>FWPV01006424.1_pt1 | contig 10759 bp, 2 predicted proteins | sample 2228371 | NCBI WGS metagenome assembly FWPV01 (sample SAMEA103939776, study PRJEB20133) | metagenome
AAAAGCCATGGCGCAGCCGCAAACCTTTAATTTTGCTGCCGGAGAATTTAGCTTCGATCAGAACGGCGACACGACTTTGATTAGGGTCAGCGGCGTGCAGGTCCGGGAGGGACAATTCAAGTTTGTGCAGGCGTTGGAGCCTTAGCCTGTTACGATTGACCGGACCTTGCGCAGTACGCTATACGCAAGAGTAAGATGGCAACCGGATCGGGTTCAATCCGAAAACCGAAAATCACGCTGGGAGTCCGGCTGGGCATGCCCTTCCTGCTCATGACCCTGGCGACGGCGCTGGTGGTAGGCTATATGGTCTGGCGCAGTTACCAGCTTCAGGTGCAGGCGGCGGAGGAACGACAACGCCAGGCTTCGGCGCAGGCCGCGTTGCAGATTGCCGGCTATGTGGGCCGCTTCCATGAGCAACTGGCCGATATCGCGCGGGGCTTGATTTACGTTGGCGCGGCGCCGGATCAACAGCGCGCCTGGCTGGAGCGCATGCAACTGGTGCATCGCCATTTTTACGATCTGGCCGTGACCGATGCGACCGGTCAGGAAGTGGCGCGCACGATTTACCTGGTGCCCGAGTATCGCACCGGGGTTTTGCGCTCGCATGCCGGCACGCCCGCCGTCACCACGGCGCTCAACGGTCAGTTCTATCTGGGGCGCGTGTATATCTCGGACCAGTATGGCGGCGCGCCGTTCGTGCAAATGGCCGTGCCGGTTTATGATGCGGCCGGCGGCATCACCGGTGTGCTGATAGCCGAGGTGGACCTCAGTCAACTGTGGGATGTGGTGCGAAAAGTCGAGGCCGGTCAGGGGGGGTATGTTTACGTTGTGGATGAAGAAGGCCGGCTCATCGCCTACCGCGAAAGCGAGATGGTTCAGGGCCCCATACAAATCTTGCCCACGTTGGTCCGACCGGCGGGCTATGTGCCGGAAGTGGAAAATTACCTGGAACATCGTAAGGAAAGCTCGAAGGTCGCCCGGCAGGAACGTGGCCTGGAGTGCGAGTTGCATCACGAGCTCTGCGCGCCGGTCCTGGCCTACCACCGGCCGATTGAAGGCACCGGCTGGGGCATTATTGTCGAACAACCGGTCTACCGCGCCTATGCCGAAGCCAATAATCTTTTGACGCTGGCGATTGGTGCGGTGGTGGTGGCTTTTTTGATCCTGGTCGCGCTGGGGTGGTACATTCGGCAAGGGATCTTGCGCCCGATGGCTTTATTGGGCGAAGGCGCGGCGGCGCTGGCCAGTGGGCAATTAAGGCGGCGCATCACGATTCGCACCGGTGATGAAATTGAGCTGCTGGCCCAGGAATTCAACGCGATGGCCGAAAGCCTGCAACAATCGCAGGCGCAACTGGAAGCCTTTGCTCTGGAAAAGAGCCAGCAGGCGGAGGCGGCTCAGGCGCGTGTGCGCGAAATGACGCGGCTGGTCGAATCCGGGCGCGCCATCACCTCGCTCGACCTGGAAAACGTCCTGGATACGCTGGCCTCGGAAGCGGCGCGCACCGTCAAAGCCGATCAATGCCTGATTTACATCCGCGATGAACGCACCGGCGACCTGGTGGTGCGCGGCGTCTGGGGCATGGGCGAAACGGAATATGCCGCCGAACCGCTCAAGTGGGGCGAAAGCGCAGCCGGCCGGGTCGCCAGCGAAGGGCACGAGTTGTTCCTGACCGGGTTGCCCGACCGGCGTTTTGTGCCCAAGACGCCCACCGACCGCTTGCTATCCAGTCTGCTGGCGTTGCCGCTCAAGGTGGATGAGCGGGTGGTCGGCGTCTTACAGGTGGCGACCCGCTCCGGCAAACCCAATCTCTCGCCCGAAGTCAAACGCTTGATCGAGCCGTTTGCCCGGCAGGCTTCGATTGCTTACAAGAACGCCCAGTTGTACGAAGAAGAACGCCGCCGCGCCCGCGAGATGAAAATTGTGGCCGAAATCACGCGCACGATCAGCACCAGTCTGGATTTGACCACCACGCTCAACCTGATTTTGCAGTCAGTGCGCGAACTGGTGCCGTATGATGAAAGTGAAGTCAACCTGTGGGACCCCCGCGAACAGGTCTTGCGCACCAGCAGTCGAGGCGGCCAGCACACTGAACTGGTGGCCGGCAATGTTTATCGCCTGGATGAAGGGCTGACCGGTTGGATTGCCTGCAATCGCCGCTCGCTCTTGATTGCCGATATTCGCGCCGAGACCGAGTGGCATACCAAAGTGGACCTGGAAAAATTCCCGCTGCGCGCCTTTGCCGGTGTGCCGCTTCTGGTGGGCCATGAATTGATCGGCACGCTCGAATTGGCCAGTTATCAGCCGGGCATCTTTAACATCGGGCATCTGGAGACCTTGCAAACCATTGCCAATCAGGCGGCGGTGGCCATCCAGAACGCGCGCCTGTATGAGGAGACGCGCCGCCGGGCTGAGGAAATGGCCGCCCTGCGCGAAGCCGCCCTCGAATTGACCAGCCAGCTCGAACCGGAGCGCATCCTGCCGGCGATTGTCGAACGGGCCACGGCTCTGTTACAAGGGAGCGGCGGCGCGTTGTATCGCGTGAACCATGAACAACAAACGCTCACCATCATCGTCAGCCACAATCTCGACCGGGATTATACCGGGACGGTGATTCGTTTTGGCGAGGGCCTGGCCGGGCGCATCGCCCAAAAACGCCAGCCGATGGTGGTCAATAACTATCGCGAGTGGGAAGGCCGCGCCGCGCCCTATGCCGATTCCCCCTTCACCGCCGTCATTGGCGTGCCGCTGATCTGGCAGGATGAATTGATGGGCGTGCTGGATGTGCTGGCTGAGGCCGAACATCGCCCCTTTGACGAAGACGACCTGCGGCTCATCACCTTGTTCGCCGGTCAGGCCTCGGTGGCGATGCAAAATGCCAGCCTGTACGAACAGGTCATGCGTCGCATCGAGGAAATGTCGGCGCTGCACGACACTGCCGTCAACATTGCCAGCCAGCTCGACCCGGAGCAACTGCTGGAGATGATTGTGCGGCGGGCGGTCGAATTGCTCCACGCGCGCGGCGGCAGTCTGCACCGCTACAATCCGGCCGATGAAACGGCGCGCCTGATCGTCAGTTACAACATGGGGCGCGATTATCGCGGCACCGTCCTGCACAAGGGGGAAGGGGTAGCCGGCCAGGTGTTGCAGACCGGACAACCGCTCATCGTCAATGATTACCAGAATTGGGCCTGGCGCTCGCCGCAATTTGCGGACGCCGGTTTTACGGCGGTGATGGGGGCGCCGTTAGTCTGGCAGGAGCAGATGATGGGCGTGCTGGCCGTGCTGGATGACGCCGAGCGGCGCGTGTTTAACCTGAACGATTTGCGTCTGATCACCCTGTTTGCCAGCCAGGCCGTGGTGTCGTTGCGCAATGCCGACCTGTTCGCCGAGACGCGCCGCCGCATGACCGAGCTGCGGACGCTGGCCGACATTGGGCGCGCCCTCTCGGCCACGCTGGATGTGCGCAGTTTGCTCGAGGTCATCGCCGAACAGACGGCGCGGGTGATGTACGCCGAAAATCTGTACATCGCGCTGTACTATCCTGACCAGGAGGAAATCGAATTTGCGCTGGACACGCGCTCGGATATGCCGCGCAGCGGGCGGCGGCGCAAGTTGACCGCCGGGATGACTGAGTACGTCATCAAGACGCGCCAGCCGCTCTTTTTGCGCGGCACGCATGAACAGGTGGCACAACACATGGCCGAGCGCAGGATCGAAATGATCGGCACCCCGGCCGCCTCCTGGATTGGCGTGCCGATGATTATCGGCGAGCGCGTGCTGGGTGTGCTTTCGGTTCAGCACTATACCGACCCCCATGTGTACGATGAGAGCCAGGTCGAGTTGTTGCAATCCATCGCCAGCCAGGCCGCCATCGCGCTGGAAAACGCCCGCCTGTTCAGCGAAACGCAGCGGCGCGTGGCTGAACTGGCGACCCTGACCGACATCGGTCAGGCGCTCTCCTCGACCCTGCGCGTGGACGAGCTGCTCCAACTGGTTTACGAGCAGACCCGGCGTGTGATGTATGCCGAGAACATGTTTATCGCTCTGTATAACCCGGCCCTCAACGAGGTCGAATTTGCCTTTAGCCGCAACCCGGAAGAGGTCCTCCCCGGCACGCGCCGGTCGGCCGAGGTGGGGCTGGTCGGCTATATCATCAAGAACCGCCGCTCCATTTTGATCCGCGCGGATGCCACCGAGGCGATCCGCCAGATGGGCATTGAACTGGTCGGGCCGCCTTCGACCTCCTGGCTGGGCGTGCCGATGCTGGTCGGCGACCGCGTGGTGGGGGTGATTGCCGTGCAACACTATACCAATCCGAACCAATACGATCATTCGGACCGGGTCTTGTTGGAGACGATCGCCAGCCAGGCGGCCATCGCGCTGGAAAACGCGCGCCTGTACCAATTGACCGATGTGCGGTTGCAGCAGCGGGTCGAAGAGTTGACCGGCCTGTCCAGGATCAGTCAGGAACTCAATGCCACGCTCGATAAGGATGTGATTCTCAATCTGGTTTTGAACGAGGCCGTCCGGGCCACCCAGGCCCAATATGGCACGATTCACCTGCTGGCTGTCGGCACCGGCGAGTTGAACGTCAGTGTGGCCTATGGGTATGAACCGGACGTCGCCGAACGCATCGCCGGCGTCAAAGTGCGCTATGGGGTCGGGATTATCGGGCACGTGGTCGAAAGCGGTCAACCGGCGCTGGTGAACGACGTCAGCCAGGATGAGACCTATCTGCGGATATTGCCCGATACCCAATCGGAACTGTGTGTGCCGATCAGTTACGCCGGCGCGGTGGTCGGCGCGATCAATCTGGAAAGCACCGAACTGGCGCACTTTACCCCGGAGCATGTGGAATACTTGCAGGCGCTGGCTTCTCAGGCGGCGATTGCGATTGGCAATGCGCAACGCTACGAGGAACAAAGACAACAGGGCCTGCTCTTGCGTCGCCGCGCCGAACAACTCGCCACGTTGTTTGAAATCAGCCAGGCTTTCCGCAGCGACCGGCCGCTGGAAGAAACGCTCGATGAAATCGCGCATGCCATCCAGGAAACCATCGGATTCGATATTGTGATTGTTAGCGTGGTCGAAGGCGAGCCTTCGGCGCCAGAGACCTGGATGCAACGGCGGGTGGCGGCGGCCGGCATCCCGGTCATGCAGTTCGAGCAGATGAAGGCCGTGCGTCAGCCCTGGAGCGCCATCGAGAATGTCTTGCGGGACGAGTTCCGCATCAGCCAGAGCTATTACATCCCGGCCGAACGGCGCGAGGTCGTGGCCAGTCTGGATGTCTATCGTCCTGTGGAGACGACCGAGCCGCGCCACCCGGGCCGCTGGCACCCCGAAGACATGTTGCTCATCCCCTTGCGTGGGACGCAGGAACGCATCCTGGGATTGATCTCGGTGGATTCGCCGCGCGATGAGACCGTGCCGACCCGGGCGACGATCGAAACGATGGAGGTCTTTGCCAACCAGGCCGCCGTCGCCATCGAAAATGCGCGTCTGTATGCTGACTTGCAACGGCGCATTGACGAATTGATGTTGTTCAACGAGGTCAGCCGGTCCATCAGCGGCAAGCTCGATCTGGATGCGCTGCTGGCCACAGTGGCTGACGCGGCGGCGGCGTTGTTGCACAGCGACCGTAGCACCATCTTTTTGCTCGAAGAATCCGAAGGCGTCTTTGTCCCGCGGGCTGCTCATGGGTTCGAGCTGGAGCGCATCGCCCAGGTGCGCTTTGCGCCCGGCCAGGGCCTGGTCGGGTGGGTGGTCGCCGAGAAACGCGGCCAGGTCGTGCCGGATGTCACCCAGGATCCGCGCTTTGTGCCGCACGAGGTCTCGACCGGTATCCGTTCCATCGTCATCGCGCCGCTGATGGTGGGTGAAGAAGCCATCGGCGCGATCGCGGCCGACAAATTCCAGGCGCGCGGCTTTACCGAAACCGACCTGGTCTTGCTCTCCACCCTGGGCGACCAGGCCGCGATTGCGATCGAAAACGCCCGGTTGTACGAAGAAACGCGGCGACGCGTGCGCGAGCTCTCGCTCTTGTACGAAACCGGCGAGGCCGCCTCCAGCACCCTGGCGATGGAAGAGACGCTGGATATTGCGCTCAAGGGCGTGAGCGAAGGGTTGAAATTCGACTTTGTGGTGTTGTCGCTGGTGGATGAACGGGCTGGTGAAGTGCGCGCCGTGCGCGGTGTGGGCATCTCGGAATACCAGATGCAGCGAGCGCGCCGCCGCCTGGAGGACCGGGACATTATGGCCGACATCATCCGCACCGGCAAGACCGAGGTCATCGAGGGTTGGGATGAACGATTCGACCGTGAATTATTCGAGCGCGAAGGGCATGCGGCTCTGGTGCGCGTCTTTATGCCGCTGGTAGCGCACAACCGCAATATTGGCCTGATCGAGGCCGGCTATCATCGTGAACGGCGCGCCCGCATCGCCGAATCGGATATTCGCCTGCTGCGCGCCCTGGCCGACCGTATTGCCGCCGCGATCGAAAATGCCCGCCTTTACGAAGAGACCCTGGCGCGCACCCATGAACTCGCCGCTCTGCTCGATGCCAGCGCGGCCCTGGCTTCTTCGCTCGAACTCAAAGATGTGCTGAATACCCTGGCCGACCATCTCGCTCAAGTGGTCAATGCCACCGGTTGCGCCCTGTCACGTTGGGACCAAGAAGCCCAGCGCGTCATCACCCTGACAGACCGCTTCAGGTTTTCCGAACGTCCGACGCCTCCGGCCGAGTCGTATGCGCTGGCGGATTATCCGCTGACGGCGAAGGTGTTGGAGCAGCGCACGCCGGTTATCCTCAGTGTGGATGACCCGCAGGCGGATCCCAATGAAGTGGCCGTGCTCAAGGAGATGGGCAGTACGGCGTTGTTGATGTTGCCGCTGATTGCGCGCGACCAGGTGTTTGGGCTGATCGAACTCTACCATGAGGCACCGGGCTATCGTTTCGGCGAGGCCGACATCCGGCTGGCGCAAGCCCTGGCCGATCAAGCCGGCGTGGCGATTTCCAATGCGCAATTGTACGAAGAGATTCGCCACTTTACGCAGGAGTTGGAACAGCGCGTGGCCGAGCGCACCGAAGACTTGCAACAGGCCTTGGGACAACTCACCACAGAGCGCGATCGGGTCGAGACGCTGTTCCGCATCACCAGCGAACTGCAGGCCAGCCTCGACCTGGACCGCGTGCTCAACCGCGCGCTGACCCTGGTCAACGAACACGTTCGCGCCACGCGAGCCATGATTTTGTTGATAGACCCGCAGACCGACCGGTTACTCTGCCGCGCCGCACTGGACCCGGACCAGAGCATCCCGCCCGGAGGCAGGCCGACCCGCTTCCGGCGCACCGAGGGCCTGGCCGGCTGGTGTATCCGCCGCCGCAAGGCGACCATTGTGCCGGACGTGCACGCCGACCCGTATTGGATGCCGGAGGAGGGAGGCGTTACCCTATCCGCCCGGTCGGCTCTGGTCGTGCCGCTGCTGGTGGCCGACGATGTGTTGGGGGCCTTGTTGATGACCCACACCGACACCGGCCACTTTACAGAAGCTCATTTGCGGCTGGTCGAGGCCGCTGCCGCCCAGGTCGCTACCGCGATCAACAACGCCGAGTTATATCGCATGATCCGTGAATCGGCCGAACGCCTGGGCCAGATGTTGCGCGTTCAGCAAGAGGAAGCCTCCAAGAGTCAGGCTATCCTGGAAGCGGTGGCCGATGGCGTTATGGTGGCCGACCGGCATGGTCAGATTATCCTGTTCAACGCGGCGGCCGAGCGCATCCTCGGCACCCCGCGCAGCACGATTATCGGCCGGCCGACCGATGACTTTTTGGGCCTGTATGGCGCAGCCGGCGCCGCCTGGCTCAATGTCTTGCGCGAGTGGACCAGCGTGACGGCCACCCGCCTTCAAACGCCCAGTCTGGAGCAACGCCTGCAAATCGAAGACCGCCACGTGCGCGTCCACATCTCGCCTGTGACGATGGGCGATGAATATCTGGGGACGGTCTCTATCTTCCGCGATGTCACCAAAGAAGTCGAAGTAGACCGCGCCAAGAGCGATTTCGTTTCGACCGTGTCGCACGAACTGCGCACGCCCATGACCTCGATCAAAGGCTATGCCGACCTGTTGTTGCTGGGGGCCGCCGGTCAGTTGAGCGATGAACAGCGTCACTTTATGAGCATCATCAAGTCGAACGCCGATCGGTTGTCGGACCTGGTGAACGACTTGCTCAACATCTCGCGCATCGAATCAGGGCGCGTCGAGCTGGATATCAGGCCGCTGCGCCTGGATGGCCTGATCGAACAGGTCGTGGCCAGCCTGCGCGGCAAGATCGAGGAAAAGGGCCTGAGCATCTCGATCGAGGTGCCGCCGGATTTGCCGGCCGTCCAGGGCGACCGCGACCGGGTGATTCAGATTTTGTTCAACCTGATCAGCAATGCGTATCAATACACCAGGCCGGGCGGTTCGATTGTGGTGCGGGCTATCCCCCGCGACACAGTGGTGCAAACGGATGTGGCCGATACCGGGGTGGGCATTGCGCCGGAAGACCAGCCCAAGGTGTTCGACCGCTTCTTCCGCTCGGACGATAGTTACGTGCAAGAGTTTGCCGGCACCGGCCTGGGCCTGGCCATCGTCAAGCAACTGGTCCAGATGCACCAGGGCGAAATCTGGCTGGAAAGCCAGGTCGGCGTCGGGACAACCTTTAGTTTCACTTTGCCGGCGGTGACTGAAGCCTCCGGCTGAACCTGAACAGACCTGGCGATACGGCAGCCCTCGCGGGCTAGAGCCGGTCTCCAGACCGCGCTCGGATTGCCCCTGTGGACGGGGCAAGAGCGGGGGGACCGCGCTCTTGCTCGGTCAGAGACCGGCAAGAGCCATAGGTTAGGGATTACGCCCATTGGCGGATTGGGGTCGGGACCGGGGTTGACCAGGAACAAGAGATCGAGTCAGACGACATGGAGCCACAGGTTAAAGCGAGCGAGACCTTGACCGTGAAGAGTGAGGCTGATATTTATGCTGCGGTGGGGCAGGGGCGGCTATGGGCCGGTCAGATTGGATTTGAACATGCTGATCAGACCCGCATCGAAACGATTATCGCCGAACTGGCCCGCAATGCCGCCAAGGCCTTTGGCGCCAGGGCCTACCTCATCCCGTCGCCCGCCATTCTGGGAGCCGGAACATCCCGGGCCCTGATCGACGCCCTGGTGCATGGCGGCGGGGGGACAATTACTTTGCGCTGGCTGGAGCGGGATGGCCTGCCCCCAAATGAGGCCGGGACGAACGGCGGAGAGATGAGCCGACAATTTGGCCTGGAAATCATTGTTGAAGATTATGGACCGGGCATCACCGACCTGGCTCAAGCCCTGGCGGGAGGGCATAGCACCCGGGGCGGGCTGGGCGTGGGCATTCCTGCCGTGCGCCGGCTGGCCGACGAGTTTGCCATTAAAAGTGTCCCCGGGCGGGGCACACACGTGTGGGCATGTAAGTGGAGGCGGGCAGTACGTCCACCCAGTTCTGGCATGGGCCGGTGAGAGCATGAACACCGAACAGAGCATCCCGACCGTCGCTCAACTGGAGCGCCAGTTAAGTGTGCTGGAACATGTGGCCGATGTATTTGGCATGATTCAGCGCGGGCAGGATATTTACGAACATATCTGCCGGCAGGTGGCCGATTTGCTGGATGTTGAAATGTGCCTGGTCTGGCTCTACGACCAGAACCGGGGCGGGCTGGTCGGCCATGAGCCGGCGGTGGGCCTCCGGGCTGAGGACCTGCGCGCCTGTTTTGTGCCGGTCACGGACGATAGCCCGGCCCACCAGCTATGGGAAAACGGCGCTGTGTTCAAATCCAACGAGGCGCAGACCGACCCGTTTGTGCAGAGCCTGGGGTTGGATGCTCTGGCGCGTCAATGGAACATGCGCCAGATGATGCTGGCCGGTCTCCGTACTGAAGCGCAGCCGATTGGCATCCTTCAGCCGGCGAATAAACGTGACGGCACGTTATTTACCGAAAGCGACGTGCGTCTGCTCAATGTATACGCCGGACAGGTGGCTGTGGCGATAGCCCATCAACGCCTGTATCAGGATGTGCTGGCCGAACGCGACAAACTCAGCCGGCTGCACCATGTGGCGTTAGCCGTGCAACGCGCCCCTTCGCTGGTGGAAAAGTTGCGCCGGATCGCCGGGGGGATTCGGGAGACAGGCTGGCAGCGGGTACTGATTACTTTGTGCGATGAGGAACTCTATGTGACCGAGTTGATTACGGCCGGCCTGTCGAGCGAAGAAGAACAGCGGCGGCGGCAAGAAGCCGAGCGGCCTGGTTACTGGCAAGATTGGGTCAATGGCCGACTCGAACGCTATCGAATCGGCATCAGCTACTTTTTGCCGACCGGCGACCCGCCGGCTTTTGAGAATCGCTGGCAGACGGGCGACGTGCTGTTTATCCCGTTGCGCGACCAGATGGGACGGGTGGCCTGCATCATTACGCTCGACGCGCCCCTCGATGGACAACGTCCCACGGCCGATAGCCTGCGCATCGTCGAACTGTTCGCGCAAGAGGCGGCGGCCCATATCGAGACGGCGCAATTGTATCAGGCCTTGCAAGAGCAAATCATCGTCTTGGGCGAACGCGCCCAACGGCTGGCGTTGCTCAATCGCATCTCGGGCCTGGTGGGTTCCACGCTCGACCTGCGCGCAATGCTCTCGAACGTCAGCGAACAGGTGGTGGAAGCCTTTGGTGTAGACCATGGTCATGTGGTGT
>FWPV01015823.1_pt1 | contig 10758 bp, 6 predicted proteins | sample 2228371 | NCBI WGS metagenome assembly FWPV01 (sample SAMEA103939776, study PRJEB20133) | metagenome
GTGCCGTGGGAATTCAACATATAGCACGCCAGATGAAAAATACTCATTTTAAACGCAATTGGCCAAAAGTTCTCACACGGTCCGAGACAGGATTGCCCGAGGTAAGAGATATAAAAATATAAAATATTTTGTGAGGAAATTTATGTTAAAACTTTCTGTTGTCGGGCTCGGCAAATTGGGTTCATGCACAGCCGCATGCTTTGCTTCTAAAGGATTTGAGGTTATAGGTGTAGATGTCAACAAAAACGTTGTTGATGCCGTAAATAGTGGTAAGGCCCCTGTTATCGAACCGAGGCTCCAAGAATTCATAGAACTTTCAAAAGGCAGATTGCATGCGACACAAGATTACTTTGAAGCCATGAAGGAATCAGATATTACTTTCCTGATCGTCCCAACGCCAAGCAGGGAGGACGGTAACTTTTCATCCAGATTTGTGCGTGAGGCGATCAAACATCTTGCAATTGCCCTGAAAAAGTCAAATAAAAAATATCATCTTTTTGTTATTACCTCAACAGTTTCTCCTGGTACAACAGATGAAATTCTCATCCCTATCATAGAAACTGAATCCGGTAAAAAACTAAACAAAGATTTTGGCGTTTGCTACAATCCTGAATTTATTGCATTAGGAACCGTAATAACGGATTTTCTGAATCCTGACCTATTGCTCATCGGAGAGAGCGACCAAAATGCAGGGGACTTGCTTCTAAGCGTGTACGAGAAGACTCTTGAAAACAGACCCCATATAGCAAGAATGTCTATCGTAAGCGCCGAGATAACAAAGTTAAGCCTAAATGCCTATGTAACCATGAAAATAAGTTTTGCAAATATGCTTTCCAACATTTGTGAGAAAATCCCCCATGCAAACATCGATGATATTACTTTGGCACTCGGATTCGATAAAAGAATCTCACCTTATTATCTGAAGGGCGGTCTGAGCTTTGGGGGACCATGTTTTCCGAGGGACAACAGGGCATTTTCAGCCTTTGCCTCAAAATACAACATAGACGCAAAACTTTCAAAAGTCACTGACGAATTAAACCACTTACAGACAAGGCATCTTGCCAATAAAGTGATATCGCAGCTTATCACAGTAGACAATAAAGCTGTTTCCATCTTAGGACTCGCCTATAAGCCCAAAACACCGATCATTGAAGAGTCTGCTGCAATAAAACTGATAGAGGAACTGTTAAAAAGAGACGTTCAAGTGATCGTTTATGATCCGCTGGCAATGGATAACACAAGGGCATATTTCGGTGATAATATCCTTTATGCTGATTCTGTCCGTGAATGTATAGGCTATTCAAATGTTTGTGTTATTACTACGCAAGAAGATGAATTTAAGGCAATCGATGACAGTTATATTCTCAAAAATCCTACAACGATCATTGATTGCTGGAGGATCATTGATCCCTCAAAGTTGGGCAAAAAAGTGAAATATGTGGCTATGGGAAAGGCATCATGAGTGAAATATTATCGAAATCCGGCAATAACGAAGAGGTTTTTTCGACGCCCTGGTTCAAACTCATTGCGAAAAAATATTGTGATTCATCTAATCCATATTACGTTATACAATCAACTGACGCTGTATCAATCATTGCAATGACAAAAAAACAACAGATCATCCTTGTACGACAGTATCGGCCTGCTATTGATTCCGAATCATTGGAATTACCGAGTGGACACCTGAAAGGTACCGAAACCCCTGAAGAAGCAGCTCGTCGAGAGTTACTGGAAGAAGCCGGCTATCAGGCTAATACTTTTGATTTGATTGGCGTGCTTTATCCAAACACTGCGCGCATCGGCCACAAATTATGGTGCTACTTTGCGCAGGATGCAATAAGAATGCAAATTTTCAAATCAGATGAGGTTAATAAATTGCTATTTTTTACACAGACAGAATTAATTCATTCCATCGAATCTGGTAAAATAAATCATGCACTTGATCTCGCGGTCATTTTTTTATGGTTCCAAAAGAAAAAACTCTTACAAGCAAGTAGTTTCATTGAGAATACTTTAGAATGAGCACGATTGATCAAGTTAGAACTTATTGGGACAGGCGTCCCTGCAATATCAGGCATTCCCCAAAGCCTGTGGGGAGCAAAGAGTATTTTGATGAGGTCGAAGCACGAAAATACTTTGTCGAGCCGCATATCCTAAGCTTCGCGCAGTTCGAGCAGTGGAAAGGCAAGAAGGTGCTTGAGATTGGCTGTGGCATTGGGACAGATTCGATAAATTTTGCAAGAGCAGGTGCTGATCTGACTGTTATTGACCTATCAAAAGAAAGTCTTGAAATATGCAAAAAGAGATTTGAGGTTTATGGATTGAAAGCACATTTTTACAATGGTAATGCAGAGGAATTGAGTTTTATTATACCTGTTGAACCCTATGATCTCATTTATTCCTTTGGCGTTATACACCACACCCCTCACCCAGAAAAAGTCTTTGCAGAAATAAAGAAATACTGCAAGCCTGAAACACAGATCAGGGTAATGCTTTATTCAAAAATGTGCTGGAAAGTCCTCTGGATAATTATAAAATATGGCAAGGGTGCATTCTGGAAGGCTGATGAACTTGTCAGAACCTACTCAGAAGCACAAACAGGTTGTCCAGTGACTTATTATTCTTTTAAAAAAGATATCCGAAAATTGATGAAAGACTTCGAGATTTTAGAGATACGAAAAGAACATATATTTCCATACAAAATTGAAAAATATGTAAAATATGAATATGAAAAAGTATGGTATTTCCGTTGGATGCATGCATCATTATTCCGATGGCTTGAAAAACACTTTGGCTGGCATACACTGGTAGTGGCATGTGGTTCACGCAGACTAAAATGATCGATGAATATTTTAAATTGATTCTTTATTATGAAATTCATATTTGATCAACCTCAGTCTCTTGAAATTAATAAAGCAAGATTAGACCATCTATCCTCATTGGGTCTTAATCTAAGAAATACAACAGTATTAGAGGTTGGTTCTGGAATCGGCTTGCTAACTGAATTCTTTGAAAATTTGGGGACTCAATATGGTATCAAAAAAGATTAGACATCTTTAATTTCAACTACTAACATTGCAAAGATAAAACTAAGAGGATGTATATAAAGAGAGATGGACAAAAGACCCCGGAGTAGATTTGCGACAGTAGAAGATGTAATGTCGTCGGAATTTATGACAATTAATAAAGTTCTTGATAAAATTACTGTACATTATGACTTACCAGATCATTCAGATATCAATGCGGAGCGTTACCCTTGGTCTGTCGGATTGCTGAGTATTCCGTCATTCTATGCTGCTAGAATGTGGGAATACCCATTTGCCATAATTTCTTCTGAATTATATCCAAATATGAAATGCCTCGATATAGGTTGCGGTATGACACCTTTCACTATCTTTTTAAAAGAAATCGCTAAAGTTGACATCATTGGTCTCGATCCAGACATTTTTCCTTCGGGCATCAAGTACAAAGGCCATGGAGTAAGTCATGAATTCATAAAAAAAACTTCACTAAGAATCGAAAAAGGCACTATCGAAAATATTCCGTTTGAAAATAGTTCATTTGATAGAATTTTTTGTATCAGCGTAATTGAACACCTACCCCCTGATATTGCAAGACAGGGAATGTTTGAAATAGCTAGAGTTTTGAAACCAAATGGCAGAGCTATCTTAACCGTTGACGTTAATCTATGGTCAGAAATTTCTAGGCCATTAGATTTATTATGGGATTCAGGATTACTACCATTAGGAGAAATGGATTTAAAGTGGCCATTCAAAAGATTTGGGATATTTTGCGATAAAAAACAGCCAGCTGATGTTTTTGGTATGATACTTTATAAACCCGCTGATTATTATGTGTGTGCATATTACATATTAAATTATACTGAACGGGAAATAGCAAATATTTTTCATGGAAGTCAAATACCTGCCTTGCGAAAAAAAGGAACATTTTGTTATGAAAGATAATTTTGTTAAGCGCATGTCTTCTTACTCGCAAAATTCCGAGAAAATAAAATATATGGTTATCGGTGGGGCCGGATTTATTGGTTCACACCTAGTTGCCGCACTCTTAAAACAAAACTCGGAAGTGGTAATTGTTGATAATCTTTGTACAGGCCGAAAAAAAAATATTCCTCTTCAAGCTAAATTTTATAAAATGAATTTTTCTCAGAAGAATTTTGAAACAATTCTATCGAAAGAAAAACCTCAAATAATTTATCACTTTGCAGCGAATGTAATAGTTCCAAAAACAATTCTGCATCCACTTTCGGAAATCGAGATAATTACTGGGACCTTAAGATTGCTTAATAAAGTACGAGAATTAGGTGTTAGAAAAATCATTTATGCATCCTCTGCATTTGTTTATGGTAACAATAATAAAAACCTTCCATACGTTGAGGAATGTATTATTGATCCAATCACACCTTATAATATCACAAAAATTACAGTCGAAAATTATTTAGAATTCTATAAAAAAACTTATAACATATCATATGTGGTTCTAAGATATTCAACTGTGTATGGCCCCGGACAAATTTGGGGTGCAATGGCTGATTATATCAGAAAACTTTCTAAAAATAAGCAGGCTGATATTTGGGGTGATGGTTCTAAAACAAGAGATTATGTCTTCATCGATGACGTAGTCAGTGCTAATCTATTAGCACTAAAAGTTCCAGATGACTATTCTTCCCCTATCTTCAATATTGGGACAGGAATTGAAACTAGCTTAAATGAGCTTTATTACAGAATCGCTGCAATTCTGGGAAGAACACCAAGCCCTATTTATCATCCAGATAGGCCAGGCGAGATAATGAGATTATGCCTAAATTATTCTAAGGCTAAGAGAGTACTTGGTTGGGAACCAAAATATTCACTGGATGAAGGTTTGAAAATAACTGTAGCTCACGCAACTAAGAAGTTAAATATCACAAATCAAAAATGAGATGTATGAAATCTGATCCTTATATAAGTTTTATAGTTGCAGCTCGTAATGACAATTATGGAGGTGATTTTTTACAAAGGATACAAATTTTCATAAATTGTCTAATCTCACAATGGGAAAAACATAATCTTGACGCAGAACTCATTATTGTCGAATGGAATCCTCCAGAGAACAGACCTTATCTAAAAGATGCGATAAATTGGCCAATTCTTTTAAAAAAAGGAAAAATTCGCATCATTGTAGTACCTAATGAGCTCCATTCACGGCTTCCCAATTCTGAGCACATTCCGTTATTCGAATATATAGCAAAAAATGTTGGTATCCGCAGAGCTTTTGGCCAATTTATCTTAGCTACCAATAGCGACATTATATTTTCAGACGAATTAATCAGTTTTTTAGGTAGAAAACAATTATGTCAGAACTCTTTCTATAGAGTAGATCGATATGATATAAAGACCTCAAAGATTATACAAGATATGTCTGTTGATGAACTGTTGGAATTCTGCAAACAAAATGTTACACGAATACATAAAGCTACTGGCTCCATAGAAGTGCTAACTAAGAAATATGACACTATGTTTATCAATTCAAAAATACCGCATGAAAATGCTAGCGGTGACTTTTTGCTGATGTCAAAAAATCATTGGTTTTCCTTAAAAAGCTATCCAGAGTTGGGTAAAAAAGGGTTACATATTGATGGTTTGCTTGTTCATATGGCTTACGCAAGCAAGATTTCACAAATTATCCTCCCATATCCAATTTATCACATGGAGCATAATTCAAGTTATGCTATCTCAAGCGGTTTTTACAACAAACACTTGTGTCTTGATTACAATAGAGACTATCGACCTTGGTGTGAGAAGATGCATTTAGAAGGAAAACCATTAAATTATAATGACAATAATTGGGGATTTGCACAAGAAAAATTTGAAGAATATGTAATTTATGAAAACATGAAAAAATCCTTTATAAAAGATGGAAATTCTTCAGATGATGGTCATATTTTGCCACTAAAATCTATTAAAATGAATTTTTTTGAATGGATTGAGAAAATAGCCTTTTCTCAAAAACGTCTTTATTATCGTGACCAAACGCCTGAATCATTGAACGCATTAGTTGAACTCGTTCACCACTATAAACCTACAAAAATTGTTGAACTCGGAACGCTTTCAGGGTTATCACTTCGAGCTTGGTTGGCAGCTGATAATTGTGCAGAAATTATCGCCATAGACTTATCATTTAATGCACTTCGCCAAAGTCAACAAATTCTTCCTCTGGATTTATCGAGAGTGAAACTTCTTGAACAAAATATTCTGAGAACAGACTTTAGACAATTATGGACTTTTCAAGACAAAGTTCTACTTTATGTAGATGCTCATGATCTTCCAAATGTTCCTATAATGGAATACGTTATTAAGAATGCGGTCCCATATTTGCCGGCGAATAGCTTTATTATCGTCGATGATCTGTGGTATAGTCCCCACACATTGTCAGAAGCGACTGCTCCAATATTTTTCGAAGAAACAGTAATCCATCAGATTGATCCTTTGCAGACCTTTGATGGTTATTATGCACCTTATTGGGAAGGCGGTTCTTTTTTGGGATTTCAGGAAGTTATACCATTGATGCAGTTCATAAATTGTAACCGCATTAAGCTATATTTCAAACCAGAAGTTAAGTTTGTAATGTTTCATCTGTCTCAGAGAAATCGTTACAATATGGTAACACAAAATTTTGATACATATGAATTTCAAAAAAAGTGTGGATTAGTTAGTCATAATCCTGTTAAGAATTTTAGTGTTTTACATCAACAGACCGCTACTGCTAAAGATGCACTAAACTTATTTTATAAGGGGGTTCAATTTTATGAGCAGGGGAATATAGTAGCCGCATATGATTGCTTCGATAGAGGTCACAGTATTCACTGTGATATAATCGGTGCATACTATGTAAAGGCTATTTGTCTTATACGGATGGGCCAATTAGAAAAATCTATTAAACTTTTGCAAAAAGAGATTGAAAGCCCTAATCCGCATCCTAAAGCGAAAACATTATTAAATGATACTCGGGAATGGCTTAATAGAAACAAAGAGATAAAAAAACAAAAGATCTCAAGACAGTTTTCCAACGGACTTATTACACTTTTCGCCATCCCTAAGACTTTCACGGGACATACTGATATAATTCAGCGCAATGCTATTAAAAGTTGGACATTACTTGAACCTAAACCTGAAATAATTCTTTTGGGAGAGGAAGAGGGAACGAAAGAAATTGCGGAAGAATTCGGATTAATACATATTCCTAACATTGAAAGAAACGAATTTGGCACACCGCTTGTGAACTCACTTTTTGAACTTGCTGAAAAAAAATCATCTTGTGAATGGTTAGCCTATATAAATTCTGATGTCTTACTTCTTGATGATTTTATGCCAGCAATTACAACACTTAAAAAAGGGCTCACGGATTTAAATATTGACTCATTTCTACTTTCCAGTCAAAGGATAGAATTAGACATAAAAAACCTAATTTCTTTTGACCAGAAAAATTGGACATCACAAATAAGGCAACGAATAGTTCAAGAAGGAGTTTTAGACTTTAAAGATGCGATAGAAATATTTTTATTTAATCGGGGCCTGTTTGATGAAATATTACCATTTGCAATTGGAAGAACAGTTTGGGATAACTGGCTAGTTTGGAAAGCGAAGCAAAGAGGTGCAGCAATTATTGATGCTTCTGAGGCATTTGTACTTGTACACCAAACACATGATTATTCACATAAACATGGTGGTTGGAAAGCCATTTGGGATGGACCTGAGGCAATTCAAAATAGGACTCTTGCCAAAGATAATAGACTCGGGATAGCATCAGCTTGCACCCATATCTTAACAAAAAATGGTTTAATACCTGGAAGGTTACCTGATAAAGCCTCTGCTCAATTGCTTGTTTTACGACGGTTAAACCGTGCACTCGATGAATTTAAAAGTGGCAACTTCTCAAGTGCTTTAGATTATTTCGATGATGTTATGTTTCGTGCAGGTACACGTATATTGACTCGCTCTTTTCATCTCATAAGAGGTATTTGTTTTCTCAATCAAAGGAAATTAGATGATGCTGAAAATGCATTAAGAGAAGAGCTTAATTATTATTCAGATAATGTTGAAGCTCAAAAACTATTGCATGAAATTGAGATTAAAAAACGAAATACTCAACTTGCTGTTGAAGTTCGAAATGATACTTTCAATGTGTCTCGTGAAGATTCCGGAATGGAGAAAATTATCCCTCCTGAAATCAAAAACGACGAACTATATTATACCATTCAAAAACTTGCCCGTGAAGAAAATATTCACACCATCTTAGAAATTGGATCATCCGCAGGTGCTGGAAGTACTGAAGCATTTGTAACAGGCCTAAGAGACAATCCTAACAAACCAAAATTATTTTGTATGGAAATTTCAAAGCCACGTTTTAAAGCATTAAAGGAAAGATATAAAAATGATTTATTTGTTCATTGTTATAATGTCTCATCTGTACCACTTGATAAATTTCCATCTGAAGAAGAAGTTATAAATTTTTATACAGATATAAAGACAAATCTTAATAACTACCCGATCGATCAGGTTTTGGGGTGGCTCCATCAAGATAAAAAATATTTGAAAGATTCAGGTGTTCCCGAAAATGGCATACAAATTATTAAAAAAGAACACAATATAACCACGTTCGATATGGTTCTGATTGATGGCTCTGCTTTTACAGGTGAGGCAGAACTTGAGGAAGTCTATGGAGCAAAGTTTATTCTTCTAGATGATATAAACGACATTAAGAATTACAAAAACTACCAGCGTCTTATTAAAGACCCGAATTATTTACTCATAGCAGAGAACTGGAACCTAAGAAATGGTTATGCAGTTTTTAAACTCAAAGAAGATAAAGCTACTTCAGTAGGCGATAAAAAAGGACTTCCTATTCATTTCTTTACTATAGTTCTCAATGGCATGCCTTTTATCCGCCACCATATAGACGTATTCAAGCAACTACCTTTCAAGTGGCACTGGCACATTATTGAAGGCGTTGCTGATTTGAAGCATGATACTGCCTGGAGCCTGCAATTTGGTGGAAGGATAACAGATGATCTACATCAAAATGGACGTAGCAACGATGGAACAACAGAGTATATAGATGAGCTTGCTAAGCAATATCCAGAAAACATTACGATTTATCGGAAAGAAGAAGGTAGATTCTGGGACGGAAAGCTTGAGATGGTCAATGCCCCATTAAAAAATATTAATGAAGAATGTTTATTGTGGCAGGTTGATGTTGATGAGATGTGGACTGTTGAACAGATATGTGCTGGACAGTTTATGTTTATTCAACATCCTGAAAAAACAGCAGCATATTATTTTTGTCATTATTTTGTTGGAGAAGATTTAGTAATTACAACAAGGAATACATACGGAAATCATATAGATTATGAATGGATTAGAACATGGCGATATAAACCAGGCGATAAATGGATTGCGCATGAACCACCAAGACTTTGCAGAGAAACAGAAAATGGATGGGTTGATCTCGCTCTTATCAATCCCTTTAAACATGAAGACACTGAAGCAAGGGGCATGGTTTTCCAACATTATGCATATTCTTTAGAGAAACAATTGCAGTTTAAAGAGTCATATTTTGGTTATAAAGACGCAGTTACTTTTTGGAAACGACTACAAAAAGTAAACAAATTTCCGGTCTTTTTACGAGACTATTTCCCATGGGTAAAAGACCATACTCAAGTTAATACTGCTTCATCAATAGGTATTAGACCAATTGCGAGAAAAAATATTCTTGGTGAATGGCGATTCAGGCAATATGACCTACCTTCGACTGAACCGCAAAATCTCCTTTTTATCCGCACTGATTCTATTGGTGACAATATTCTTGCAATGTCTATGCTTCCACATATCAGGCAAAAATATCCTCACTCAAAAATAACTGTTTTATGCCAAAATCATATAGCTGAACTTTATGAAACATGTCCTCATGTTGACGAAATAATCACCTTTGATAGAATGAGAGCTTATCAGGACGAGTTTTACAGAAATGAAATAATATTTAAACTTCAATCATTAAATGCTGATCTTGCCTTAAATTCTGTATATTCCCGTGAACCATTGACAGATTTCTTTACGATTGGAAGTAATGCTAAAGAAAAGATTGCATTCAAAGGTGACCTTTGCAATATACCAGAGAATATACGAAATGAAAATAACAAGTATTATACTAGGCTTTTAGAAACTGATGTTGAATATAAAACGGAACTTGATAGGCACAGGGATTTTCTCAAAGGCCTCGGAATTGATGTGCCACAATTACAACCAATAATATGGCTAACTCCTGATGATGAAAAATTTGCCGAGGAATTTTTTAAAGAAAATAAATTAGATTCTGAAAAGACAATAGCGCTTTTTACAGGTGTTCAACAAAATACCCGTTTTTACGAGTATTATGGAAAAGCAATAAAGAATGCCTTAAAAGGTAAGGAATTTACACTCATAGCTTTTGGTGCGGCTGAAGACAATGCTATTAACAAAACTAATCTTGATGCAACAGGCATGCATTCGATAAATCTTAGTGGAAAATTAACCCTCCGTCAAAGTGCTGCCATCATGAAGAAATGCTCTCTTGCTGTTGGAGCTGAAACAGGTCTTGCTCACATTGCGTGTGCAGTTGGCACCCCAAATGTCATTTTACTTGGCGGTGGACAATTTGGTCGTTTTATGCCCTACTCACCCCTTACGTCGGTTGTTTGTCTTCCTTTAGAATGTTATAAAT
>FWPV01015826.1_pt1 | contig 10755 bp, 9 predicted proteins | sample 2228371 | NCBI WGS metagenome assembly FWPV01 (sample SAMEA103939776, study PRJEB20133) | metagenome
TGCCCGCGCCGCTGCCGCATCGCGCCCGGCGCCGCGGGCGTGTGCCGCGCCCGCGTCAACCGCGGCGGCCGCTTGTACACACTCGTGTACGACCGTGTCTGCAGCGTGGCCGCCGACCCGATCGAGAAGAAACCCCTCTACCACTTCTTCCCCGGCAGTACCGTCCTCTCGCTGGGGAGCGTGGGCTGCACCTTCACCTGCCGCCACTGCCAGAACTGGCAGATCGCCCACGCCGATCCCGCCACGGTGGCCCGCGACCTGCGCGAGCTGCCGGTGCGGAACCTGCCGGTGCTGGCCGAGCACAACGGTTGTGCAGGCGTGGCGTGGACGTACAACGAGCCCACCATCTGGCTCGAGTACATCCTGGACGGCGCCCAGACGGTGCACGAGCACGGCCTCTACACCGTGATGGTGACCAACGGCTACATCACCGAGGAGGCGCTCGACGTGCTCGGGCCGCACATCGACGGCTACAGGGTCGACGTGAAGGGGTTCACGCCGGAGGCGTACTACGAGCTCTGCAGGATCCGAGACTTCGACCCGGTGCTGGCGGCGGCCGTGCGGGCGCAGCGTGTCCACGGCTGTCACGTCGAGATCGTGACCAACGTCGTGCCGACCGTGAACGACGACGAGCGGGACTTGCGCGCGCTGGCCGAGTGGATCGTCGCGGAGCTCGGCCCTACGACGCCGTGGCACGTGACGCGTTTCATGCCCTACCTCGAGCTCTCGCACCTGCCGGCGACGCCGGTCGCGACGCTGGAGCGGGCGCTGGCCGTGGGCCGCGAGGCGGGCCTCGAGTTCGTCTACGTCGGCAACGTGCCCGGGCATGCGGGAGAGAACACCGTGTGTCCGAACTGTAAACGGCTTCTCGTGCGGCGCACGGGCTACCAGGTCGAGGACATCGCTCTGCGAGGTACGTTTTGCACCTTCTGCGGGCACAACATCAACGTACGCACGACGCTCGCACGCGGAAGGGGCGCTGGCGAGGCATCGTGAAGGTCGGGTAGGATGCGGCAGCCATGGAGGAGTTCGTAAGACTCGACATCCCCGCGCGCCCTGAGTACGTCGTGCTCGGCCGGCTCGCCCTCAGTGGTTTCCTGCGCCGGCGAGCCGGCTTCTCGGACGACGCCGTCGCCGACCTCAAGCTCGCCCTCACTGAGGCCTGCTCCAACTCCGTCCGCCACGCGTACGACCACGAGGACGGCAAGGTCCACCTCGAGTTCCGCATGGGCGAAGGATGCGTCGTGGTCTCGATCCGCGACGAAGGCGCCGGGTTCCACGACGACGCTGCGGAGTGTCCTGACTGCCAGCTGGTCGAAGGACTGCCGGCGGTCGAGGGCGGGCTCGGCATCTCGATCATCCGCGCCGTGGTCGACGAGTTCGACCTGCAACGGCCGAGCGGGGGCGGTACCGTCCTCGTCCTCACCAAGCGCGCCGACGCCTGACCCCTGGGCTCCGCGCGCCGGCATGAGCCCCGTGGCCGCGCTCGCCGATCTCGGCTCCCGCTTTGGGCTGTCGCCCGAGCAGGTCGCGACGCTCGACCGGTACATCGATCTCGTGCTGGGCTGGCGTCGTGCGCGTGTGACAGGCGTGCGCGGTCGCGACGCCGTGACCGCTACCCTCGTCGGCGACGCTCTGGCGTTGCTCGAGGCGCTGGCCGCGCTCGACGCGCTCTCCGTCGAGGCCGTGCGGCCAGTGCGGCTGCTCGACCTCGGGAGCGGCGGCGGCTCGCCCGGGGTGCCGCTCGCCGTCGCGGCGCCGGCACTGTCCGTGGTCCTTCTCGACTCCGTGCGCAGGAAGTGCGAGTTCTTGACCCAGGCAGTCACGGCGCTCGGCCTCGGCGGCCGGGTGGACGTCGTGTGCGCCCGCAGCGAGACCTACACGGCGCGGGGCGGCGCAGGCCGCGGCGTCTTCGACCTCGTCACCGCCCGCGCCGTCGGCGCGCTCGCCGAAGTCGTCGAGCTGGCGGCGCCGGCCCTCGCGCCGGGCGGCCGTCTGCTGGCGCCGAAGACCGGCGCCGCCCTCGAATACGAGAGGGGCGCGGGCGACCTCGCCGCCGCGGCCTGTGGGCTGGCCCCCGGCCCAACGCTGACGCTCAGCTCGTCGCCGCTCGACGACTCCGTCTGCGCGACGTTCGTCAAGGTCTCCGCGACACCCGACTGGCTGCCCCGGCGCCCCGGCGTGGCCGGACGGCGGCCGCCGCCATGTAGCTGAGCCGGGTGACCGGGCGTCGCTTCGCGGACGGCGATGCGGCATGCGCCATCTGCTAGTATCGACTCCCCCGCGGAGGAGCCGCCGGACGCGGCCCTGGCACGCCGCGGGTCTCCCGGATCGCAGTCGTGACGCGCATCATCGCCGTGACCAACCAGAAGGGCGGGGTCGGCAAGACGACGACCGCCGTGAACCTCGCCGCCTGTCTCGCGGAGGCCGAGCTGGCCACCCTGCTCGTCGACGGCGACCCCCAGGCCAACGCGTCGGCCGGTCTCGGGGTGCGCGTCGACGACCCCGAGCGGTCGACGTACGGGCTGCTGCAGGGCTCGGTGACGCTGGCTGAGGCGGCGGTGCCGACCTGCGTCCCGAACCTGTCGCTCGTCCCCTCCTGCCCGGACCTCGCCGGTGCGCTGGTGGAGCTGGCGCAGGCCGACCACCACGAGCGGGCCCTCGCTGACGCCTTGCGCGGCGGCATCGACGCGTACAGCTTCGTCTTCATCGACTGCCCGCCTTCGCTCGACCTGCTCACCGTCAACGCCCTCGCCGCCGCCGACGAGGTGCTCGTGCCGGTGCAGGCGGAGTACTACGCGCTGGAGGGCCTCGCGCACCTCCTTCGGACGATCGCCCTCGTGCGCGAGCGTCTCAACCCGAGGCTCGAGATGCTCGGTGTGCTGGTCACCATGCTCGACACCCGCACCCGCCTCGGTCGTGAGGTTGCGGCCGAGGTCCGCGAGTACCTCGGCACGCACGTTTTCGAGGCCGTGGTCCCGCGCAACGTCCGCCTCAGCGAGGCGCCCAGCTACGGGCTGCCCATCTCGCGCTATGATGCGACCTGCGCCGGGTGCGACGCCTACTTCGACCTGGCCAAGGAGGTCGTTTCACGTGGACAGGAAGCGGGGGCTCGGTAAGGGCCTCAGCGCGCTGATCGGCGAGAGCCGGGCCAACCTCGCGGCGGCGTACCCGCCGGGCGAGGGTCGCCTGCGCGAACTCCCGGTCGAGGCCGTGCTCGTCTCACGGCGGCAGCCGCGGCGCACCTTTGCCGAGGAGGAGATCGCCGAGCTTGCCTCGTCGATCGCGGCGCTGGGCGTCGTTCAGCCCATCGTGGTGCGGCCACTCGCGCCGCCGACCGACACCGACGAGTCGGCGCCCAGCCCGCGGTGGGAGCTCATCGCCGGCGAGCGCCGCCTGCGCGCCGCGCGGCTCGCGGGCCTCGAGTCGATCCCTGCCTTGGTGCGCTCCGTCGACGAGGTGCGGGCGCTCGAGATCGCCCTCGCCGAGAACGTCGCCCGTGAGGACCTGAACGCCGTCGAGGAGGCGCTGGCGTACGCGGCGCTGGTCGACGAGTTCGGGCTCACGCATGAGGGCATCGCGGAGCTCGTCGGTCGCAGCCGGGTCGCCGTGACAAACCTGCTGCGCCTGCTCGAACTGCCCGACGAGGTGCGCGCGCTCATCGAGTCCGGCGAGCTCAGCGAGGGTCACGGGAGGGCGCTGCTCGCGCTCCCCGACCACGAGCAACGCCGCCTCCTCGCGCGCGAGGTGGCCCGTTCGGGACTGTCGGTGCGCGAGACCGAGGCCCTGGTCCGCAGCCTCTGCGAGGAGCCCCGGGAGTCACGTCGCCCGCGGGCCGCGCGGGTCGAGCTCGACGATGTCGCCGACGAGCTCTTCGGTCTCCTTGAGGCGCCGGTCCGCGTCCAGGCCGGCCGCCGCGGCGGACGCATACAGATCACCTTCCGTCCACAGGAGGAGCTCGACCGGCTGCTGGCGCGCTTGCGCCGCCTTGGCGACTAAGGGTCCTGGCGGGCGCCGGCATCGGTGACACGTTGAGTGTCGAGGGGCGAGCCTCGCGGTGCGGCTCAGCTCCGAGAGGTCACGGACTGACTTCGGTGGCGCTGCGCTTGGCCGGGGGCTGCGGAGGGGGCTCGCCCTCGGTGACCGCGTCCTCTTCGGGTGCCGGCATCACGGGGGCCTCCGGGGCCGGTGTGACGCCCGGCGAGGCCGTCGTCTCGGGTGCCGGAACGGACGCGCCGTCGGTCGGCACGCCGGGCACGGCGCTCCCCGCCGGCACGTAGACGGTGGTACCGTCGGCAAGGCGGTAGAACTGGCCGATCAGCGTACCGACACCGGTCACCTGCGTGCCGGCCTCGACGTCGAGCCTGGTGATCTCGTCGCCTTGCCGCACGATGACCTGCATCTGGTCGGTGCCGGGGTCGGTCACGATGGTCATGTCGTCGCTCGTCAAGATGCCGGAGATGCCGAGGCCGGCGAGAGCCGCGACGAGGAACCCGACGGCGAGCACGATGGCCACGTCGAAGAGGTTGACGACCCCGTCGAGTGGGTCGCCGTTGCGGTCCATGCGGTCCAGCCGGCGGCGCTTCATGTAGCGGTAGCCGCCGCGGCTGGGCTCGAGGACCGTGGGCAGGAAGCGGACCTCGCTGTCGCCGAACTCGACGCTCACCGCTCGCCTCGTGACGGCGCCTCGTCACCGGATTCGGCGGGTCCGAGGCTCGCGAAGGGATCGTCCTCGCGGTGCCAGGCCATGTCGGGATCGTCGAAGGAGAGCGGCGGGCCGCTCACGTCGTCGGCTCCTGTGTCGGCGGTCTCACTCGCCGCGTCGGCGTCTTCGGTCGCGGCGGCGACGACGAGCGTCTCGAGCGGCAGCTCGGCGGTCTCGGCGCCGGCCGACTCGGTCGGCGCCCGCCGAGCCTCCTTCGTGCGCTCGCCCGCCTGCCTCCTCGCGGTCGGCAGGCGTTCGCCACCACCCTCGAGGAGCTCGAGGAGGTACTCGAGGTCGGAGATGTCCTGTGAGTAGATGCGGTCGCGCACGATGCTGACGGCGAAGGCGATGCCGCCGATGAGCAGACCGACGACGGTGACCGAGAAGGCGAGCACGAGATTGTCGGCAAGCTGCTGTGTGTCGCCCCGGGCGAGGCCGACCAGTGCCGGCGCCAAGGGGATCAGCGTGCCCATGAGACCGAGCATGGGACCGACGCGCACGAGGATGCGCGTGCGCTCGAGCCGCTTGACCGTATAGAACTCGTACTCCTGCAGGAGCTTGAGCGGCTTCACTGCCAGGCGCTGCGTCTGGTAGTTGCGGATGAGGTCGAAGAGGAAGCGCGCCACCACCATCGAGTAGCGCGTCTCCTGCAGGTAGCGGTACGCCTTGCGCGGCTTGCCCTCCATGAAGGCCTGACGAGCGCGCAGAGTGCGGATCTCGAGCGCCTCCAGGTCGCGGAAGCGGATGCGCAGGTAGATCTCATAGCAGAGCCAGCCCAGCTCGACGAACACCCACACGAGACAGACGAGCGCGGCGATGAGCACCGGGTACAGGAGGATCTCGGCGGCGTTGTAGATCCACTCCTGGATGTCGCGGGCCAGGCTCCCGACGATCAACGTGCCCATGGGCTCAGTCCTTGGTGGCGGTCGATGGTGTCACGCGCCCTTGAAGCGCGAGAGACGGGAGACGAAGCGCTGCCAGGGAGTGCCGCCCCCGGCCAGCGTCTTGCCCGTGCCGGCGAGCGCCATCTGCGCGGCGTGGCGGCGCATGCCGAGGTAGGAGAGCGCCGCGCCGACCGGCAGAGCCACGAGGAGCAAGCCGCCGATGAGGCCGGCCCCGCCGCTGCTCTCGCCGCCGAGCGGCGAGGCCGAGACCGTGCTGGGCCCGGGGCTGGGCGAGCCCTGTGTGACCGGGGCGCCGGTCACCGTGTCGCCGTAAGGCACGCCGGCGAGGTCGGCGCCGGGCGAGGCTGTGGCCGACGGTGTGGGCGTCGGGTAGAGCGTGGTGGTCGGCGTCGGCCGGGTCGTCGGCGTATATGTCCCCGGGGCGCTCGGCGGCCGGTAGGTCGGCGTGTAGGTCGGCGTGACCGACGGCGTGGAGACGGCGACGCTGAAGGAGCGGCTGCGCTGGGTGACGTTGCCGGAGCGGTCGGCGACGCGGAGCTCCCAGCGGTGGGTACCGTTGGGGACGCCGGTGAGCTTGAGGACGATCGAGGAGCTGGTGACGGTCGCCGCCTTGGTGCGCTCGACGCCGTCGACGAAGATGCGCACCCCGCCGGCCGCGATGCCGGTGCCGCCGGCGCCGTCGACGTACGACGCCGAGAACGTCACCGTGCTGGTCGTGAGCCTGGCGTCGGCGGCCGGCTTGAGGTCGCTGACCTGCGGCTTGAAGACCATCGGCGTGACCGTCGCCGGGAGCTTGCGCGGGAACACGTCGAACGAGGTGTTGACGCCGTCGCCGACCGCGGCCCCGGACAGGGCGATGATCGCTTGCGGCGTGGTCAACAGCGGCGAGGCCACCTTGCCGGCGCGGTGCTCGAAGTAGCCCGGGCCCGGCACCGGCTGCAGTGCCTTGAGAGCCTTGACGGGGTTGTTGTCGCCTTTGGTCCACGACGCCGGGTCCTGGCCCACCGCCGAGATCGCCTGGATCGCCCAGGCGGTGGACTCGGCATAGGTGTAGCCGTCGGTGACGAAGTTGGGGAAGCCGCCGTCGGCGCGCTGCGCGCCGCGCAGGAAGCCGAGCGCGTTCTGGACCACGTCCGCGTCGGCCGAGACGCCGCCGGCGAGCAGAGCTTGGATCGCGGCGGCGGTGTCGTCGACGTCGGCCGGCCGCCCGGCCTCGCTCGGGAAGCCGCCGTTGTCCAGCGCCTGGCCGCGGAGCCAGTCGACGGCCATGCCCACGCGGTCGCCGGTGACGCCGGCCGCGTTCATGGCGAGAATCGCCCAGATGGTCGTGTTCACGGCGGCCGCGTCGGGGTTGGAGGCGGCGAGCGAGAAGTGGCCGTCGTCGTGCCGGTACTCGTAGAGTTTGGACAGCAGGTCGACCGGCGGCGACCCGGCGCTGTAGATGCGGTCACGCTTGCCTGCAGCGACGTAGGCGAGGATCGTCTTCGAGTAGTACGACGGGATGTTGCTCACGGCGCCCGAGGCGGCGACCGACGGGTGGTTGAGGCTGTTCATGTAGGTGAACGGGTCCTTGCCGTCGATCGTCCAGGCGTCGGCGGTGACGCTCTCCTGGGCGGCGCGGATGGCGAGCACGCACCACGGCGTGTAGAACGGGTCTTGGAAGCCGCCGGTCGCGCTCTGCTTGGCGTGAAGGTAGTCGAGGCCGCGCGTCACGTGAGCCAGGCGCGCGGCCGACGCCGCTGCGGGTGCGAGCAGCAGCACCGTGGCGGCGAGCGTGAGGAGCAGCCCCGTTCGTCTCAGCATCCCTGGTCCTCCAGTCCCACGTAGGTGACGCGGGTCCGGGCGCGGAACCGAGCCACAATGGTAACAGCCTTGACGCCGAAAATGCCAGCAAAGAGGCATGTCGCGGCGACGTGCGCGAGATCGAACGGCAGGCCCTGGGCATAGAGAGCGATCAATGCCGGCCACGTCCTCGCCGTGAAGGCGAGGAACATCCACAGGGTCACCAGCCAGTCGAAGGCCAGGGCGAGCAGGCCGCCGGCGAGCACGAGCTCCCAGCGCCCAGGGCGGCGGCCCCCCCGGCCCAGGAGGCCGCCGACCACGCCGACGAGCCCCCAGCCGAGCATCTGCCACGGCGTCCACGGGCCCTGGCCGAAAAAGAGGTTGGAGACGAGAGCCGAGGTGGCGCCGACCATGAACCCGGGTCCCGGGCCGAGCGCCACGCCTGAGACAAGGACGACGAAGGTGACGGGCTTCACGTTCGGCAGCGAGGCGAAGAGGACGCGGCTGGCGGTCGCCAGGGCGGCGAGAGCGGCCACGAGCGAGAGCTCCTGGGCGGAGACGCCGCGGGCGCCGTAGCCGACCAGCATGGCGGCCACGAGGGCAGCGACGATGAGGAGGCTCGTCAGGCTCCAGTCCACGGACTCAGGGGCGACCGCCGACCAGGCGGCGAGCACGACCGCCACGGTGAGCAGCCCGACGACGGTGACAGCCGAGAGGCGGGCGCCGGGCGGAGCGGCGAGCGCCCGCGCCGCAAAGGTCACGCGCTCCACGTCGCGCCACCTCCCCATCCGACCTCGTCCTCGTGGAGCACGCCGGGCAGGGCGTGGCGCAGCAGCCGGTTCACTTGGGTCGAGAAGAACAGGGAGCCATTGAGGACCTCTTCGGCCGGGCCGTCGGCGAGCAGCCCGCCGTCGCCGAGGACGAGCACCCTCGTCGCGGCGCGGGCAGCGAACTCCACGTCGTGCGTGACGAGGAGGACGCAGCGGCCGGCGTCCGTCCAGGCGCGGAGTACGCGCGCCAGCTCGACCTTGTGCCGCGGGTCCATGCCCCTCGTCGGTTCGTCGAGGACGAGCAGGGCCGGCTCGCTGCAGGCGACGGCGGCGAGGGCGACGCGCGTGCGTTCGCCGCCCGAGAGCTCGCGCGGGTCGCGCGCGAGCAGGCCTTCGAGCTCGAGGTCGGCGACGATGCGCGCCACCCTGATGTCGCGCGCAGCGCCCTGGTAGCCCAGGGCGTCGAGCGTGTGGTCGATCTCCTCGGCCACGGTGTCCTTGACGAAGTAGTCGCCCGGGTTCTGGCCGAGCAGGCCGCAGCTGCGCGCGGCCTCCGCGACCGAGAGTCCGGCGACGTCGCGGCCGACGAGGGTCACGGTCCCGGCGAGCGGCCGCAGCAGGCCGTTGAAGTGCCGTACCAGCGTCGACTTGCCGGCGCCGTTCTCGCCCATGAGGGCGACGAGCTCGCCACGGCGCAGGGTGAGCTCCACGTCGTCCAGCAGCGGCAGGTCGCGCTCGTAGCCCACGCGCAGGTGGCGTGTCTCGAGCACGATCTCACCGCCGGCGTCTCGCGGCGCACGCGGCAGACGTCGCGGCGTGCGCTCCTCGATGAGGTCGAGCATGTGGCGCGCGTCCTTGACCGTCATGGGCAGGCGGCCTGTGTCCGACAGCCCGGTCGCGTGCCCGTTCAGCCTTCGGGCGAAGAGACGCGCCACCGGTGGCAGGAGTTCGCGATGGCCGTCGAGCGCCCAGCGCGCGAACTCCTGCGGCTCGGCATCGACGGCCAGACGGCCGTCTTCGAGGTACAGGACGCGCGTCGCGAGGTGCAGGCAGCGCTCGACCCGGTGCTCGGCGAGGACGATCGTCGCGCCCGTGTCCTCGGACAGCCTTCGCACGGCGGCGAGCAGTTCCTCGGAGCCCACCGGGTCGAGCTGCGAGGTGGGCTCGTCGAGCAGCAGGAGGTGAGGTTGGGTGGCGATGACGGCGGCGAGGGCCACCTTCTGGAGTTCGCCGCCCGAGAGAGTGGCGAGCGTCGCGTGGCGCAGGTGCGAGAGGCCGAGGGAGATCAGCGCCTCCTCAACGAGCCGCGTGATCGCGCGGCTCTCCACGCCGAGGTTCTCGAGGCCGAAGGCGATCTCGCGCTCGACGGTCGTCATCACGGACTGGCTCTCCGGGTCCTGGAAGACGAGGCCGACGCGGCGCGCGAGCTCATGCGGGCGGGCAGTGCGGGTGTCGAACTCGTCGACCGTCACGCGACCGGCGAAGACGCCGCCGTGGAAGTGCGGGACCAGACCGTTGAGGCAGCGGAGCAACGTCGACTTGCCGCTCCCCGAGCCGCCGACGACGAGGATTACCTCGGCGGGGTCGATGCGCAGCGACACGTCCTCGAGCGCGGGTCGCGGCGCGCCCGGGTACGTGTACGTCAGGTGCTCGAAGCGGGCTATCTCCGCCACGGGCGTGTCACCACCAGAGGGACGGCGAGGGCGGCGGCCAAGGTGAGCCACCAGGGGCTCGACAGCGTCGCCCACGGGTCGTCGAGAAGGGGGAAGAACGCGTAGGCGAAGGCGCCGCTCGCGAGCCTCGATGGCTATGCGATCCTGCCCGCTGCCGAAGTCGAAACGGGGTTGGCATCAGCGGAGGGCCGGGGAATGCGAGCGGCGGGACTGCTCGCGGTGGCGGGATTGACGGGGTTCCTGGCGCTGGCTTTTGAAACCGTCTGGTTTCGCGCGCTGGTCTTGGTGCTGGGGTCCACCAGTCATTCCTTTGCGGTGATGGTTGCCTGTTTTCTGCTCGGGTTGGTGATCGGGTCGGCGGGATTGGGCCGGCTGGCGGATCGGGCCGATCGGGCGGGCTGGGCGCTGGCGATTTCTCTGGCGGGCATGGGGCTTTGGACGTTTATCTCGCGGGGGCTGTATGAGGCTGCGCCGGAGCATCTGCTCCGGTTGCTGGTGCGGTTCGACTTCAATTATGACGGGATGTTGCTGGCGCGGACGATGCTGGCTTCGCTTTTCCTCCTGCCGCTGGCAACGGCCTCCGGGCTGGCCTTCACGGCGGTGGTGCGGCTGATCCGGGATCGGGTGCCCACGGCGGGGCGGGCGGTGGGCAGCGCCTTCAGCGTCAACGCCCTGGGGTCGGCGGCGGGTGCGGCGGCGGCGGGTTTTGCGCTGCTGCCGGCGTGCGGTTTGGAAAGGTCGTTGCTGTTGCTGGGCGGGCTGGCCCTCGTGGCGGGGGTGGCCCTGCTGTGGCGGGCACTTGACGGAGCCGGCTGGCTGCGGCTGGCTTTGGCCTCGGGGTCGCTCGCGGCCGCCGCCGGGCTGGTCCTTCTGATTCCGTCCTGGGACCCCCTGCTGCTTTCCTCCGGGCCCTATTTTTC
>FWPV01015828.1_pt1 | contig 10755 bp, 10 predicted proteins | sample 2228371 | NCBI WGS metagenome assembly FWPV01 (sample SAMEA103939776, study PRJEB20133) | metagenome
CGCCAGCACCGACATCGTCATCGACCTCACCGGCCATCCGGACCGGCCGGCCGGGCCGCCGGCCCGGCGCCCCCGGGGAGGCCACCGTGTGCGATGACCATCCCCACGACGGCCACGACCACGGCGCCCACCACCCGGGCCGGGCCGACGTCGCCCTTCCCACCGTGGTGCCGGTGGAGCTGGGCGCCTACCGCGGCGAGGTGATCCCCTTCGAACCGGTGGAGGCGGTGCGGGTGACCGTGCTGGTGGACAACGCGGTCGACGTGCTGCTCGCCGACCAGGGGCCGGCCCGCTGTTCGAACCGGTGATCGCCCCGACCGTGGCCGCGCTGGCCGACCTGGCCCCGTCGGTGGTGGTGCCGGCCCACTGCACCGGGTGGCGGGTACAGCAGCACCTGGCCGCCGCGCTGCCGGACGCGTTCGTGGCCAACAGCGTGGGCACCCGCGACGACCTCACCGCGACCTAGCCTGGCGGCGGTGCCCGGACCGCCGCCCGAGCCGACCAAGCCGACCGAGCCGACCAAGCCGACGAAGACGTGCGCCTCGTGCGGCCGGGAGATGGTCTGGCGCAAGGCCTGGGCCCGCACCTGGGACGAGGTCCGCTACTGCTCCGAGGCGTGCCGGCGCCGCAAGGTGGGCCCGGTCGACGCCGCCCTGGAGGCGGCGATCCTCGACCTGCTGGCCGCCCGGGCCGCCGACGCGTCGATCTGCCCGAGCGAGGCGGCCCGGCTGGTGGGCGGCGAGGACTGGCGTGCGCTGATGGAACCGGCCCGCGCCGCCGCCCGGCGCCTGCACGCCCGGGGAGAGGTGGTGATCACCCAGCGGGGCCGGCCGGTCGACCCGTCCCGGGCCCGGGGGCCGGTCCGCGTCCGTCGTGCCTGACCGGTCACCCGAGCTCGTAGTGGAGCAGGCCGCCCTCCCAGTGGCTGGTGGCCTCGCCGGCCAGGCGCAGGTGTTCGAGGTGGGCGTAGGTCTCGCTCTCGGCCATCGACCCCCAGGCCCGGGGTGAGAACAGCCGCTGCATGAGCTCGTGGACGGTGGCCGGCCGGCCCAGCTCGGCGCCGGCCCGGCGCAGCAGCGCGAGCCGCTCCTCGTGGTGCTGGCGGATGTGGGTGACGCGGCCGTGGAGGTCGCTGAACGGGTGCCCGTGGGCGGGGAGCACCTGGCGGACCCCGGCCAGGGTGGTCATGCGGGCCAGCGAGTCGAAGAACTCGGCGAGTGGGTCGTCGGTGGTGCCCAGGCCCGAGATGTGCGGCGTGATGGTGGGCAGGACGTGATCGCCGGACAGCACCACGCCTTCGGCCGGGTCGTACAGGCACAGATGGTCGAGCGTGTGACCGGGCGTGTGCACCGCCACCCACTCGCGGCGGGCGAGCCGGATCACGTCGGCGTCGTCGAGCCGGACCGTGGGCCGGGGCACCTCGAGGCCCTGGCGCAGGCGCTCGCGCATCTCGGCCATGCTCGTGCCCGACGTGTCGGGCCGGTACGGGTCGCCACCCCAGGGGGTGGGCCGGTCCCACGGCGGGGCCGGGGCGGTGCCCTCCTCGGGGTCGTCGCCCTCCTGCTCGGTCGGGTCCCACCACAGGCGGAACGACCGGTGGGTGACGATGTCGGCTCCGGTCTCCCGCCGCACCCGGGCGGCGCCCCCGAAGTGGTCGGGGTGGCTGTGGGTGACGATCACCGTGTGCACCCGGGCCAGGGGGATGCCTGCGTCGTCGAGCCGGCGGACGAGCGCCTCGAAGTTGGTCGGACCGGGCAGGCCCGGGTCGACGAGGGCCACGCCCCGCTCGTCTTCGAGCGCGTAGCAGTTCACGTGGGCCAGGCCGGGCAGGGCGATGGGCAGCTGCAGGCGCAGGACGCCCGGGGCCACCTCGGTGATCTCGTCGCTGGCCGGTTCCTGCTCCTGCTTCACGATCCCCCCTCTGCGGTCCCGGCCGGCACCGTACGGGATCGGCCCGGCAGGTGACGGCTCCGGAGTGGTCCGGGCGGGGGTGCCGGTGCGCTAGGCAACCGGCATGCCTGCTGCCCCGCTGCGACTCGGTGCCCACCTCGGCCAACAGAACCTGCCCATCGGCGAGCTGCGCCGCCTGTGGCGCCGCTTCGACGAGCACCTCGACTGGCTGTCGAACTGGGACCACCTGTACGAGGCGCCACCCCAGGGGGGCACGGTGGACCATTTCGAGGCGGTGTCGCTCCTCGGGGCCATGGCGGTGGAGACCACCCGGGTCCGCCTGGGCTGCCTGGTGTTCTACGTCGGCTACCGCTCGGCCGGCGTGCTGGCCAAGGCGGCCACCACCATCGATCACCTCTCCGGCGGCCGCTTCGAGCTGGGGCTGGGGTCGGGCTGGCACGAGCCGGAGTGCCGGGCCTTCGGCTACCCGTTCCCGCCGATCGCGGTGCGGTCGGCCATGCTCGACGAGACCGCCACGGTGATCCGCTCGCTGCTCACCCAGCCCCGCACCACGTTCCACGGCACGCACGTGACCGTGGAGGACGCCTCGTGCCTGCCCGCCCCGGTGCAGCAGCGGCTGCCGATCTGGATCGGCGGCACCGGACCCCGCCGCACCCTGCCGCTGGTGGCCCGCCACGCCGACGGCTGGAACGTGGCCTACGTGGCACCGGCGGAGTTCGCCCGGCTGTCGGGGCTGGTCGACGAGGAGTGCCGGGCGATCGGGCGCGACCCGGCCACGGTGCGCCGGGCGGTGAACCTGTCGTTCAACCTGTCGTCGACCCGGGCCGGGGCCGCCGAGGCCGAGCAGCGCCTGCGCGACCAGTGGGGCCCGGCGTTCGAACGCGTCGCCGGGGGCACGCTGCTCGGCACCCCCGACGACGCCGTCGACCAGGTGCTGGCCTTCGTGGCGGCCGGCGCCCAGGACGTGAACATCGCGCTGCGGGCCCCGTGGGACGACGACGCGCTCGAGGCGTACCTCACCGAGGTGGTGCCGGCCGTGCGGGCGGCTGCCCCGGGCGCAGCGTCGGCCGGCAGGTGAGACGGCACCGGCGGACGGCGCCGCCGGTGCACCCGACCGCTCAGGCGACCGCCGCGGCGAACGCCTGGTAGAGGTCCGCGGGAAGCGGGTGGTCGAGTTCCCAGGTGATGGCCATCGGCCGCTCACCCTCGTGGTGACGGTACCGGGCCGGGCCGAGGAACCAGAACGCCCGGTCGTCGGCCCGCAGCCGGGCGAACAGCAGGATGTGCCGGCCCATCCGCTCGTGGTGGATGTAGCGCTGCCCGGTGGCGCTGCCGGCCCGGGTGGCGGACTGGCTCTCCCAGTGGATGAGCGTGCGACTGATGGCGTAGTCGCGGTAGCGGGTGGTGGGTGAGAACCCGCCGGAGGACTTGTCGAGGGTGAACGCCAGCAGGTCGGCGCCGGCGGCCTCGGCGTTGTAGACGCCGCTCTGCCACGACGGGATCTTCGCCCCGGCGCTCAGCCCGAACGCGGCGAGGATCTCGAGCCGGGTGTACCGGGCGTGGAGCTGCAACGGGCAGTCGGGGTGGGTGGCCAGCGGGACCTGGAGGTGGTCGATGCGGTCCTCGAGCACCCCGAGCAGCTCGCCGAGCTCGCGTCGTACCTGCGGATGGGCCCATAGCAAGTCCACCCCGTCCTGCAGGCTGGCCGTTCGGGGCAGCACCTGGTCGGCCACCGAGGCCACCAGCATGTGCAGCAGCCGCCGTTCCTGTTCGGCGAGGGTGCCGGCCGAGGGCGGGTCGACGGCGGCCAGCAGCCGGGCCCAGCCGGCGGTGCGCCGCCGGTCATCGACGTGCAGCAGCCGGCCGATGGCGCGGCGCAGCGGGGTTTCGTGGGGCCCCGGCGCCGCGGTCCGACCGCCGGCCGCCGAGCGCAGATCCGACCAGCACCGCCCGCCGTCGTAGACGTCATCGAGGTCGAGCCCCGACTCCGCCAGGAAGCCGGCCAGGTCGAGCTCGGGCCGGGTGGCCAGCAGCGAGCGGACCTCGGCGACCTTCGCCGCCCACTGGGTGGGGATGGCGGTGCGCAGGCTGCGGAGCACGATGTCGGCGGCGACCGGGTCGAGCTGCAGACTGCACCCGGCGGGCAGGAACGGGAACCCGGCCTGCACCGCCCGCTCGAGGTCACGGCGGCTGCCGCCGAGCAGCGCCCGGAACCGGCGGTCGAAGCGGAACTCGGCGCGGTGCAGGCCGACGAAGTCGAGCACCGTGCAGTGGCTCTTGCCGGGCACGCGTCGCAGCCCACGGCCGAGCTGCTGGAGGAACAGGGTCGGGCTCTCGGTCGGGCGGAGCAGCAGCAGGGTGTCGACCTCGGGCACGTCGACCCCTTCGTTGAACAGGTCGACCGAGCACACCACCCGCACCTCGCCGTCACGCAACCGGCGCAGCGCCTCCCGGCGCTCGTCCGGCGAGCTGTCACCCCACACCGCCACCGCCGGGATGCCGTGGTCGCTGAAGTGCCGGGCCATGAACCGGGCGTGGTCGACGCTCACGCAGAAGGCGAACGCCCGCATCCGGTCCGGCTCGGCCCGGTCGGCCACCTGCTGGACCACCAGCCGGGCCCAGGCGTCGTTGGCCGTGTAGACGCCGCTCAGCGCGTCGACGTCGTAGCCCCGGCCCCGCCGCCAGGGCACGTCGCGCAGGTCGAGGCCGTCGTGGACCCCGAAGTACACGAACGGCACGAGATGCTGGTGGTCGATGGCCTCCCACAGGCGCAGCTCAGCGGCGATGCGGTCGTCGAACCAGTGCAGCACCGGCAGGCCGTCGCTGCGCTCCGGGGTGGCGGTCAGGCCGAGGAGCTCCACCGGGCGGACCCGCTCGAGCAGCCGCTGGTAGGAGGGCGCCGCGGCGTGGTGGAACTCGTCGACGATGACCACGTCGAAGTGCTCGGGGTCGAGGGCCTCGAGCCGCTGGGCGTGGAGGCTCTGGATCGAGGCGAACACGTGCTCGAACCGGGTGGGCCGGTCGATGCCGACCCACAGCTCGCCGAACGACGGGTCCCGCAGGGCGTGACGGAACGTGGCCAGGCTCTGGGTGAGGATCTCCTCGCGGTGGGCGACGAACAGCAGGCGGGCCCGGGGCAGCCGGGCCCGGAGGCGGGCGTAGTCGAGCGCGGCCATGACGGTCTTGCCGGTGCCGGTGGCGGCCACGAGCAGGTTGCGGTGGTGCCCGTTGTCCCGGGCGAGGTCGAGGAGTTCGAGCAGCCGTTCCTGGAACGGGTGCGGGCGCAGCTCGACCGGGCTGAGCACCACGACCGGCCCGGGCGGCTGTGAGCCGACCGCCCGCTCGAAGCGCTCCCGGTCGTAGGGTTCGAAGTCGCCCGACGCCCAGTAGCCGTCGAACACGGCGGCGAACTTGGCGATCACATCGGGGTTGCGGGCAGCCGACACCCGCACGTTCCACTCCAGCCCGGTGGCCTGGGCGGCCATGGTGAGGTTGGACGAGCCGACATAGGCGGTGGTGAACCCCGAGCCGCGGTGGAACACCCAGGCCTTGGCGTGCAGCCGGGTGCTGCCCACCTCGTAGGAGACCCGCACGTCGGCGCCCAGCGAACCGAGCAGGTCGAGCGCCCGGGCTTCAGTGGAGCCGGTGTAGGTGGTGGTGAGCACGCGAAGCGGCCGGCCGGCCTCGCAGTGCCGGGCGAGCACGTCGCGGAGTGGGACGATGCCGCTGTGGCGGATGAAGGCCATCACCACGTCGATGCCGTCGGCCGACGCGATCTCGGAGCGGAGCTGGCTCCACAGGGCCGGCTCGCCGGGTGCGTTGGTGAGCAGCGTGGTGTCGAGCACGGGGATGAGCGGGGCGGGCACGGCGGCGGCGGTGCCGTCGGGGTTGCGGGCGGCCACCGCATGGAGGACCGTGCCGGGCTCGACCGGCCGGACACCCGGGTCCGGCGGGAGCCGGCCGGCGAGCAGCTCGCCGAGCCGGTCGAGCAGCGCCCGGGCCACCTGCACCCCGACCGCCACCCGATCGGCCTCGCCCAGGTCGCGCAGGGCCCGCTCGAGCTCGCGGCTCACGTGCCAGGCGAGGCGATCGGCGGCCTCGGCCGGATGCAGGCCGCGCTGTTCGGCCACCAGCCCGCGCAGGGCGCTGAGCCTGGCCCGCAACTCCTCGGTGACCAGCAGCTCGTAGATGCCCGGCCCGAGCGCCTCCACCGGCCGCACGCTACTGCGGCCCACCCGGCAGCCGGGGTGGTGCTGTTCTGGATCCCGCTCGGCGCCGGTGCCGGCGGGTGGCTCGTGCGGTGGAGCGGTCGTGCCTACGAGACGCTGGCTGCCGCCGTCGCCCGGCGGCCGCGGTGCGACCTGTACCACTCGGCCCTCGAGGTCCACGTCGACGGTGCCGTCACCACCATCGAGATGGCGCCGGTGTGGATCACCACCGGCGACCGGGGTGTGGTGTGCGAAGGACCGGTCGGCGCCCGGTTCCTCGGCAGCTCGAGGCTGTTCCGCTACGAGGTCCGGTGCTGGCGGGGCGGGTCGATCCCCGACATCGCCGCTGCCGTCGGCGGCCCGATCCGGGTGACCGACGACCCGGCGCAGGCCCGTCGGGTGCTGGCCCTGGTCCCGTCGTTCCCGACGTTCACGTGGGGACGCGACGAACCGGCCGCAGGGGAGATGTGGAACTCCAACTCCCTCACCTCGTGGCTGCTGGCCCGTGCCGGGCTGATCACCGCAGGCCTGGGGCCGCCGGCGGGCGGTCGGGCGCCGGGGTGGGATGCGGGGCTGGCCGTCGCCGCCCGCCACCCGGTCTGACCCCCGGCCACGGCGACCGGCCCGAGTTGCCGGCGAAGTCGCAACAGCCGTTGGAGGCGCTGATCGAGCGCGCTGCCTGCGCCTGGTCGCGAGACCACCGGTGGGAACGACGCACGGGTGTTCGCAGCCGACGACGTTCTGCACATCCTCGAACGCTGACCGGGCCACCAGCGCAGCGGAACGGGAGGGATTCGAACCCCCGGGCCTTCCGGCCGGCCGCTTTCAAGGCGGCTGCAATCGTCCGCTCTGCCACCGTTCCGGCCGCGAGGCTACCGACGGTTCACCGCCGCGTCAGGAGGGAAGCCTTCCCATGCGGGCCCGGGTCGTTCAGGATGGCCCCCGAGGGCAACCACCCGCGACCGAGGAGGTCGGCATGAACCGCAACGTCCGTGTGTTCCTGGCTGAACTGGTCGGCACTGCGGTGCTGATCATGGGCGGGCCGGGCAGCGCCATCCTGGCCGGTGAGGTGATCGGCGTGCTCGGCGTGGCGCTGGCCTTCGGCCTGTCGCTCATGGTCATGGCCTACGCCATCGGCCCGATCTCCGGGTGCCACATCAACCCGGCGGTCACGCTCGGGATGGCGGTCACCCGCAAGATCGACATGGCCCTGGTGCCCGTGTACTGGGTCGCCCAACTGGTGGGCGCCGCGGTCGGCGCCGTCATCATCTGGGGCATCGCCAACGGCAACGACGCCTTCGACGCCACCGGCAACTTCGCCCAGAACGGCTGGGGCGACAAGATCGGCAGCGCCTACGGGCTGGGCTCGGCGATCATCGTCGAGCTGGTGTTCACCGCCGTGCTCGTGCTGGTGGTGCTGTTCACCACCCGCAAGGGGTTCCCGGCCGCCGCCGGTGGGCTCGCCGTCGGGTTCACCCTCGCCCTCATCCACCTGATCACCATCCCGGTCGACAACACCTCGGTGAACCCGGCCCGGTCGTTCGGCTCGGCGCTGTTCGCCGGCAGTGACGCCTGGGCCCAGCTGTGGGCGTTCATCGTGTTCCCGCTGGCCGGGGCGATCCTCGGTGCGGTGATCTGGCTGGCCCTCGACGACACCCGCCTGGAGGAGACGGCCCTCGACACGGCCGCCACCCGTCGGGCCCGCGACGCCATGGCCGGAGTGGCCGACCGCATCGAGGACACACTCGACTGAGGCTGGTGCGCCCCTCAGCCGGTCACGAGGGGCGCACCCGGGCCCGCAGCGAGGTGACCCAGTCGTCGGCGGCCCGCCACCGCTCGTCGGCGTGCGAGCGGGCGGCCTCGGCCGCCGCGCCGGCGGCCGGGTACGAGCCGAGGAACTTCACCCCGCCCTGCTTGGCGTGCAGGTCGCGCAGGCAGTCGGCCATGAGCTCCTCGCTGATGTGGCCCTCGGCGTCGATCACGAAGCAGTAGTCGCCGAGCCCCCCGGACTTGGTCGGTCGGCTCTCGAGCTTCGACAGGTTGATCCGGCGGGCCGCGAACTCCTGCAGGATCGAGATCAGCGAGCCGGGCACGTTGGCCCGCTGGTACACGACCACGGTGGTCTTGTCGTGCCCGGTGGGCGCCGGGATGCCGGCGTCGGGCCGTGACACCAGCACGAACCGGGTCTGGTTGCCCTCGTGGTCCTCGATTGCCTCGGCGAGCGCCTCGAGCCCGTACAACCGGCCGGCCAGCGCCGGGCCGATGGCCGCGGTGTCCTCCCAGCGGTGCTCGCCGAGCAGGCGCGCCGCCTCGGCGGTGGAGTTCGCCGCCTGCACCTCGACCCCGGGCAGTTCCCGGTTGAGGAACGTGCGGCACTGCGCCGACGCCACCGGGAACGACACCACCCGCTTGATCTGCTCGAGGGTGACCCCGGGCACCACCAGCAGCGCCAGGTGCACGTCGAGCACCACCTCGCGCTGGATGAGCAGGTCGTGGGTGAACGCGAGCGAGTCCTGCGACACGTTCACCGTGCCCTCGATGGAGTTCTCGATGGCCACGAACCCCAGGTCGGCCAGGCCGGACTCGACGGCGTCGAGCACGTCGGTGAACGTGGCCAGCGGCAGCAGTTCGGCCTCGGCGAGGTCGGGTTGGGTGAGCAGGGCCGCTTCGGTGAACGTGCCGAGCGGCCCGAGGAAGGCGACGGTCGGCCTGTCGTGGTCGGGCACGGCGGGCCAGGATAGTGACGTGGACGCCGACGCCCTCGGGGCGCTGCTCGCGGATGTGGCCGCCGGCCGGGTGGCCGCCGACGACGCGCTCGCCCGGCTGCGCCGGCTGCCCTTCGCCGACCTGGGCTACGCCCGCGTCGACCACCACCGGCACGTACGCCAGCGGCTGCCCGAAGCCGTGTACGGCCCGGGCAAGCACCCCGAGCACGCCGCCGGCATCGTCGCCGAACTGCTCGCCCACGGCACCGGCCCGGTGCTGCTGACCCGGGCGTCGGCCGAGCAGGTGAAGGCGTGCCTGGCGGTGGACCCGACCGGGGTGGTGCACGGCACGACGGTGGTGTGGCGCCCGATGCCCCCCCACCGCACCGAGCGGGTGGTGGTGGCCGCCGCCGGCACCGCCGACCTGCCGGTGGCCGACGAGTGCGCCGCCGTGCTCACCGCCTACGGGTTCACCCCCGTGCGGCTCACCGACGTGGGCGTGGCCGGCCTCCACCGCCTGCTCCCCCACGTGGACACCCTGGCCGCGGCCGACGCCGTGGTGGCCGTGGCCGGCATGGAGGGCGCCCTGGCCAGCGTGATCGGCGGGATCACCGCTGCGCCGGTGGTGGCCGTGGCCGGCATGGAGGGCGCCCTGGCCAGCGTGATCGGCGGGATCACCGCTGCGCCGGTGGTGGCCGTGCCCACCAGCGTCGGCTACGGCGCCGGGCTGGAGGGGGTCACCGCGCTGCTGGCCATGCTGTCGTCGTGCGCGTCGGGGATCACCGTGGTCGGCATCGACAACGGCTTCGGCGCCGCGTGCGCCATCGCCCGCCTGCTCGGCCCCGGTGACCGGACATGACCGCCGGCGGACGCACCCTGGCGTGGTTCCACTGCTTCAGCGGGATCGCCGGTGACATGGCGCTCGGCGCGCTCATCGACGCCGGGGCCGACCTCGACGAGGTGCGGGCGCTGTGCCGGCGGATCCCGGTGACCGGCTGGGACCTCGAGGCCCGACCGGTGCTGCGGGGCGGGATCGCCGGCACCCAGGTGGTGGTGGCCGCCCGGGAGGACGGGGTGGTACGCACCTACGCCCACATCGCCGGGCTGATCGGCGAGGCCGGGCTGCCCGAACGGGTGCACACCCGGGCGCTGGGGGTGTTCGCCGCGCTGGCCGAGGTGGAGGGCCGCCTGCACCGCCGGCCCGCCGCGCAGGTGCACTTCCACGAAGTCGGCGGACTCGACGCCATCGTCGACATCGTCGGCACCTGCGCCGCGCTCGAGGTGCTCGGGGTGGACGAGGTCGCCGCCTCGCCGGTGGCCACCGGCCGGGGCATGGTCCGCGCCCACCACGGCCTGCTGCCCAACCCGGCCCCGGCGGTGGTGGAGCTGCTGCGGGGCGCCCCCACCTACGGCGTGGACGTCGGCGCCGAGCTCACCACCCCCACCGGGGCGGCGCTGCTCGCGGCGCTGGCGAGCAGCTTCGGTCCGCTCCCGGCCATGACCATCGCCCGGTCGGGGTTCGGGGCCGGGGCACGCGACCTCGAGGACCGGCCGAACCTGACCCAGGTGGTGATCGGGGAGGCGGAACCGGCCGGTGACGTGACCAGCGGTCAGCCGGTCGTGCTGCTCGAGGCCAACGTCGACGACGCCACCGGCGAGGTGCTGGCGCACACCGTCGCCGCCCTGCTCGACGCCGGGGCCCACGACGCCTGGGTGGTGCCGATCGTGATGAAGAAGGGCCGGCCGGCCCACACCGTGTGCGCGCTGGCCGACGTGGCCCTGGCCGGGCAGGTGGCCGCCGTGCTGACCGCCGAGACCGGCACGCTCGGGGTGCGCGGCCGCACCATGGACCGGTGGCCGGCCGCCCGGGCGCTCGCCTCGGTGAGCGTGGACGGGCACCAGATCCGGGTGAAGGTCAGCCCGGGGCGGGT
>FWPV01015829.1_pt1 | contig 10755 bp, 8 predicted proteins | sample 2228371 | NCBI WGS metagenome assembly FWPV01 (sample SAMEA103939776, study PRJEB20133) | metagenome
TCATCACGGACGTCCGATGGGTAAGCACGGCGGTTCATGCTCTAAACATAACTGCAGTGCCTGATTTGGGTAAGGTGGTTTGTAGATTCTAAGCGGGTTGGCGAGCCAAATTGCCAACCTTCTTTTTGGGTTGTACAGTCAACTTTACGACGTTGTACTGAACGCCTGAAGTGTTCACCCCAAACACTCGGTACGACGGCCTTGGCTGTAGCAAGGGCAATACGCCGCCCTGTGGGTGGAGTGTAGCAAGGCAACGCAATAACCCCACGCGAAGCTTCGTATCCGACCCAAAGCGCTTAGCCCGCAGTTCATCTGGGTGCAGCGAACAGCGCCACCGTGCCGGGGCCGGTGTGGGCGGCCACGGCGGGGCCGCATTCGCGCACGTCTTCGATTACCACGCCCTCCTGGCTGATGAGCTTGCGGAGCTCCTCGATGCCTTGGGGGTTGTAGGCGTGGGCCAGGATCACCCGGGCTCCCTCGGGAAAAGCCTGGTGAAAAGCCTGGGAAAGTTCCTCTAAGCCCTTGTGCCAGCCCCTGGCCCGGGCCAGGGGCCTTACCAGCCCATCCCGCACCTCGAGCACCGGCAGCAGCTTGAGCAGGGAACCGATGAAGTGCTGCAAGCCCCCTATGCGCCCGCCTCGGTGCAGATATTCCAGCGTGGCTGGCAATACAAAGCCCCGCAGCCGCTCTACCAGGGGTGCAATGGCTTCTTCCAGTTTGTCCCAGGGTACCCCCGCCGAGAGTTTGCGCCGGGCTTCCTCAATAACGAAGGAAAGCCCCCCGTTCAGGCTCAGGCTGTCCAGCACCTTGACGCGGTTGCCGAATTTCTCGGCCACCATGCGGGCTGTGGAGCAGGTGCCCGAAAGCTTGCTCGAGACGTGGACCGAAACGATCCGGTCGAATTTCTCGAGCAAATCCTTATAAAAAGCCTCCAGATCCACCGGTGAAATCTGGCTGGTGCCCACCTTTTTGCCAGCGAGCTGGGCCTGGATCACCTCGCCCGGGGTCATCTCCACATAGTCGCGGTAGCTCTGGCCTTCGATGATGACCTGCTGCGGGATTACATACACCTCCTGCTCGAGGGCTTCCTGGGGGCTCAGGCCCAGGGTTGAATCGGCCACAAACGCGGTACGTTCCATCTTCACCTCCCCTTTGCGTTTGCAAAAAACCTGATTCAGCCGAGTATAGCCGATGTGGCCGCAGGCGCAAGCATCATGGCCGTATCCCCGTACCGAAACAGTCGCTTAATCTCCGCCACAAGTCGGATATCCGGACTCAGTGCCTAGCTATCCGCTACTGGCTATGAGCTATCAGCGTTGCACAGGGCCTTTCACAGGCTGTAGGCGTAGTACCCGTAAAGCCCCGGCCCGGTATGGGTGGAAATCACGCCCCCGATGCTACTGGTAATGCGCTCTTCCAGGGGCAGGCCGGTGGCCTGTACGGCGGCTTTGAATGCGGCCACGTCGCTTTCTTCGGCGTTGTAGAGGTAGTAGATACGGATTTTCTGGCGGCCTGCGGCCCAGGTCTTGAGGGATTCGACCATCTCGGCCAGGGCTTTTTTCTCGCCCCTGGCCCGGCCTGCGGCCTCGACCTTGCCTTCCTTGACGGTCAGGATGGGTTTGATGCCCAGGAGGCCCCCCAGCAGAGCCTGGGCCCCGCCAATGCGCCCGTTTTTCTTGAGGTAGTCCAGGGTCGCCAGGGTGAAGCGCACGATGTGGTCGGCGCGGATGCGCTCGAGTTCGACGAGTACCTGCTTCAGGTCGGCCCCCTGATCCAGAAGCTCCTTGGCCCGCTCGACCATCATCCCGATGCCCATGCTGGCGGCCAGTGAATCGAAGACCGTAACCTTACCGGGGAACTCCTGCGCGGCCAGGTTGGCCGAGCCAACCGTACCGGATAGCTTGGAGGAGATGTGAATCGAGAGTACGTGGTCGGCTTTTTGCAGGGCGCGTTCGTAGGCGGCCTTGAAGTCGGCGGGGGAGGGCTGGCTGGTGCTGGGCATCGCGGCCCCGGCGGCTACCCCGGCGAAGATGTCGGCGGGGGTGATTTCCACCCAGTCTTTGTGGATTTTGCCCTGGAAGTTGACGTAGAGAGGTACGACTTCCACGCCCATCTCCGCAGCGCGGGCCTGTAGGTCGGAGGTCGAGTCGGTTACGATGGCTATTTTCATGCAGTTTCTCCTTTGTGGTTCGGGCTATCGGCCCGTCACCAGGGTTTTTGGGTTAGGTCACACCTGTTCCGTAAGTCTAGCACAGGGTTTGTTCTGTGGGCCTCCTGGGACTGGATGGAGCAGGGTTTTATCGCCTCTCTTTGCGCTGTGGGAGAGGGGGCCACACCCACGTTTGTTGGAGCCCTGCTTTCTTTTCTGGAACCCTGCTGGTGGTAACCCCGTGTTGCTTGATGGGAGGGGTCTGACTACGATATTTAGCCATGATGACGAAAGCCTGCCGCCTTCTCCAAGAGCTTGTGCCATCTGGGACAAGGTGATAAGGTTGGGGCGAATGCCGGGGTAGACCGGCTGGCTCCCAGGACAAAACTATGTGGAAAGTGCTTGTAACCGATGAAATGCGGCTGGGTGAGGTGAAGCACCCGGACCTTCGGCTCGATTATCGGCCCGGAATGGCTCGGGAAGAGGTTTTGCAGGTAATCGGGCAGTATGACGCTCTCATTACGCGCAGCCGTACCCAGGTAGATGCCAGGCTGCTCGAGGCCGGGGTCAACCTCAAGGTGGTGGGCCGGGGTGGGGTGGGGGTGGATAACGTGGACCTCGAGGCCGCCTCCCGCCGGGGCATTCTGGTGGTGAACGTACCCGAGGCCAACACCCGCTCGGCGGCGGAGCTGGCCTGGGCCCTGTTGCTGGCAACGGCGCGGGGGGTGGTGGAGTCGGACCAGAAAATTCGCCAGGGCCAGTGGGACCGCAAGTACCTGGGCCTCGAGCTGAACCACAAGACCATCGGGATTGTGGGCCTGGGGCGCATTGGGGGGCAGGTGGCCAAGTTCGCCAAAGGCTTTGACATGCGGGTGCTGGCCTACGACCCCTACATCCCCCGCAGCCGGGCCCAGACCCTGGGGGTGGAGCTCTTCGACGATCTGGCCGATATGCTGCGCCAGAGCCACTTTCTGACCGTACATACCCCGCTCACGAGCGAAACCCGTGGCATGATTGGCCGCCGTGAGCTTTACCTGCTGCCCAAAGGGGCGGTGGTGGTGAATGCGGCGCGGGGCGGCATTGTGGACGAAAAAGCCCTGGTAGAGGTACTGAACGAGGGGCACCTGTGGGGGGCGGGCCTGGACGTGTTTGTAGAGGAGCCTCCCAACGCCGAACACCCACTGGTGCATCACCCCAGGGTGGTGCATACCGCCCACCTGGGGGCCAACACCCTGGAAGCCCAGGAACGGGTGGGAGAGGCGGTGCTCGAGCGCGTCATCGAGACCCTGCAAGGCAACCTGGCCCATGCCCTCAACACCGGCTTCGATGCCGAGGGCTTGCAGCTTTTCTCGGCCTGGCTGCCGCTCGGCGAGGCTTTAGGCAAGCTGCTGGCCCAGATAACCCAGGGCCGCCCTCAAACGGTAGAGGTTTCCTACTACGGGGAGTTCGAGAAAAACCCCGACCCCATCGCCTCGGCGGTGGCCAAAGGGCTTTTAGACCAGGTGCTGGAAGTGGGGGCGACCAACCTGGTCTCGGCGCGGCCCCTGCTGCGGGACCGGGGCATCTCGCTTATCACCCGCCAGGTTGAGCAGTCGCTTGACTACCGCCAGGTGCTCGAGGTGCGCCTCGAGACCGACAAGGAGTCGCGGGTGGCGCGTGGGGCGGTGCTGGGGGGCAAGCCCCGCATTGTGGGCATTGACGACCACACCGTGGAGGCCATCCCCACCGGACACATGCTGGTCTGCGTGAACCGCGACCGACCGGGGGTGGTGGGCAAGGTGGGCACGCTCTTGGGCGAGAACGGGATCAACATTGCCGGTATGCAGCTAGGCCGCGACAACCCCGGCGGCAAGGCGCTGTTTGTGCTGGCCATAGACGAGCGCCCCAGCGAGGCGGTGCTGGAGGCGCTGCGGGGGTTGGACGTGCTCGAGCGGGTGGATCTGGCCGCGCTCTGAGCTGCACCACATGGAGTGGGTCAAATCCTCGAAGACCGTCTGCCAAGCGGCACAGTCAAAGGTGTAAGTATCTCCACAATAGAAACGTAATGAGTAGGGATAGGGTGGTTCACGAAGTTGCGCCGCTGCAAACCCCAGAATTCGCACTTCCGTTGAGCAGCATGATATTTCTATCGCGGGCGCACTTAGTACCCCAGCATATACCGGACTGGGATGCAGCGGCACACTGTGGAAGCGCTCTAGGGCCTGTACTGTACGCGGCCCAGGGTGGTTCCGGTAACATCTGCGATTGCATTTGTTAAGAGCAGGTTCCGCAGGTTTTGGCCGGGTTTAGCCTGGGCATAGAGTGCAGCTACCCCAGCGGTGAGGGGGGTTGCGTAAGAGGTTCCGCTCAGGCCCAGGTTATCGGGGTAGGCCGCCCCTGCGGTGCAGCGGAACTGGGTGGCGGGATCGGTGCAGATGTTGATGCCGGGTGCCAGTATCTCGTAGTTCAAAGCCGTGTTGAAGACGGCAGGTTCGTAGGTTCCGCTCGAGCTCTTGATACCAAAGGCCCCTACCGACACCACATTGCTCAGGCTCCCCGGAGGGGCCGCCCCAGGCGCATAGCCACCGGGATAGTGCAAGACTGCTTCTTTTTGATTGCCCGCCGAGGCGACCAGCAAAAAACGGGTGGGGTCGCTGAGCTGGGGCCGCTGCAGGATTTCAAAAATGGTGTCGTCGGGCAAGGGGCCACCGTTGCTCGCGTTGGCGATGACCCTCCCGTTGTAAGGCGGGTTCATCAGGTACATCAGGGCCATGGCAATGTAGGCCGAGCGGCAGTCGCCCACGCCGTTGCAAACCTTGAGCGGCACAATCTGGGCCTGGGGGGCAATGGTATGAAGGATGGCAGCTACATGGGTGTCGTGCCCGGCCAGGTCGTTGGTGCCGTCGCGGTCGAAGTCGCAGGCAAAGGTCTCGGTGGTGGGCTGGCCTGGGTTGACGAAGTTGTAGCCGCTCACAAGCTGGGAGGGGTTGCCCAACCAGGCCGGGTTGACCCCACCCCCAATGACTGCCACCGCGATCCCCTGGCCGGTGGGGCCGCCCACCGAGGAGAAACTGGCCCCGACCAGCGATTTAAGGCTGTTTCCCTGGATGAGTTGGAAGTTCAAGGAATTGGGATCCAGGTGGTGGTAGGTCTGACCACAGGTGGGATCGTAGGAGTTGAGCCCCCCGCCTTGATCCATGCTGAAGAAAACGTTCCGGCTTACCGCCAGTTCACTCAAGCTGTTCTTGAGGTTCTGAATGGTGGTGAAGGTGTCACGCTGGCCGATGTTCAAGGTGAAAAAACACAACTGCCCCACAACCAAACGGTTGACCACCGTCATGCCCATGAAGCTTGCGTCCTGGGAAGGGCAGTTACTGGTTAGCAACAACACATTCACTTCCCCGGTCACCGCCGAGCCGTAGGGCGTCCAGATCCTGGTCAGAAAAGGATTGCTGGGGTTGTTACCAAACACTTCGATCTTGACGGTGGCCCGGTCGGTGTACTGGGTAGGTGAGCCGGGCAGACCGGGGGGCAGGGGGGGTGGGCTGGGCAGGTCGAACACTACCTGGCTTTCCACCTTCGTCCAGGCCACCGTCACATCGTTGATCTCGACCCTGGTGACCGATTGGTTTCCCACGCCAACCCCCACCCGCTGCCCCCAGGCCGGACGGGTGGTGGGATCGGAGGAGGTGGAGGCCACCACCCCCTCGTGGTTTAGGGTTGTCTCTTCCGACAGGATGGGCATGTTACACGCCATCAGAGCCAGGGGTACCAGCGGCAATAATACGGTTCGACTCATCCTCGTCACCTCGAGGGAATGCGCACGGGTGGTCGGGCATTCCTGACCCCAAAAGTAGCGGGGAGGTCTTAACGGGCTCTTAACAGCAGGGGTGGGCTCAGATTATCCCACTATTGCGGGTCAGTTTCGCCGGGGTGGGGTTGGTTGAACGTGGGCACCTACCGAACCATCGTCTTTCCGGTACTGTTGGTATAAAGCTACCAGGCGACCCTCGAGCCGCCGGGCCTTTTCATGATGTTCGAGCGCGTGAGCCTTGCTCATCAACCGTTTGAGCACACCCTCGTAATTCACCAGGAAATCCCTTACCTCATCCAGGTGCCCACTCTGTTCCATAAGCGACAAGGCCACTTCCAATACATCCGGATCATCATCCAGGTCGGCCAGGTGAGCCATGGCGACCCCCTGCATTAGCAGCTCACCGGCCCTGGCCGCAAGATCCAGGGAGGTACCGAAGCGCGATCTGGCTCTAGAGAAATCATGCTGAGCCGCATAGGCGTATCCCAGATTCAGGTGCAGTCGGGCCATGATTTCCAGGGCACCTGCTGCCTCAGCAAAAGGGACTGCCTGGAGGTAGTGGGCCTCGGCCTTGGCCCAGTCTTTGCGGCGCTCCCAAAGAATGCCCAGGTTGAGCAGAATTCTTGCCCGTAAAAGGGGATTTTCGCCTGCTTGGTCCAGGGCTTCAAGCGCCTGGTGGTAGGCTTGCTCGGCTTCGGCTCGGGCAGACTCCAGAGCCACCGCATCCAGGCCCTTCTTTTCCGCTTCTCTGGCAATTTTATCCAGCTCTATGGCGTAATTGTTGAGGCTTCCCACCCAGCGATCCCTGGCCCCTGCGGCCTGGAACAAAGCGGCAGCCTTTTTGAAATAGGAAGCGGCCAGGGGAAAATCCCCCCCGGAACCGGCCAGATAGCCCAGCGTGTTGTTGGCAATGGCCTTGGCCCACAGCCAGTTCACCCCGCTCTCCAGAACGCTCAGGGCGGCCTCCTGGGCTTCCTGGGGCATCCCCCGGCGCCACAGCAGCACCGATTGGAGGGCGGTAGTGCTGGGGGTGTGCAGTCTCTCTGGTAGGGTTTGCAGCAATTCCAGGGCATCCTTGAAGCGCCCGAGCCGCTCCAGTGCGTAGGCTTCCAGAAAACGGCTTTCGGCGTCGGGATCGGTTTCCAGAACCCGCTCAACAGCACGGATCTGCTCCAGGAGGGCTGCTGCCTCGGCAAATTTTAGCCCGTCCAGCAGGGTTTTGGCCCTGGCGGTGAAGGCCGTGCGGGCGCGGGGAAAATCGCCCACTCCACCAAACCCCTGGGTGTGAAAGAGGATTTGACGATACAGGTCAAAAGCTGCCTCGGGCGGGGTGTTGCGGGCCAGGGCCAGCAGGAGTGAAAGGCGCTCGCTGGGGTGGGCCTCGAGCCAGCCGCGGGCGGTTTCTTCGGCCAGCACCCGGTTATTGGCATCCACCAACCCTAAAAGAAACAGGGTTTCCTGGGCCTGGGAAAGTTCGCCCAGGGAGATCTCGAGGGCGCCGCGCACGATGCTGAGATTGGGCTGCTCCTGCAAGGCCAGGGCCAGAAACACCCTGCGGGCGGTCTCGGGCAGGTCGTCGAGGCTGGCCTTCGCCGCCGAGACCGCCCGCCGGCTCAAATCGCTTCCGGTCTGCACCAGCAAGCGCTGGAGGCGGGCCAACAGGGCCGGTTCCAGCTCCGGGGCTTCGGCCAGCAAATAGGCTCGCTCGGCCAGCACTCGAGCCTCCCTGGCCTGCTGCTGTCCCAGGAGTTCCTCGGCCCGCTCGAGCATTGCCATCTGGGCTTTTTGCGCAAAGAATTCCCGCTTTTCCAGTACCCAATCGAGGATTTCGGCGGAGACTTCCAGGGTTTCCAGGGGCTTGCCCAGGTCCCGCAAAAACGGCCCTTCATACAGCTGAATGGCCCGCTCGAGGTCTTGGTTTTCCAAGGCCAGGAGGAAATCCAGGGCATCGCAGCCGACCTGGCTCGGGAGGGGGTTGACCCCTGGTTTATCGGGGAAAGCCTCGGCGGCTCCCTCTTTTTTGAACTGGGCCAGCACCACCGAGAGGTTGCTGAGGGCCTTGGAGCCGCCCTCGTTCCAGAACAGTTCGACCAGCCGGCGGCGCTCCTGCGGGCCTTCCAGGGTCAGGTAGGCCAGCAACAGCAGGGGCTTGGGTCGGGAGAAAACCGCACCCTCCAAGCTCACCTTGCCAAAGCTGATGAGCCGCATTTGTCCATTGTACTCCCCGCTCGGATGGCCTTGTTAAGGGTTCGTCAAGGGTGCGTCAAGAACCCCCTGGCAGGCTATGCGCATCAGGGGGTTCGCAATGACAGGCTTTAGCACGGGTTTGCAAGCAACCGCATTGGTTCTGGGTCTGAGCCTGGGGGCCTGGTGGATGGGATCAGGCTCACTGGGCCGCAACGACAGTCTGGCGGCGTTCATGGCCCTGGCCGATGCGTGGGGCCAGATCTACACCCAGGCCAGCGTGCACATCACCCAGACCACATCTGTCCAGCACCTGGCCATCCACAGTCCTGTGGCTCTTAAAGAGCTACAGCTCTACCGCTTCGAGGGCAGGTTGGCCGATGGGCAAGCCATTGAAGGTTTTTTGCTAGGTCGCAGCAACCACCACCCCCAGACCCTCCAGATAGGGGCCAGGGTAGTGCAAGCCAGGGGCTTTACTGCCCAAGGCGCAGCCGTGCTTTTGGGCGAGGCCCGTTCGGCTACCGGGTGCTTTGGCTTCGTAGGCTATCGCCCTGGCGCTGCGCCGGTGGCTTTTATCGAACAGGGCGCACTAGATAACCACTTGTATCTGCGCGATACCTACACCTTGCGCTTCGACCTGGGCTCCTGTGAGCAAGGCTCACCAGCGGTGGCCGCCCTGATCGGCCTGTGACATGGGGGAATATTGCCTGCCGCAGCAGGAATTTCCAAAAGAAAGGAGGTTGGCATGAAAGCCCACAAAACCCTTTTAGGATTGGCCGCTACATTCACCCTCATTCTGACCGCTGGTAGCCCCAGGCCGCCCGACCTCAACGCCACCAAACCCGCCCACCCCTATGACAAAAGCCAAGGAGGAATACCATGAACGTCCACGAACCCATCGGCTATCTGGCCTCGTTGTTGGTACTGACCACCTTCTGCATGCGCGACATGCCCACGCTGCGCCTGGTAGCCATAGCCAGCAACCTCGCCTTCATCAGCTACGGCCTGCTGGCCGAGATTGGCCCGGTGCTGCTACTGCACACGCTGCTGTTGCCCATCAATCTCTACCGCCTTGTTCAAGCGCTGCGCCACCAGGGCCAACCGGGTAACCCCGAGAAGGAAGGCTCGATCCGAGCCAATACGCACACACAGCAACTGCAGGCTTCGGGACGGCCCGCAGGCTCGCAGGTCAAGGAGGTAAGTATGAAAAAACGGTTCTCCTTCATCCCCGCTCTGATGGTTCTGGCCTTGATGGCTGGCTGCGCTCCCAGCGCACCCACCATTGCCAGCGTGACCGTCTCGCCCAACCCCACCACGGTGCTGGTCGGCAGGACTCAAACCTTTACTGCCGTGGCCAAAGATGCCAGTGGCAATGTGGTGAATGCCAACTTCACCTGGTCTTCCAGCGACACCGCCGTTGCTACCATCAACGCCACCGGTGTGGCCAGCAGCGTAGCGGTGGGCACCACCACCATCACCGCCACCACGGGCGGGGTGAGCGGCTCGGCCACCCTCAACGTTACGCAAGCCGATTCACCGCCTCCACCGCCTCCACCGCCGTCCGGCGATACCACCCCGCCCAGCATCGTCTCCATCACCCCCGCCAACCTTGCGAAGGGCGTGGCCAAGGACGCCAACATCGTGATCGTCTTCAGCGAAAAGATGAACCAGGCCGTCACCCAGGCTGCCTATCAGTCGGCCGACCTGCCCGCCGCTGCCGTGACCTTTATCTGGAACGCCGGGGGCACCGAACTTACCATCAAGCCCAACGCCGACCTCGAGTACACCGCTGCCGGGAAAAACTATGCCTTCAGCCTTACCAGTACCGCCACCGACCTGGCCGGCAACCCCCTGGCCCCCGTGAACAGCAGCTTCACCACCTTCCGCGAGCTGACCCGAACCCTCACCAGTATGGCCGCGCTGGACGGGGACGTTCGCGGCGACGGCGATGTGGCGACAGCGGGTTCGTTCATGGAAGCTGGCGACAGTGCCACTGCGGACAACGCACAGTACAAAAGCTTTGTCAGCTTCGACCTTTCAGGTCTTCAGGCCGACGGCTTAACCCTCGCCAGCCGCATCACCGCGGCGGAATTGCGCGTATATCAGGAAGGCGATATTGGTTCACCCTACGCCGACCTTAAGTTGGGAGGGAAGAGTCTGATGGCTGCCCACGTCAACTATGGGCCTGCACTGAACGCCGGAGACTTCAACACCCCGATCCTGCACGACCTCGGCGAGATTGCGGCCAACAACATAGTTGAGTACAAGGAGAAATCCAATGCGCTGGACTCGGTGCGCGACGACTGGGCCAACCGTGCGGGCCGGGGCAACCGTTCGCAGTTCATGTTCTACTTCGCTCGGGCCACCGACGGCGACGGCAGCCACGACGCGGCCCACCTTACCGCCGGTGAGAGCACGACCAACCCGCCGCAGCTCGAGGTCAAGTTCCTGGTTCCCTGAGCGGGTGCAGAAGCTAGAGCCTGCTAACTAGCTGTTCGTAAAAGCTCCACAGTTTTCGCCGTCATCAGAATCGAGAAAGCCAACCAGTGCCAGCCTCGCAAGGTCTCAGCCAGCCGCTCATAGTCCCGCGCCAGCCTGCGAAACCGGGATGTCCAGGCAAACGAACGTT
>FWPV01015834.1_pt1 | contig 10754 bp, 10 predicted proteins | sample 2228371 | NCBI WGS metagenome assembly FWPV01 (sample SAMEA103939776, study PRJEB20133) | metagenome
TATTTTTGAACATCAAACATAATCTCTTCAAGCACAACTTCCATTATGGTATGCAATCTACGGGCTCCAATATCTTCTGTCTCTTGATTAATCTTTTCACAATACTCTGCCATACAATCAATAGCATCTTCAGAAAAACGAATTTCAATCTGTTCTGTCTTTATTAGTTCTCTGTATTGTCGGATTAAGGAATTTTGAGGTTCTGTTAAAATCCTCTTAAAATCATCTTTACTCAAACTCTTCAATTCCACACGAATCGGAAATCTTCCCTGCAATTCAGGGATTAAGTCTGAAACTTTGGTCATGTGGAAAGCACCTGCGGCGATAAATAGAATATGGTCTGTTCTCACAGGTCCATATTTAGTTAGCACCGTGCTTCCTTCCACAATAGGCAAAATATCCCTCTGGACGCCTTCCCGCGAAACATCTGGACCGTGCCCTGGAGAACCTCTGGAGGCAATTTTATCTATCTCATCAAGGAAAATAATACCTGTATTCTGGACACGGTCTATTGCTTCCCGGTGCACTTGTTCCAAATCTATTAATTCTTGCAAAACTTCCGCCTCTAATATTTTTCTTGCCTCGCTTATCTTTACTTTTCTTCTCTTTTGAGATTGCGGAAGAATTTTTCCTAACATATCCTGTAAAGTAATCTCTACTTCTTCTAAACTTGAGCCTGAAAACACCTGCATCAACGGCATTCCCTTTGTGTCTTTCACATCAATTTCTACCTCTTTATCCTCCAACAATCCCTGTTTTAATTTTTCCCTTAAAATCTCTCGTGCTTTTTGATAAGAATCTTCTTTTTCTGCAAGCACAGGTTTTTCATCCCCTTGATTAGGGTCAAAGGGTCTATATCCACCTGTTGGTCTTGCTGGTTTTGGGAGTAACAAATCAAGCAATCGTTCTTCTACAATTTTCTTTGCATCTTCACTCTTTTGTTCCTTCATTTCTTCCTTAACCATATTCACAGCGACATCCACTAACTCCCGAACCATAGACTCGCAATCTCTTCCCACATATCCAACCTCTGTAAAACGAGACGCTTCCACTTTAATAAATGGGGCATTAACAAGTTTTGCAAGTCGGCGTGCTATTTCCGTTTTCCCCACCCCCGTAGGTCCTATCATAATGATGTTTTTGGGAATAATATCTTCTTTCAAATCGGAAGTAATTTTTTGCCGTCTCCAACGATTCCGGAGGGCAATTGCAACTTTCTTCTTTGCTTCATTCTGACCAACTATATATTTGTCTAATTCTTCAACTATTTTTTTGGGTATTAATTCTTCTTCTCTTAGCATGTTATATCCCCTAACTTATCCAATTTTTCAAGCCTTCTTATATGTCGTTCTTCACCTGAAAAAGGTGTATTTAGCCATACATCTATAATTTCAAAACATTGTTCCAATGTTAATATCCTTCTTCCCAAACAAAGAACATTGGAGTTATTGTGCGTTCTTGCCAATTGTGCCATTAAAGCATTGGTGCAAACAGCAGCTCGTATCCCCGGAAAACGATTGGCACTCATAGAAACACCTATTCCTGTTCCACAAATAAGGATTCCCCTTTCTACCTCTCCTTTTAACACTCCCTCACATAATACCCGCGCATAATCAGGATAATCTACTGATTCCGGACCAAATGTTCCATAATCCTTTATATCATATCCTCTTTTTTGAAGATACTCAATAATAGACGGCTTGTATAAAGGAGGAGGCCCCTCATATCCAGCATGGTCACAACCGATTCCAATCTTCATTTTGTATTTTCATCCTTGTGATAAAGCATTAAAAATTTTTTGAATTACATCCTTTTTAATAGCCCCTTCACGGAAAACTTCTCCTGTGTCGGGGTCAAACACTGTGGACACCTCATTTCTAAGATAGATATTTGTTTCAATTGCTACTGCAATATCTCCCTCAGGTAGTTCTGAGACATCTTTTGCTGGTACATCACCCGAGTAATTGGCAGAGGTAGATGTTATAGCATGCCCGAATTCTAATGCCAATCGTTGTGCTATGGGATGTAAACTCCAGCGAACACACACCTTATTTTTACCAGCAGTTATCCTTTTAGACAAATGAGGAACTGCTGGCAATACTAATGAAAGTGGTCCAGGCCAGAACTCTTCCATAAATCTTTTCGCCTTTTCAGAAACAGTAGAAACTACCTCATCTAATTGTCTCAATTCTCCTATTACCAGTAATACAGGCTTATTTTCCTCTCTCCCCTTTAATTTGAATAACCTTTCTAAGGCTTCCTCCGAAAAGGGATTTACAGCAAGTCCATAAACGGTTTCTGTCGGGTATGCGACAATTTCATTGTTTTTCAAAGCCTGAACCGCCTGTTGTATTCCTGTATCATCTGCCGGAACTATCACCATATTCCAAATTCCTCAAAAACTCTCCCATCTGTCGGAAAGCCAGAGCACGATGACTTATTTTATTTTTCTCTTCAATAGGAAGTTCTGCAAAAGTATTTTCATACCCTAAGGGGACAAACACAGGGTCATATCCAAATCCGTTTTCTCCGTAAGGCTCCACCGAAATATGTCCTTCTACGATACCCTTCTCACAATGATAGAAACCATTAGGTAAAACCAACATAGCACAACATACAAAGCGAGCACTCCTTTTATGCCAGGGGATTCCTTTCATCTCTTTCAGTAATTTTTTGATATTTCTTTCTGAATCCCCTTCCACTCCACCGTATCTTGAAGAATAAACACCTGGATTTCCATTTAAGGCATCTACTTCTAATCCTGAATCATCAGACAGAGAAGGTAATCGTAATACATTTGCACAATATCTCGCTTTTATTAAGGCATTTTCTTCGTATGTTGTTCCTGTCTCTTCCGGAAGTTCTACATCTGGAAAATCTTTTAAAAATTTTATCTCCCAATCCGTTAAGTCCATAATTTCTACTATTTCACTAAACTTATTTTTATTGCCGGTAGCAAGAACAAGGACCTTCTTTTTACCCATTCCAGCCGATTACCTTCTTCTGTATTTCTATTATTTGTTGTATCCCCTTTTCCGCAAGGTCAAGAAGTTCATCTAATTGTTTCCGACTAAAAACTCCATGTTCTCCACACCCCTGAACCTCAATTAATTCTTTTTTGGAGTTCATAACTACATTCATATCAATAATAGCCTGAGCATCTTCGTTATAATCTAAATCTAACAAATACTCATTATCCACAATCCCTACGCTGACAGCGGAGCAAATATCTTTTATAGGCAATTCTTTCAAAAAACCTGTATCCACAGACTGTTTCAATGCGTCATAGACTGCTACAAATCCACCTGTAATAGAAGCAGTTCTCGTCCCACCATCCGCTTGAATTACATCACAGTCCACCGTTATCTGGCACTCTCCCATTTGAGTCAGGTCAACAACAGCCCTTAAACATCTACCAATTAGACGACTGATTTCTTGAGACCTTCCTTTTCTTATAGATTCCCTATCGCCTCTGGTAGAAGTAGCACCTGGGAGCATACCGTATTCCGCTGTTATCCATCCTTGACCTGAATCTCTTAGCCAGGGTGGCACTTTATTTTCAAGAAAGGCTGTGCAAATAACTTTTGTATCACCGAAACAAACCAGAACAGAACCATGAGCATATTTGGTAAAGTTTCTTTCAATCGTTATAGGACGCAACTCATCATTCGCTCGGTTGAATGACCTATTCATACCTATCGCCTTCCTTAGTGTTTTTATATCAAAGGGATGTTGAACTAACTTCTCTTGTTTTCTCATATACAAAAATTCTTTATTTCATTATGGGAGAGAAGGAACAGGAGAAGTATTATTTTGCAATTCTATCTCCAACAATCTTTTCTTTATCGCCATTTCCTCCTCTTCAACATTATCGTTTTTTGCCTCTTTTTGTGTCTCTTTTACATCCTTGTGATATTTCTTTATTAAATTCTCCCACACTGGGTCTTCCTGCAAAATCTCTACCGCCTTTTTAAGTTGTGTATCCTCAACAGTCTCTTCGGAGGCATTTTTCCTACGGAAATATTCTTTCATTAGTTTTACCGCATCTTCACCCGCAACTTTTCCTACTTCGTGGAGTAATTCTTCTTGCTCCTGTATTTTCTCAGGAGGAATCTTAACCAACTCATTTCCCGTAACAGTCCCATGATTTTGCTCATTTATTTTAGAAGGGTCTTTCTCATAAGATTTATACATCTGTAAAGCTAACAATCTCTCCTCTTCATCTGTCATATTTACCTCTACATCAGGCAATATTCCCTGATGGTCAATTGTAACACCTGCAGGAGTGTAATAGAGCGCGGTAGTAAGTCTTAACGCTGTTTCATTCTTTGGAGGCAAGGGGATAATGGTCTGAACACTACCTTTTCCAAAAGTCTTTTCTCCTACCACAAGAGTTCTCTGATGATATTGTAAGGCTCCCGTAACAATTTCGGAAGAACTGGCAGTTTGATTGTTCACCAGTAAAATCAACGGCATATTCAATGGCAAAACGGGATTTTCTCTTGTTTTCAGTTCTAAATCCTTACCATTCTCCTGAGTAATTTGTCCTCTACTCCTTGTATAAGTAACCAGAGACCCTTTAGGTAGAAATAGTTCACAAACCTGCTGGGAAGCAGTTAATAATCCACCCGGATTCCATCTCAAATCTAAGATAAGCCCCTTTATCCCTTTGTCTAACATTTCGCGAATGGCTTTCTTCATATCCGACGCAGTGTTCTCCTTAAAGTCTGATATGCGGATATATCCATATCCTGAGGGTAGAATACGACTTTCTTTTATACTTTCCAGCGGAACTTTTGCTCGTTCAACAACCACATCAAATGTTTCACTATCTTTATCTGCAAAAGGTCTTTCTATTGTTAACTGGACTTTTGTGCCGATAGGTCCACGAATTCTTTCTGCAGCTGCGCTTAATTTTTCCTGTTCAGACATACCGGGTTTCCAGAGTTCTTCCACTGGAACATTGTCTATTTTGCGAATAATATCAAAAGGCTTAAGTCCTGCCTTTGCCGCGGGAGAGTTTGGGATAGGCATAAAAACAATTACATTCTGGTTGTCATCCATTTTAATAGACACACCGATTCCTTCAAATTCCCCCTGTGTATCATCCCTCAATGTCTTTAAATCAGAGGAACTAATATACGAACTATGGCGGTCAAGGCTACTCATCATCCCGATAAGAGCACCTTCTACGATTTTATTAATATCTACCTCTTTCACATACTCATCCAGAATAGTTTGAAGGGTATGTCCTATTGGTTCTATTGCCTGATATATATCGGGCTTGTCACTCTGGGCGGATATTTTTGGAGTAAACCCATTGGTTAAAAGTGCAATTACCGCAACTAAGAAGATAAAAATAGATAAAAATTCAAACTTGCTATTTCTATTTGCCATACTACATTCCTATGTTATTAGATTGATATACGTTCTCTGTAAATGTAGTTTACCAAATTTCTATATATAACTTCTAAAAGAAACCCTTTCACTCAGAAATAACACTATTCTTTTGATATAATTTTATTTCTTACGCTTTTAAGTAATGTCTTTAATTGGGGAACAGAATTATGACAGAAAACAAAGAAGGAATAGAAAAACCTATTCAAATTAATGATTCTTTACCCGTTCCAACTACATTTGATATTCCTGACACATTGCCACTTATCGTTTTACAGGATATTGTGCCATTTCCTATGGCAATGCTCCCTTTGAATATACATACTCCCTCAGAAAAAATGATTATAGAAGATACCACAAAAACACATAGACTTGTGGCACTATTAACAGAAAAACCAGAAAAAGATAATCAAGAACAAAAAACACAGTACAATACATATTCTATTGGATGTATTGGGAGAATTTTACAGGTTCATAAGGTACCCGATGGAAGTCTGAATGTATTCATTCAAGTAACAAGGAAATTTTTCTCCGGCGGGATTATGCGGGAATCCCCCTATCCCATTGTTCGTGTACTACTAATTGACGAATCTGAGGTAAATCCAAAAGAAATTGAGCCCATTACCTTAACCATTAAAAACCAAATGGCATAATTGGTTAAAAATAATCCTAATGCCCCCGAAGGTGCTATATCGTTCCTTGAAAGTATTGAAGACCCTGTCTTTCTGACTGCTGTTGTCGCAAGTAATATACGACTGAAGGTAGAAGAACGGCAGGAAATTCTTGAGATGCCCGATTTAAAGTCCCGTATGTTAAAACTGGCGGAAAAACTGCAGTATCAGGTAGAACTTGTTCACGCTTCCACAAAAATAAGAGAAGATGTTCAAAAAACAATAGAAAAAAATCAAAAGGAGTTTTTCCTCAGACAACAATTAAAGGCTATCCAAAAAGAATTGGGAGAAACGGAAGGGAAAGAACAAGAAATTAATGAATATCGGCAAAAAATAGAAACATTAAAAGCATCGGATGAGGTTAAAAAGGAACTATTTCGGGAACTGAACCGCCTCTCTAATATGAATGAGCATTCACCCGAATATCATGTAATTGTTTCCTATCTTGATACGGTATTGGAATTGCCCTGGGGGATATTCACCGAAGACCGACTCGATTTAAAGGAAGCGGAAAATATACTTAATGAAGACCATTATGGACTGGAAAAAGTAAAACAGAGAATTTTAGAGTACCTTGCCGTCCGGAAACTCAAGCCCGATACACATGGACCAATTCTATGTTTCTATGGACCACCCGGTGTAGGGAAAACATCGTTAGGGCAATCTATTGCACGGGCATTAGGCAGGAAATTCGTCCGTATTGCTCTCGGGGGCATTCACGACGAAGCAGAGATTCGCGGACATCGCAAAACTTATATTGGTGCTATGCCTGGCAGAATTATTTCCGGTATCCGAAAATCTGGTTCCCAAAACCCTGTGTTTATGTTAGATGAAATAGATAAAATCGGAGCGGATTTCCGTGGAGACCCATCGTCAGCGTTACTAGAGGTCCTTGACCCAGCTCAGAATAATTCCTTTGTGGATAATTTTATTAATGTCCCATTTGACCTTTCACGAGTATTATTTATCGCCACCGCTAATGAGTTAGAACCAATCCCATGGGCACTTCGTGACCGTATGGAAATCTTACATTTGCCCGGTTATACACTGGAAGAAAAAATTGAAATCGCAAAGAAATATCTTATCCCAAAACAAAAAGAACAACACGGATTAAAGAAAAATCAAGTTATCATACAAAAAAGTGCCCTGGAAAAAATTATCTCAAATTACACTCGTGAATCCGGTGTAAGAAATCTTGACCGAGAAATCGCAAATGTCTGCAGAAAAGTGGCTAAACAAGTTGCATCAGGAAACCCAACGAAAGTCGTAGTTACAAATAATAATCTAAAAGAGTTTTTAGGACCTGAAAAAATCTATGAAGACTTTATTTCAAGAACTAAAATCCCTGGCGTAGTCATAGGTCTGGCATGGACTCCTACTGGTGGAGACATCCTATTTATTGAAGTTACATCTATGCCCGGAAAAGGAAATCTAATTCTAACAGGTCAATTAGGTGATGTAATGAAAGAATCCGCTCAGATTGGGTTAAGTTATCTCCGCTCCCTTGCTCCACAACTCAATTTATCAGATGAACTGTTTTCCAAAAATGATATTCATATCCATGTTCCGTCCGGAGCCATCCCTAAAGATGGTCCCAGTGCAGGGATTACAATACTTACTGCACTCACTTCTCTATTCCTGAAAAAGAAAGTCCCACATAATCTTGCTATGACAGGAGAAATTACACTAAGAGGAAGTGTGCTGGCTGTCGGTGGAATAAAAGAGAAAGTATTGGCAGGAGCACGGGCAGGGATTAAAAAAATTATCCTTCCAGAGAAAAATAAAAACGACCTGGAAGAAGTACCAGAATCTATACAAAAGAAAATACAATTCTATTGGGTATCTCATATAAATGAAGTTTTAAAAATTGCACTTGGAATTAATATATCAGAATAAACTCTATCATGGATAAAAATGGAATTATAAGTTCATTAAAGGAATTAGCCCAATACCTGGAACTGGATGGAGAAAATCCATTCAAAATCCGTTCGTACTTAAAAGCGGCGGATGTTTTAGAACATACAAAAGAATCTATAGAAACTCTAATTGAGTCTGGCAAGTTAAGGAATCTGGAAGGAATTGGTGAGGCAATAGAAAAGAAAATAATTGCATGGTATCATAATGAACCTGTACCTGCACTGGAACGGGTAAAAAGTAAATAATTGCATGGTATCATAATGAACCTGTACCTGCACTGGAACGGGTAAAAAGTAAATATCCTGCTTCTCTTCTTGAACTTTTCTCTGTTCAGTCGTTAGGTGCTAAGCGGATTCGCAGTTTATATGATAACCTGCACATAACAAATATAGAAGAACTATATCAAGCATGTCTGGATGGTAAAGTTTCTACTCTTCCTGGCTTCAATAAGAAAATAGAAAATAAAATCATAGAAAGTATTCAACTTTTAGACCAGTGGAAAGGACAATTCCTCATCTCACAGGGATTAGAGGTAGGACAAAGATTCACTGAAGAATTAAAAAACATCTTTGAAGAAGAAGACATTTACATTACAGGTAGCTTGCGAAGATATGAAGAAACAATCAGGAATATAAATTTGTTAATAGCCATTCGGGATAAGGAATCAACCATAAAAAAATTGAAAGAACACTTCTCCCCAAATATAGAACAAAAAAAGGATTCGTTATTGTTAGTAATACACCAGGAAATACCTATTTTTATTAGCCTTGTTGACAAAAGAGATGTAGGAACAAAATTAGTCTTTGATACAGGGTCAAAACAATATGTAGATTACCTAATCCAGCATAGTGCATCTAAAAATTTGTATTTCTCATCACAAGGACTCTTCACACACGATAATCAACAAATTTTTATAGATAATGAAGAAAAATTTTTTAACTTTATTGAATTACCTTACCTACCTCCTGAATTGAGAAATATCTATAATGATATGGAAGTCGTTTACAAAGAGGCGAATAAACTTGTCCAATTTGAAGATATTTCTGGAATTGTTCACTGCCATTCTCAATATAGTGATGGACATAATTCTATTTCCGAACTTGCTGAATATTGCATAGAGAAAGGTTATAAATACATTGTGATTTGTGACCATAGTCAGTCGGCTGGATATGCAAATGGGTTATCTGTTGAAGACATAAAAAAACAACACGAGGAAATCGAACAACTCAATAAACAATACAAACCTTTTCACATCTTCAAAGGAATTGAATGCGATATAAAATCCGATGGAACTTTAGACTATCCTGATGAGATTCTATCCACCTTTGATGTGGTTATCGGCTCTATCCATTCCAAACTGGATATGGACAAAAAAATAGCAACGCAACGACTATTGAAAGCCATAGAAAATCCATATCTGGATGTGTTAGGACACCTGTCAGGAAGGCTACTTCTTTCTCGAAAGGGATATCCTCTGGATATAGATACGATACTAAAAGTTTGTTCCGAACACAATGTTGCAATAGAAATCAATGCTAATCCACAGCGGTTAGATATAGATTGGAAAAATATTTATCTATCCCGAAAATACGACTTAAATTTTGTAATTTCTGTGGATGCTCACAATCTTAAAGGAATTGAGGATTTAAAGTATGGTGTATATGTTGCACGGAAAGGACTTTTGTCCCCTCAGAAAATTCTTAATTGTAAAAATATAGAGGAATTTCAAAATTGGTTTCATCAGAGGACATAAAGAAGAAAAAACAAAAAGCAAAAAAAATATATGAAAAACTGAGTCAGATATATCCGACTGCTCACTGCACGCTAAATTACCAATCTCCTTTCCAATTACTTATTATGACCATTTTTGCTTCTCAATGTACCGATGAACGAGTTAACAAGGTTTGTGAAACATTATTCCAGAAACTAAAAACTCCTCAGGACTTTGCTAATATAGGACAAAAGCAATTGGAAACCTTAATCAAACCCGTGGGATTTTATAAAAATAAAGCAAAACATATTATTGAAACTTGCAAAAAGTTAATCAATCAATTTGATGGGAATGTTCCCAATACTATGGAAAGTTTACTTCAATTACCCGGCGTAGGAAGAAAAACTGCAAATGTAATTCTCGGAGAGTGTTTTAATACACCTGGCATTATAGTAGATACGCATTGTGGAAGATTAGCAAGAAGATTGGGACTAACTACATCGGACAATCCGGAAAGAGTTGAACAGGACATATCACAAATTTTACCTCGTGATAAATGGACTTTTTTTTCTCATCTACTTGTCTTCCATGGGAGGAATATCTGTCTCGCACGAAAACCTAAGTGTAACCAGTGTATAATAAATAATCTTTGCGATTACTATCATCAACATGTAAAACAAAAATGACAACACCTGATAAAAATAAAGAAACAGAAACAGTATTACATGATAAGAAATCTCTCCCAATATTGCCTTATCTTATCATTGTCTATACTATTTGTGTCCTACTTATTGACCTGCTTATAACATTTGGTGGTATATTTTTTCTCATATTTTTATTTTAACATTCATTTTTTATTTTCCTGGGGGATTCTCAATTTTTCACTTTCTGATGTGCTATTTAAAATCCCTTTTCTAAAAAATTATCCTTACCTCACTCTATTTGAAAATTTTGATTTATATAAATTTCTCTTCTGGCTAATTATACCTTTTATTCTTTTCAATAATTTCATTGATTTCTGCTGGTGGTCATTTAAACAGTGGAAAAAACAAGATTAT
>FWPV01015839.1_pt1 | contig 10751 bp, 9 predicted proteins | sample 2228371 | NCBI WGS metagenome assembly FWPV01 (sample SAMEA103939776, study PRJEB20133) | metagenome
TGGTCTGGTGAACCTAACTCGAACTTTAACTCAGAAGAAAGTATAAGTGCGCAAATTCCTCTCGTCAATAGAATCGAATGGTGCTAGATACCAGCTTTTGCTGGAAAGACCTGACTTTCCGCCTCCCAATCCACCACAGGCGCGTCTTTCCATAGCCTTTCCAGCTCATAATAATCCCGATCCTCCTGCAGGAAGATGTGCACCACGAAATCTATATAATCCAGCAGAACCCAACGCCGATACCTTTCCCCTTCCCTCCTCGCTGGCTTGGCTCGATAGTTTATCAATCTGCGCTCTACGGCCTCCTGTATCTTGGCCACTTGCTTGTCATTATTTCCGCTGCAAATGAGGAAATAATCGGTAAAAGTGGCCACTTCACGCATGTCTAATATCAGCACATGATTAGCCTTTTTGTCCGCGGCTGCTCTCGCTGCCTCGACCACCAGTTCTCTTATCTCCGCCGAAATCGACCTCCTTTCCTCCAATCAGCTCGTCGAAACTAATTTATCACAATGGGGGATCTTCTTTCCATAAACAGTCATTTTGCTTCGCTCTTTTCGGGACGATAGAGTGGTCTCTGAATTTTTCCGACCCATAAACGCTTACCGAAACGTTACTGTACCTTATTTCGCATACCGGCAATCCCCCAGGCGATGTGCTCATTCGCAAGGTTCTTAGGTAAATGCATCGCCGGAGCCAGAGAAGCGTTTCCCCCGTTTCGCTTCCTAAAACGATCTCACCTTAGTGAAGATACACTCGCCGTAGTGTTTCGCGAGTTTCCTTTAAGCAGAATTCTCTTCAATCCTTGAAAAATGGGTATTTTCGCGTTAAACCGTAGCGACCCTTCTTCTGATTCGCTTCTGATTCGAGAATCCGATCTGCTAGATCTCTTGAGATTCACTTAAAACAGCGCTATCCGACAACCCCTGGCTGCCTTGTGATGGTTTTAAATATTACAAAATGTAGAATAATGGCTTATCCAATTCTATTTATAAAAGAAAATAAGGGCAATGGTAGTCCCCACAAAAACTAGCGAGCTCACTATGGTCAGCCTGTCTAGGTTCTTTTGAGCGATCTGGGTTCCACCCATTCCGCCGATGAGAGAACCTCCAAAAGCCCCCGACAGGCCGCTTCCCCTTCCAGAATGAAGCAGAACAAAAATGATCATGGAAGCGCTGGACGCGAAGAAAAGCACCAGCACCGCTATCTTCAGAACTATCATCCGCTGACCTCAACCAAATATTTTTTTTAAGTCTATCACAAACACTTCAGGAACTGAAGGAAGTACATATATCCGCTGTTTCGCCAGGAGCCTTCATCAATGGCGAGGTTCCCTGGCCCGGTTATATGTACAGATACCTGTCTTGACGAAACTTACGGCTCATGAAGCGAACCTATCGAGCTACCTTTAAATCTCGCTTTCGTTGCCATACCTATTCAGAGCATGTAATTCACGATCGCTGCAAAATCCCGGGCATCCAGGCTGGCTCCCCCCACCAAGGCGCCATCGATATCGGGCATCTCCATCAGGGAGCGAATGTTATCGGGTTTTACGCTTCCCCCGTAAAGTATCCTTATACGCTCGCTGTTCCCTTTTCCATAAAGATTTGCGATCTCTTCCCTTATGGATGCGATGGCTTCTTCTGCGTCCTGGGGAGACGCGTTCCTACCCGTGCCGATTGCCCATATGGGCTCATAGGCAATCACGGTTCTCTCCAGATTCTCCGCGGAAACGCCCTGAAGATCCCTTTTGACTTGACCCAATATCTTCGCGAGGGTTTTTCCATCCTCCCGCTCTTTTAGGGTCTCGCCCACGCAGAGTATCGCATTAAAACCCCACTCCAGAGCTGCCCTCAGTTTCCTGGAAACCAGATCATCGTCTTCGCCAAAGATCTGCCTTCTTTCGGAATGACCCAGAATGACATAGCTCACGTCAAGGGCTTTGAGCATTCCCGGGGAGACTTCCCCGGTATAGGCTCCCTCATTCTCGTAGAAGACATCCTGAGCTCCCAGAGCAATGCCATAACCTTTGTCCCGGATGAGCTCCGACACCGGATAGAGCGAGGTGAAGGAGGGGCACACCACCACCTCCACATCCCGGTTATCTTTTACCAAAGGCCAAAGGTTATTCACTAGGTCTGTGGCCTCCCGGTGGTCCTTGTACATCTTCCAATTGCCAGCGATAAGCGGTCTTCTCATGTCTCCCCCTTATGCGTCCATAAGAGCCTCCACCCCAGGTAGTGGTTTTCCTTCTAGAAATTCCATGGAAGCGCCGCCGCCGGTAGATATATAGGTCACTTGCTCTTCTAACCCAAACTTCCGCAACGCCGCTGCGGAATCCCCTCCTCCGATAATCGATACCGCACCCGATGAAGCGACCGCCCTGGCTATCTCCCTGGTTCCCGCCTCGAATGCTGGCCATTCAAAAACTCCCATGGGGCCATTCCAGAAAATCGTCTGAGAGTTTTCGATCACCTTGCGGTACCTCTCGATGGTTTTAGGACCGATATCCAAACCCATCCAACCCGGGGGAATCTCCTCCACCGCCACTAACCTGCTGGGCGCGTTCTCTTCGAAACGCTCTGCTATTACTACGTCCTCGGGCAGGTAAAGGCGTGCCCCACTTTCTTCCGCCTTTTTCATGGTGCGCTTAACGCTATCCAGCTGTTCCTCCTCAAATATTGACTCCCCGATTTCCAGGCCCTTCGACTTCAACAAGGTAAAACACATGCCTCCGCCAGTCAGGAGATCGTCCACGATGTCCAGGAACCTGTCGATCACTCCCAATTTATCGGATACCTTGTTTCCTCCAAGTATAGCGGTGAAAGGCCTTCGCGGGCTCTCTAGAATCGAACCCAGCATTTCCAGCTCTTTTTCCATGAGCAGACCTGCAACCGCGGGCAGAAAGTGAGCCACTCCTTCAGTAGAGGCATGGGCACGGTGGGCCGCCCCAAAAGCATCGTTTACGAAGATATCTGCCAGAGAAGCCAGCGAGCGGGCCAATTCTTCATCGTTGGAGGTCTCTCCCGGATGAAAGCGCAGATTTTCCAGCATCAGAATCTCACCCGCTTTCAATTGAGAAGCTTCCCGGGAAACATCTTCACCAATCACCGAGTCCATCTTCTTTACGGGCACCCCAAGTAGCTCTTCCAGCCTCTTGGCAACCGGGTCGAGGCGCAACTCATCTACCACCTTGCCTTTGGGCCTTCCCAAGTGGGACATGAGGATGATGGCGGCTCCCATCTCCCGCAGGTACTCGATGGTGGGCAGCGCCGCCCTTATGCGCTTATCGTCGGTGATCTTCCCCTCCTTGTCCAGGGGAACATTGAAATCGACCCTTAGCAAGACCCTCTTCCCGGATACTCCTATATCCCTTAGGGTTTTTTTACGCGCCATCATTGCCCCCGGCTGACTCTACTTGGAAATCAGCTTGATCAGATCTACCATGCGGTTGGAGAAGCCCCACTCGTTGTCATACCAGGACATCACCTTGCACATCTTGCCGATAACATAGGTTCCCGACGGGTCAAAGATGGAGGAGTATGGATTTCCAATGATATCCACGGAAACCACGGGATCCTCCACGTATTGAAGGATCCCTTTCAACCTACCCTTATCCGCAGCGTCCTTTACCGCCTGATTGACCTCATCCCTAGTGGCCTCCTTCTCCAGAATTGCCACCAGGTCAACCACGCTGGCGTCAGCCACTGGGACGCGCAAGGCAATACCGTCCATCTTCCCCTTCAGCTCGGGAATTACCAGAGAAGTGGCCCGGGCCGCCCCAGTGGAAGTGGGAATGATGGAGAGGGCAGCGGCCCTGGCCCTGCGCAGGTCTTTATGAGGCTGGTCCAGGATGCTTTGATCATTGGTATATGCGTGCACGGTGGTCATCAGCCCGTACTCTATTCCGAAATTGTCCAGCAGCACCTTGACCAAAGGCACCAGACAGTTGGTGGTGCACGAAGCGTTACTGATTATCTTATGGGCCTTGGGGTCGTATTTGTCATCGTTTACCCCCATCACGATGGTGATGTCGGGGTCGGTGGCTGGCGCGCTTATTATCACTTTCTCCGCTCCAGCCTGAAGATGCTTTTCCGCATCAGGCCTCTTGGTGAAACGGCCAGTGGATTCCACTACCACCTTTACGCCAAGCTCTTTCCAGGGAAGAGCAGAAGGTTCTCTCTCCGAGAGGACCTTTATCTCCTTGCCGTCAATGGTTATGCTACCTTCGCCCCAGGAGACATCTCCCCGGTAAATCCCGTGAATGCTGTCATATTTAAAAAGATAGGCAAGGGTCTCCGGGTCGGTCAGATCGTTTACGGCAACCACGTCGATTTCCGGGTCCTTGGCTGCAGCCCTATAGAAGATCCTTCCGATTCTGCCAAATCCATTGATCCCAACTTTAACACCCACCTTAATCTCCTCCTTTCTCTCATGCATTAAGACTCTGGTCTTATTTTAACGGTTATGGGCGAAAAAACTAAATACTTGGTTCCTAAGAAGTTCGCATAAGGGGTAAAGGGCAATTTTCTCAACTATCAGTCTCGCTTTGAACGACAACGACGAAATCTACACAGATCGAATTCGTCTATTTTCCCCCAGCCCATGGCTACCCAAACGTGGAAATGACTTCCCCCGCTTCCTGGAGCTGTGCTTCTCATAGCTGGCGCGCCAGCTTGGACAGGCGTATCAAACGGTGGTAGGTCGCTGATTTGGAAAGGGGAGGGTCCATCTTCTTGCCCAACTCCTCGATGCTTAAGTCCGGATAGCGCAGGCGCGCCCGGGCTACGCTTCTTAGCGAAGGGGTCAGTGCGTCAATCCCTAGCGCCTCGTCTATGGCATGGATATTGCGAATCTGTTCCTGCGCAGCGCGAGCTGTCCTCCTCAAGTTGGCGGTCTCGCAATTAACCCTGCGGTTTACTTCACCTTTGATGCTTCTGATAATCAGGTCATTTTCGATATCCAGCACGGTGACATAAGCACCCATCAGGGCCAACAAGGCTATTATGTTCTCCTTCTTTTTCAGATACACTACCTGAGATGACCTTCTCTGCGCCGCCGAAGCTTGAATGCCCAGATCCTTCAACAATCGCATTATGCCCTCGGCCATCTCCTCGTTTCCCAGACTGAACTCCAAATGCTTATTTTTGTTCATGTCTCCCAGGAATCCGCATCCGAGAAATACTCCACGAAGATATGCGCCTTTACAACACTTCCGGCTCAAAAGGCGCACGGGTATTCCGGGCCGGGGGCGGCCACGTCCATCCAGGATACCCAATTTCCGCAACATCTCCGCTACGGATTCCCCTTCCCCGAAATAAAGGTAATAGCAGTTGTGATGCCTTAAACGCGGAGGCCTGTCAATGGATAGCTCAGGGGTCCGGCCAAACAGATCCTTGGCTAGATTGATGATCAAGCGAGCCACCGCCGGATTTTCGCTCTCCGTGTGCAGGGCTAACCCCCTTCCGCCTATTAGGTGAAGCGTTCCCTCCGACTTGATCAGGGCGGACATCTCCGCCAGCTTACAACAATCCCTCTCCAGGATTACCTTGGCAAGCTCGTCCTTGATATAGTAGGGCAACTTTATCTCCTGTCCACATCACGGTGTCGAACGAAAACGTTCACTCCCATCCTTTCCAAGCTACCGGCGAGCTTCTCCGAGATAACCACGGACCTGTGTCTCCCACCGGTACAGCCTATGGCAATGGTCAGAAAGGTCTTGCCCTCCGCGATATAGAGCGGAATGAGGAAACGTAACATCCTCTTAAATTCACTGATGAATTTTTTTGCCTCCGGTTTATCCAGCACGTAGCTCTCCACTTTCTTTTCAAAGCCGCTAAGCTCTCTAAGCTCCGCTACCCAAAAAGGATTGGGCAAGAAGCGTACGTCGAAGACGATGTCCGCGTCCAGGGGTATCCCATATTTGTATCCGAAGGAGACCAGGATCACCTGCATGGTGTCCTTTGAGGTGATCTCCGAGAAGTATCTCTGCAGATACTCTCGGAGCTGATGCACGGTAAGATCCGAGGTATCTATCACCAGATCCGCCTCTTCCTTGATAGGGTGAAGGAGCTTTCGCTCCTCCTTGATGCTCTCCATTATTCCCTCCTTTACGGAGAGGGGATGCATTCTTCTGGTCTCCTTAAACCTTCTTACCAGGGTTTCGTCGCTCGCCTCGAGAAAGATTATGCGGTGGGGGATATCCTCCTCATCCAAGAAATCGAGAGCTTCCTTGAGCTCTTTGAAGAAGAGCCTACCTCTGATGTCAATCACCACGCCGATTCTTTCTATCCTGTTATCTGTAAAGGAGCTCAGCTCAAGCATTTTCACAATCAAGCCCGGGGGAAGATTGTCTATACAGAAGAAACCCATGTCCTCCAGGCTCCTAATGGCCACCGATTTCCCGCCACCCGATAGGCCGGTGATGATGACGATTTCCAGTGCCTTTCCCCCTCTCCATCATCGCGAATCAATGCCGCAATTCTCCCTTGCGGCATTTAACTGCCGTCTTCTCATGTTATTATCGGTCGTTCCATTCAAATTAATTACTGGGTGAAGATAATTACACTTTGCCAGCAAATCTCCTTTCCAGCATCAGCAGCCTCTCCTTCATCTCCGCACCCGCTGAGAACCCCCCAATCTTCCCGTCACCCCTTATCACCCTATGACAAGGTATCAAAATTGGGAAGGGATTTCGACCCAGTACATTCCCCACCGCCCGCGCTCGGCCCAACCCCCCCAAAGAGCGGGCGATCTCTCCATAGGAACGCGTCTCGCCATAGGGTATCTCTGTCACTCTGTACAAGACCTGGCGGGAAAAATCACCCATCGAAGTCTCTCGAAAAAGATGGTAGATCAGTCCTTCGGGCGGTTCCCTTCTCCCTTGAAAGTATCCTTCCAGGAAGCCAACAATCCTCTGGATATCACCTACGGGGCAAACCTCTTCTCCTGGCGCACAAGCACAGGTGCCAGGTAAATAAAGACGTGTCACCCTACCCTTTTCCACCTCGATCCATCCATCGCCCCACGGAGTGTTATACCTGCAGGCTTTCATCTCCCCTCCCAGCGTGTAGTACCTGGTAGAGGTTTCTCGCAGACCGTTCATCCATAAAATCGAGGGCCCTCAGCTCCTCCAGGGTAGCCCGCTTGAGCCTCTCCACGCTGCCAAACCTCTCTATAAGTTTACGTTTCCTCTTCGGTCCGATGCCCGCCACTTCATCGAGAACGGAACTTCGCGCATGCTTTTCCCTTAAGGACCGATGATATTCCACGGCAAAGCGGTGAGCCTCATCCCTTATGCGCTGCAGCAGGTAAAGTGCCTTGGAATCCCTGGGCAAGATGATCGGACCCTTGGACCCCGGTCGGTATATTCCCTCCAAGCTTTTGGCCAAAGCCGCCACTTCCACATCCCCTATGCCTCGCTCCTCTATCACCCTAAGCGCCGCCTGCAGCTGAGGCTTCCCACCATCTATGAGAATGAGATCAGGAATTTTTTGAAAGGATGTGAGGTTAACCCCCAGCTCCGGGCGGAAAGACCTCTCCTGGTTGAACAGGGGGGAATCCTGAAGATGTTTCAGGCGTCTATCCAGCACTTCCGCTATACGGGACACATCATCGGGGGCCTCGCTCTTCACCAGGAACTTCCGGTAGTCTTTCCTGCAGGGAAAGCCTCCCTCGAAGACTACCATGGATCCCGCCACTGCATGGGCTCCGAAATTGGATATGTCATAGCACTCGATGCGATAAGGCACCCGGCGGAGGTTCAGCTCCTTCACCAACAACTCGGTAACCTCAGAAAGCCACTTCAGATCGGAGGCTCGCTTGATCTTGCTCATCTCCAAATAACTGGCGGCGTTTTCCGTCGCCTTATCCACCAGCAGCCTCTTCTCTCCCCTCACGGGAGTTTTTACCTTTATCTTCATGCCCCTGAGCTGCTCAACCCAGCTGGAAAAAAGCGTCCCTTCCTCGTCGTTTAATTTCAAGGGCAAGAGCACTTCCCTGGGAAGGGAGGGTGCGCTCTGGTAATAGCTGCGCAAGAACGCTTCTATAATCCTTGCATCATCATCCTCCGGCAACCGGGGAAAGATAAACTCCTTCTTTCCCAAAAGCTTTCCCTGCCGTACCAGGAATAAAGTGACACAGACGTCCAGCTCGTCTCCCGCCATGCCGATCACGTCCTGGTCCCCTTCTTTAAGGGAGAAAACCTGCTGGCGCTGCATGATCCTTTCCAGCGCCATCACCCGGTCGCGAGTGCGGGCCGCTTTCTCATATTCTTCCCGCTCCGCTTCTTCCTTCATGCGCTTCCTCAGCTCGGCAATCACCTCTTCCTGCCTGCCCTCCAGGAAACGCCTTACCTTCCAGATGTTCTCGCGATATTCCTCCTGTGAGACTTTGCCGAGGCAGGGGCCAGGGCACAGGTTGATGTGGTAATCCAGACAGGGTATTCCGCCACTCTTGCCCGGCTGCGGTTTGCGGCAGGAGCGGAACGCGAAAGCCTTTCTCAAGGTTTCGATGGTCTCTCTAGCCGCGCCGGCATGGGCATAAGGTCCGAAATAGAGGGTATCTTTCCTGCGCGCCCCCCGGAAGAAGGAAACCCGGGGATATTCATCCTCCCAGGTAATACCGATATAAGGATACGACTTGTCATCCCTCAGGTTGATGTTGAAATCCGGGCGATATTTCTTGATCAGGTTGCTCTCCAGGATTAGCGCCTCCGCCTGGTTCACGGTGATGATGTAATCTATGCGCCTGATCTTTTTGCGTAGTTGGGCAAGGCGTGGATTTTCCGGATCCGCCCCGGTGAAATAGCTTTTCACCCTTTTCCTCAAAGAAGCGGCCTTCCCCACATAAATGACCCTGCCCTCGTCGTCCATGAAGATATAAGCTCCAGGCTTGTCCGGCAGCAGTTCAAGATCATCTCTAGTAAGGACGATAGATTTGCCGCGACCTTCCATCCTCTCTCCCGTGCGCTCATCCCGCCATTACCCGCGGTTTGGACAGTTCACGCCTCTCGAGGATCTCCTTAAGGTATTTTCCTGTATAGGAGTTGGGAACCGATGCCACCTCCTCGGGGGGACCGGATGCCACCAAGTAGCCACCCTCTTCTCCCCCCTCCGGCCCAAGATCGATAATCCAGTCCGCGCATTTGATGACGTCCAAGTTGTGCTCGATGATCACCACGGTATTTCCGGCATCCACCAAGGTCTGCAGCATCTTCAACAACTTGTTGATATCGTCAAAATGCAACCCCGTGGTGGGCTCGTCTAGAAGGTAGAGGGTCTTACCGGTGGGCCTCTTGATAAGTTCTGATGCCAGTTTCACCCTCTGGGCCTCCCCCCCGGAAAGGGTAGGTGCAGGCTGGCCTAGCTTGATATATCCTAAACCTACATCCTGCAAAACTTTCAGATGGCGATGTATGGGAGGGATACTGGAAAAGAAGTCTACCGCTTCATCCACGGCCATGTCCAACACCTCAGCGATGTTTTTGCCTCGGTATAGCACCTCCAGGGTTTCGCTGTTATATCGCTTGCCCTTGCATACCTCACAGGGTATATATACATCGGGCAGAAAATGCATCTCTATCTTGATGGTTCCTTCCCCAGAGCAGAACTCACAACGCCCACCTTTAACGTTGAAGCTGAACCTTCCTGGCTTGTAACCCCGAGCGCGAGCCTCCATGGTCTGGGAGAAGACCTTGCGCACGTGGTCGAAGAGGCCGGTATAGGTGGCCGGGTTGGAGCGTGGTGTCCTCCCAATGGGGTTCTGGTCTATGTTGATCACCTTGTCTATATATTCGACCCCCTCGATGGATTGGTGCTTTCCCGGGGGAACTTTAGATCGTTGCAGGCGGCGCATCAGGCCATTGTAAAGAATATCATGAATCAAGGTGCTTTTTCCCGAACCGGATACCCCAGTCACGCAAACCAGCATGTTCAGCGGAATCTCCACATCGATCTCCTTGAGGTTGTGTTCGCTGGCGCCCCTGACGATCAGGCTCCGTTCCCCCTTCTTCCTCCTCCCCTCCGGTATCTTTATCTCTTTGATTCCCTGTAGGTATTGAGCAGTAACACTGTGAGGGCATCCCAACAGATCCTCCAGAGCCCCCGCAACCACCACTTCCCCTCCCTTGGCGCCCGCGCCGGGGCCGATGTCAACCACATAATCTGCCGACCTGATGGTGGATTCGTCATGCTCCACCACGATCACGGTATTGCCCAAATCACGCAGTTCCTCCAGGGTTGATATCAGCCTTCGGTTATCCCTCTGGTGAAGACCGATGGAAGGCTCATCCAGGATGTACAGCACTCCCACCAGACCGGATCCAATCTGGGTGGCCAATCTAATTCTCTGGGCCTCCCCCCCTGCCAGTGTGGAAGCAGGTCGGTCTATGGTGAGATAATCCAGCCCCACATCAATGAGGAAATTGAGTCGGGCCCTAATCTCCTTGAGGATCCTTTCCGCAATAGTGTATTCACGGGGAGTCAGGTCGAGCTTAGCGAAGAAATCGCGGCAATCCTTGATGGAAAGTTCGGAAACCTGATGGATATTCTTTCCTCCCACCTCCACCATGAGACTTTCCTTTTTCAGTCGGGTACCTCCACAGGTGGGGCAGGGCCGCTCGTTCATGTACTGGGAGATGCGCATGCGCGAATATTCGGAATCGGTCTCCTCGTACCTGCGCTGCAAGTTATTGACCACCCCCTCATAATAGGTGAAATAACTCCTCAGCCTTCCGTAGCGGTTACGATATC
>FWPV01015840.1_pt1 | contig 10751 bp, 3 predicted proteins | sample 2228371 | NCBI WGS metagenome assembly FWPV01 (sample SAMEA103939776, study PRJEB20133) | metagenome
AGCAAACCGCCCCACAACGCGGGGCCCGAAAGCAGCGCCAAACCAGCAAAAAAGCCTGCCGCGCGGGGCTTATCGTTCAGCCACAGCCCCACGGCCCACACCGTAAAACTGATGGACAGGATGCTGCTGCCAGCCGTACGCGAGAGGGCCGCCAGACCAGGGTCTATGGCCAGCCCAAAGGTAAGAAAAATGACCGCCAGCGGCGGAAAATAGCGCCGAAAAAGCAGCGGCGCGGCAACCAGCAGGCTGCCCGCCAGAGCCGGGATGAGGCGCGCCAGTGCGTCGGTTGGAGTAAAGAGGAAAAAGAGCAAGCCGGTCAGGTTCACATAGGCGGGCGCAGGGCCCATTGACAGGCGCAAGCCGCGGGCAACATCCAGGGCTTGCAGGGCCCAGCGGGCTTCGTCATCGCCAGGCGGCAGCGCGCCCAGCTGAGCCAGGCGAATGAACGCGCCCAGCCCAATGGCCAGCGCGAGCAAGATTTTTTCGGTTGAGGAGAATTTCGTCATAGGCGGTATTGTATCTTAACGCGGTTCAACGTACCTGATAAATCACCGTATCGCCGCTGCGGAAAACGGCCGGCAAATGCGCCTCAAACTTGGCGATTTCCACCGGGTAGTTGCGGCGTTCCAGGCGGCCAACCACGATGTAACGGATGTCATATTTAGCAATGATGGCGGCCGCCTCGTTCCAGCTGCGGGTGGTATACAACGTTTCGATGTCGTTCTGGCGCGACCCTTGCGGTTTGTAACTGCCGCGCCACTGGCTTTCGTGACCCGGCCAACCCAGCACGGCGCTTTGCCCGGAATAGGTAGAAATGCGGGCAAACTCGGTATAACTGCCGCCCACCGCTTCGGCCACCACGCCCAGGGGCGCATCACGCAGCCAGGCAATGGCGGCGGCGTCTTCGGGGTTGTAACGCGCCAGGTGAATGGCGCTATCCAGCGAAAAGCCGCCCGGCGGGTTGAAATTATTGGTTTTGCTGGCATAGCCAAAGACCGAAAACAACAGCCCGGCCGCCAGCACAAGCGATAGAACCGCCTGCCAGGCGTGGCGCAGCCAGCCGCTCAACGAAACCAGCATCACCCCTGCGCCAAAGGCTGCCGCCAGGCTCCACAACAGCCAGGCCTGGTAATAAAACTTGAAGATGGTGTTCATGCGCCAGCCAAACTGATCCGCCAGGTACAGGAATTCTGGTCCCAGCACCAGCAGCGCCCCCAACAAGACCAGCAGCAAAACGAAAGCGGGCGGCTGCTGCGGCGTCTCGTCTGCCGCGTCTGGCTCGGCGGCGGCAGGCGCAAAGGCAGCCAGCATGCTCACCGCCCAGGCCAACAGCGCGGCAACCGTCAGCAACCCGCCAATGAATTCAACGCGGCGGGCCGTGGCTGCTGTAAACAGCGTGGGCAGGTCTGGAACGGCATTCATGGCTAAAAATTGAGCCGCCACCTCTGGCGCGCGCAGCGCGGCCATCCACGCCAGCAGCCAGGATACCGCCCAAAGGAAAAGAATGAACCCAGCCGTCAGCCCCAGCCCCAAACCCCAGCGGGCAGGCAAGCGCGCTACGCGCCACAAATAAAGCAGGTAAGCAAACAACGGCACAAACAACGTGGCAAACATCACCCACAAATGCGCGCCGCGCGTGGGCGCAACCAGGTTGGGCAGCACCCCGCCCGCCTGCGACGCAAACCCAACATAAAACGACAGGTAAAGCGCCACGCTAAGCACCCCCAGCGGAACAGCAAAGCGGAGCAGTTCCTCGGCGCGGGACCAATCCCAGCCATGCTGGCTGACGCGCCACAACACAAACGCCCCGCCCAACAGCGCAGCGTAAATGGGAAAATCCCAGGTGTTCAAAAAAGCCATGCCGCCCAGCGCCACAGGCATCAGCATAAACGCATCGGTGCGCACTGGCAGGCGCAACAGCGGCAGGCGGGTTTCGCCGCGCCAGCCGCCCAGGGCCAGGTTAAGCGCCATGCCCACCAGCAGCAGAGCAAACGGCATGGCCAGCACATGCGGGTGCAGGTCGCCCAGCACATACGAAAAAGCCGGAAACTCGTTGATGATCTCGTGCCAGCCGCCGCCCAGGTCAAACTCGTTAATCACCCGTGAAGGCCGCCACCACCACCAGAAGCGGTCGGGCGCCCAGGCAAACGGCTGACGCGGCGGCTCGTTCCAATCGCGAATGTTCAACCACGTCCAAAACGTCGAAGTGAGCGCGCCATCGGCGCCGCGCTGCCAGAACAACCCGCGGCGGTGCAGCACCTCTAGCAGGCCGCCCAGGTTGCCCACCAGCAGCAGCATCAGCGGGCCCAGCAGGCTCAGGCCAAGCGCACGGGGCGCTGCCAGGCGGCTTAGGCGCACCAGCAGGCTATACACCACGCCAAACGCCCCCACCGCATTCAGCCCAAACAAAAGCGCCAGCATCAGGTTGAAGGCCACATTGCCCGATGTGCCCGTTGCCATGGCCAGCATGGACGTCATGACATAGCCAAAGTAGTAATACGAAATTGCATAGCCCGAAAGCCACGGGTCGCGGGGCGGGAAGGTCTCAGAGCGCATAATGGCGTTGATGAAGGCCTGCTCCATAGGTTTTTCGGTACCCACGCTTTCGGGGTTGGCGGCCCGCACCAGGGTCATAAAAGCAAAAAAGAGGAGGAAGATGACTTCGGCAGCCAGCGCCACCCGGCGCGCATCCCGCACCCAGGCGGTCACCTGGTCCCAGCCGCGCGCCAGGCGAACGTTCCAACCCGCCTGCGGGTCGCCGTTATCGCCGGTTTTCATCAACGCCCAGGCCGAAAGCGCCATCAACACCGCCAGCGCCAGCAAGATTCCGCCCAGGTCGTTGCGCACCAGTTGCAGCGAGGCCATCAGCCAGAAGAAAAAGCCCCACAGCAGCAACCCCAGCATGCGCGAGAGGCTATAGCCCCGGTCTGCCAGAGACGGGAAGAGGTGGTACGCCAGCGGGAAGGTGACAAAACCCAACAGGGTGACGGTGAGATACCAGAGGAGGGGGGTCATGGGGTAGGAGGTAGAAGGTGAGGAGTGAGGAGTAAGGGGTGGCGGCGAGGTAATCAGTTCGGGAATTGGAAAAGTCCGGCAGGGTTGGGGGTAAAGTCGTGTACGGCGCGGACGGCGTCCAGGTTGAGCGGGCCGTACAGGTGCGGGAACAGGTCCTCGGCGTGGGGCTGCCCTTGCGGGGCTGCGCCGCCAGGGTGAGCAGGCGGCTCCCAGCGCAGATTGGCGCTCAGGCGGGCGACATCTACTTCCAATAACACCAGTCCGTTTTGCCCGGCGTAAAAGGCGTTGGCCACACCAGACACCTGGTCGGCGCGGGAAAAGTGAATGAAGCCCTCTTTGGCAAGCGACGGCGGGGCATATTGGCCGTCTGCCTGGGCAGCCTGCCAGTCCGCGCGGGTGGTGATGTGGTAGATGCGTTCGGTCATTAGCGCCTCACTTTGTAAATGGCGGTGCGCCCATCGCGGTACACTTCGTCCCACAGCACGCCGTCGAGCGCGGGGAATTTATCCAGGCCTGGGCCGGGGTAGTAGGCTTGCTAGATCTGCCCTACGATGATGTACGTAACGTCATACTTGTTCAAGAAGGCGCGCAGGGTTTCGGGGTCAGTGGCGTTGTAGAAGGCGCTTATTTCGGCCACGCGGTTGAAGACCCATTCGCCGGGGGTGAGCGTGCGCTGCTGGCGCTGGTGCCAGTTCCAGCCCACTACGCCGGGCAAGCCGGTGTAAATGGTCATGCGCGAGCCCCAGCGGTATTCGGGCGTGTTGGCCTCGACGATGACCGGCGAACCCGGCACGTTATCTTGCAGCCAGCGAATGGCGCGGTAGTCTTCGTCGAGGGTCAGGGTTTGCCCCTGGTCGTAATAGGTCACATAAGGCATGTAGGCGGTGCTATCCAGCGAGCGCGGCGCGTCGGGATTCCAGCGGTCACGGATTTTGTCGTATGCGCCATAGACGGTGAACATGGCCGCGCCCATCAGCAAGATGAGCAGGGTGGTCATCCAGGCGTTGCGCGCGTTGAAGGTCCAGCGCTGCATGGCGGGTAGCAGCCAGGCCAGGGCGGCCGCGGCGCTGATGGCAAAGAGCGTCCACACTTGCAGGTAGAACTTGAAGACGGTGTTCATGCGGCTGATGTCGCCGCGCAGCACGACAATTTCGACCACCAGGGTGAGCGCCAGCCCGGTACCCACCATGAAGAGTACGCCGCGTTTCAGGTCGCTTAGCCCGGGGCGCAGCATAAGCACCGCGGCCCATGCGCCCAGCAGCAGGGGAATCCAACCGATTTTGACGCCCATCACAAAGGTTGCCACAATGGCCGCCAGCAGCAGCCCAAGGCTGGCCTCGATGAGGATGAGGTAGGGGCGCAGTTTGCTCAGCGCCGAAACGGGGGTGCTGTCCATCCAGTCAATCGTTTCCCAGACCATCCAGGAGACGATGACGAACAGGAACAGCCCCCACTGGGTAATGTACGAACCGAAAGGCGTGTGCGTGCCCGTCCAGGGGTCTATGGCGCTGTACCCCAGTCCGTACCACTGCGCAAACGGCTGGTACAACAGCAGAGCAAGCCCGGTCAGCGCGCCCATGCCCGCCAGCGCAACGACGAGATGGCGGCTAAGCCCCGGCAGCTGGAAGGGCAAGCGGCTGGCATCTACATAGCGCCAGAAGATGTAGCCCACTGCGGCAGCCGCCAGCGCCAGATAGGTGGGGAAATCCCAGGTGTTGGTGGGGCGCAGCGCGCCAATGAACAAGCCGCCCAGGAAAAAGGACAACCCGGCCTCCAGCCAACCGTCCCATTTGCCGCGCGCACGCACCAGTGAAACCACCCAGGCCAGCGCCAGCACGGTGATGGGCAGGGCCATCATGTGGGCGTGCAGGTCACTGTAAAGAAACGTGAAAAACGGAAATTCGGTAATTGGCTCTACTTCGCCAGGGGCAGGAATAACGCGGCTGGGCAGCCAGTACCAGTCACCCACGCGGTAAGGCAGCGGCGCGCCCGACAGGTTTTGGAAAAAGCCCTGAATTGTCCACACCAGGCGGCTGAAGAAGTTAGCGCCTTCGTACACGCCGCCGGGCGCAGCCATTTTTTGAAAGCCAAGCACAATCATGCGCGGCACGCCCAGGTTGCCCAGCAGCACGACGCCCACTGCGGCGGCAACCCCGCCCAGGAAAGGCCATTGCCGCACCGGCCAGGCGGTTGCTTCTTGGTCTTTGGGGTGCGCCGTGTCAGAGAGCAAATTCCACGCCACCGAGAAGGCGCTGACGCCCAAAATAGCGAACAGCGTGGGCAAAATGAAGTTGTAGGCAATGCCCGGTACAATGCCCAAAAGTTTGACCGGCGTGCCGACAATGACATAGCCGTAGTAGTAATAGTTGATGTAGCCGCCCGCAAACCAGGGGTCGTAAGGCGGAAAGGTGCTGCTCTTAAGAATGGCGTTGAAGTACGAGAAGTTCATGGGGCGCTCGCCGCCTTTGGCTGGGTGCCACAGGTCGGGGTTGCCCAGGCGGATGAGCAGGTCAACCAGAAATAGTGCTAAAAACAGCCCTTCAATGGTGACGAAATAACGCCAGTTTGTGCGCAGCTCGCGCGACAGGTCGGCGCGCTGACGATAGGCCAGCCCGGCGCTCAAGAGCGCCATCAGAGCGAGCATGAGGGCAATCACCGGGCGGGTATACACCCAGCCCAGCGAAGCGGCCATCCAGGCCAGCCAGGCCCACAACACCAGCCCCACCCCGCGCGCCAGGGGGTAGCCGCGGTCTGCCAGGCCGGGCAGCGCCGCGCGCACAATGGGGTACGTCACCGCGCCCAGCGCAAAAATGAAAAGATACCATACCAGCAAGCCCAGGGCCGGCAGACGGTTGAGGAGCGCATCATAACTGAACAGGTCAGACCATGTGCCGCCCGCCCGTTGCACGGCCAGGCGGTCTTTGGGCAGCAGCAAATTGGCCGGGAACGCCCCCGCCTGGCGCGGGGTAATGCGCACCACCTGGCTGAGGTCCACCGCGCCCAAAATGGCGCGGACGCGGGCCGGGTCGTAGGAATCCGATTTTTTGAAGATGAATACTTTGGGGTGGTCATATACCGTAAAGGCTTCGTCGGCCGGTTGGGTGTTGATTTCCCAACGAAAAAGGCCGGGAACTTCCAGCGTGGGGTACGAGGTGAAGGTCTGCACCAGGTCGTAGCCCAGTTGCCCCTGGAACATGCCCGGCTCGGCAACTGTGTAGCACCACAGAATGTCTTTTTCGGCGGGGCAGCCCAGCAGGGCGCGGTAATAGGCGCTGGTAAGCGGGTAGCGCTCTGGCACGCGCACGGTGGTACCCCACTGTCGGTTGGATGAGATGAAGATGTAATCGCCGCTATCCAGGTTGGTGAGGAAGCGGTTGAGTTTATCGGCGTTATCGTCCCAGTACATTTCAAAGTTCAGCCCGCCCTGGTAAATGCCGCCGTACCCATCGTAGCCATCCATGCGCAGGGGCAGACCGTCATCCCAGGAGGATTCATTGACCGGCGCCAGCGCCAGGATGTGAATCAATGCGCTGCCTTCGGTTTCGATGCGCAGCTGCATCATTTCGCCTTTTTTCACGGGCAGGGGCGGGTCGAGCGTGAGGGTGTAGGCGGCGGGCGTGGGGGTTTCCACAGTCGCGGCTGCCTGGGCAAGCACACGTTGACCTTCAGGCGCGATGAAGACAAGCCGCAAGGTTTGCGGCCCGCTGGGCTGATAGGTACTCACCACATCAGAAAGCACCACGCGGGTTAGCAAACCGGGGTCTTGGGGGGCAAACAAAGCCAGGTAGGGATGCTCCGGCCGCAGGATGCAGTCATCATCCTGCGGGTTGAGCACTTCCTGGCGCGGGAAAAGCGAGTCGGCTACATCTGCCAGCACGCCGCCGCACAGGTCAATTGGGTCGCCGCCGTCCATCAGGCTAAGGCGCACAATGTAGGTCTGTCCGCTCACCAGCGAAAGGCTGCCCGGCAGCGCGACAGATTGGGTGAGCGGCGTGGGCGCGGGCGTGCTTTCGATTGTGAACGGGGTTTGGACAATAGGCGGGCTGGATGGGTCGGCAAAAATTTCCAGCGCCAGGCTGCGCTGCTGGTTAGCCGGTAAAGCCTGCACGCGCGGCAAGGTGACCTGGCGCACCAGTCCATCTGCCGCAGGCGAAAAAGCGCCCACATACGGGTTAAAGGTCGAGATGCGGTAACCCTGCGGGTAAGGCAGCGGCTGATTGTAAACATGGCTGCCGGTTTCGATGGCCAGCGTCACTGGGCCGGGAATGTTCTGGTAAATCCAGCGGGTGGCTTGCACGCGGCTATGGTCGCGGGTGTAAATGCGGGTAAAGGCAAACGACCAGGCAAAAGCGGATATCAGCACCACCCCGCCCAAGCCCCACGCCAGCGCGCGGAAGTCGAGCCTGGCCAACAGGCCGCCTTCGCGCCCAATGCGCAAGCGGGCCACTTCAAACACCAGCCAGGCAGCGGACAGCGCCAGCAGCGGGTAGATGGGCAACTGGTAGCGCATGGTAGGATTCCACTGCATGGACTGCCAGACGAAGTACAACATCGTCCAGCCCCACAGCAGGCTGTGCTTTTGCCATTCGCCCTTCAAAATGCGCCAGCCCATCCAGGCCATGCCAGCCCAGGCCAGCAAGCCCAGCGGCCAGCCCATGCCCCACTGAATGAGGTTCGCCAGCGAATAAAGCCGCGAACGCCGCGCCCACTGCAGCGCGGGGGGAAAATCCACATCGCCGCTGGCCTGGGCGCGCTGGTCGCGCAGGGTTTGCAGCCAGTGCGGGTTCAGGCGCACATCCAAAAAGCCAAAACTGCCCTGAAACGCATACGGTTGAAAGATGCGAAAGGCGATGAAAGCCGTCAGCGCGCCCAAAGCCATGTAAAACGCCCCGCGCGTCAGCAGGTCGTTGAAGTCGGGGCGGTGATTTTCGCCCAAATGTCCGTTTTGGCTGGCGCGCACATACAGGATGAGGTACGCCCCCGGCAGCAGCACGGCCAGCGGGGCAGCATTGATTTTGGAAGCCATCGCCGCCCCCAGGGCTGTCCCAAACCCAACCGTGTTCCAGAACAATGGCTGGCGCAGCAAAACGCGCAGCCCCGGCGCACCGGCTTCCAGCGGTTTTTCGGGCGGCAGTACACCTTGCATGATTTCCACCGCAAAGTAAACCGCCAGGAAGATGAACAGGTTGGTGAAGCTATCCACCACGTAAAAGTGGGCCTGCTGAATGAGCATGACCGAAAACGCGGCAAAAGCCGCGGCCAGCACGGCCACCCCCGGACCATACAGCCGCCGCGCAATGGCGTAGAGCAGCAAAATAGACCCCAGGTCTGAGAGCATGGCCAACTGCCGCCCCAGCAGGGGCACTTCGTCGTAGCCGGTCCAGTTGCGCACCGCAGAAAGGGCTGCAAGTACATCGGACCAGGGGCCGCTGGCGCCGTTTTGCAGTCCGCTGGCGGCCCAGGCGCTCAGATCGGTCAGCGCTTCGCCCAAAATGCGGGTGATGAAGACCGGCAGCGTGCCATAGACGTAATAGGTGTAACCGCGATTGTTGGGGTTAAACGCCGAACAAGCCGTATCGAAGTAACCGCCCCATTGGGCGCAATCGGGCATTTGGCTGGCATAGGCGCGCCGCCAGGGCTGGTTGGCGGCGTTTGGGGGCGCGCCCAGCTGCTCCTGAGGCGTCAGCGGCGAGGCAATGGCCGACGTGACCATGGTGAGAAAGCGCTCGTCGGGGTGCAGGTGCTGGTTTTGGTCCCAGTTTAGCCCGGTGGTGCGCAGCCAGGCCGCCAGAATGAGCACGAGAATCAGCAAAAGGTCGTAAATGGGGGCGCGTTTACTGGTCATAAAAATCAGGGGGCAGGCACGGTGTAGATGATGAAGTCGTGTCCGGGAACATCGGCGCGAAAAACGCTCAACGTTCCGTGCGGATACGTTGACTGCAGTATGTTAATCGTTTGTACGTCATCCGGGTAGACTAAAAACAGTTTTGGGCCAGAAATATTAATCGTTGCGGCGATTTCCTGTGGCCACAGGGTGAAATCGCGCTCTGGATGGCCGGACTGGAAAGTGAGCAGGCGCGTATCTACCCAGTAGGGGTAGGGCACAATCCAGGCGGTTTCTACGCTGCCAGCGGTTTGCTCAAAGTGGCGCACCACCCGCCCCATGTCAGATGAATTCCACACCCCCTGGCGGTATTGGCGGTCGAACTGATTGAACACCAGGTCGAAATTCTGGAATGCAGACCACGCCAGCAGGAACAGCGCCAGCCCCCAGGCCAGGGCTTGCCCGCGGCGGCGCGAGAGCGCTCCCCCCAGCGCGCGCGTCAGAGATTCGAGCGCCAGCGCAGCCAGCACAAAGACCGGAATGATTGCGCCGCTTGCGCGGTTGAGCGAGGGGTTTTCGTTGGGAAAAGCCAGCGAGAGCGTGGAGGGCATGGTTAGCAGCGGTACGGCCAACAGCAGAAACAGGTCGCGCCAGTCGCGGCGGCGCAGGTAACGTAACAGGACGAGGAACGCCCCCAGCACCAGCAGCGCGCCAGAGACGACATCTAGCGCCGGGCGATGGGGAATGGAATGCACCCAGATTTCGCCGTTGGACCACTGGAACATCATCAGTGAATTCCAGAAGTTTTGCAAAAAGATTTGCCAGACCGGACCGGGCAGGGGGGCTTCGGCGGCGGTCAGGCGGGTGAGGGCGCGGTAGGCGACATCGGCAGGGTGGTCGAGCAGGTAGCGCAGCAGCGGCAAAAAGACGATGAGCGCGCTCATGGCCAGCAGCGCCAGCCACCACACGGCTTGCCAGCGCCGCGCCTGGCTGCGCACATGCAGCAGGTATATGCCAAAGGCAATGACGATGACGATGGGGACGAATCGGAATGAGCTGTAACCGTGCAGCCCCAAGCCCAAAAATAAGCCGCTTAAAATGAAGTCGTTGCGGTTCGAGGCGCGCAATCCACGCAACAGGTGGTAAAGGGCCGGGGCAGCAAACAACGGATAGAGCGGGTATCGCAGCCCCACGCGGCTGATGACGTTGGGCCAGTAGGCCATGCCCGCCAGCAGCAGGGCAAACAAGGCTACGCGATGCCCGCCGTATTCACGTCCAATCAGGTAAATGTATGGCAGGGTGAAGATGCCGCACAGCACCGTGCCGATTTTCAGGCTCATGAACGACAGCCCGGTACCAAAGGTCTGCGCCACCCAGGCGGTGAGGTACATCTGGAAAAATTCGCGCCCGGTGTTGCGGACGAAGAAGATAGGCGTTTGGCCGCTGAGCACGTCGGCGACGTCGAAGAGTTTTTCGGCGTGGTCGCTAAAGGGTTCGGCCAGCACGCCGCTCAGGTTATATGTGCGGAAGAAGACCGAAACGCCAAAAGCAGCCAGCCCCAACGCGGCCCAGGTCCACGTCTGACGGCGGGTGAGGGCGCTTTGCAGGCGCAGCCAGCCCGCACGCGAAAACGGCCCGCCCAGCCAGAAGGCCGCGACAAAGAATAAAATGGCATCCAGCCAGAGGATGACGTTGACGAGCGTGAAACGGTTGTCCCAATTGACCAGGGGGTTGCGCCCCAGGAAGAAAAAAGCAGCCAGCAAGAGCGGGGCCGTAAGGGCCGCCGCCCATCCGCGCAGGGTGAGCGGGTCGGTGCGGTGGATGGGGCGGGTGGGGGCGGGCAGGGTCAGCTCGCCGCGCCGCCAGGCCCAGCCTGCCAGCCCCAGGGCCAGCGCAAACAGCAGGGCGGACA
>FWPV01009189.1_pt1 | contig 10750 bp, 10 predicted proteins | sample 2228371 | NCBI WGS metagenome assembly FWPV01 (sample SAMEA103939776, study PRJEB20133) | metagenome
ATACCGGTACGCCACGTCGATCGTGATCCCCTGCTCGCGCTCCGCCCGCAGCCCGTCGGTCAGCAGCGACAGATCGATCGCGCCCCCGGCACGGTTCACCGGGCTCTTGCGCACCGCCTCCAGCTGGTCCTCGTACACGCTCCGCGTATCGTGCAGCAGCCGCCCGATCAGCGTCGACTTGCCGTCGTCCACGCTGCCCGCCGTCGACACCCGCAGCAGCGACCGCTCGCCCGGCTTTTTCAGAAAATGCGTCAGAGGCAGCGTCCGCGCGCTGACATCGGCTGTGGCGGCCATCAGAAATATCCCTCCCGTTTTTTCAGCTCCATCGAGCCGTCCTGGTCGTGATCAATCACCCGGTTTTCCCTCTCCGAGCGGCGGAATTCCCGCAATTCCGCGATGATTTTTTCCACCGTGTCCGCCTCGGACCGGATCGCCCCGCTGCACGGCGTGCAGCCCAGCGTCCGCAGCCGGCACATCACCCGCTCCGTTTTCTCCCCAGGCAGCAGTTTCACCCCGGATTCCACCAGAATCAGCGTCCCGTTCCGGATCACCACCTCGCGCGGCTTGGCGAAATACAGCGGCACCACGGGGATGTTTTCAAGCTCGATATAGCGCCAGACATCGTTTTCCGTCCAGTTGGAGAGCGGGAAAATCCGCATGCTTTCGCCCGGATCCACCCGCCCGTTGTAAATCGACCACAGCTCCGGGCGCTGCGTCTTCGGATCCCAGTGCCCGTTCCGGTCCCGGAACGAAAACACCCGCTCCTTCGCCCGCGAACGCTCCTCGTCGCGCCGCGCCCCGCCGAACGCCGCGTCGTAGCCCCCCTCTTTGAGCGCCTGCACCAGCGCCTGCGTCCGCAGCAGTTGGCAGCACCGCGCCGTGCCCAGATCGTACGGGTTCGCCCCCTGCCGCACCGCCTCCCGGTTCGAGTACACCACCAGCCGCGCCCCGATCTGCTTCACGAACCAGTCGCGGAACTCCAGAATCTCCGGATACTCGTACGTCGTGTCGATGTGCAGCAGCGGGAACGGAATCGGGGCGGGGAAGAACGCCTTCCGCGCCAGGTGCAGCAGCACCGACGAGTCCTTCCCGATCGAGTACAGCAGCACCGGACGCGCAAACTGCGCCGCTCCCTCCCGCAGAATGTGAATCGCTTCCGCCTCCAGCCAGCGCAGATGGCTCAGCGAACTGCCCCCGGAAAGATCCATGGGTTCAGCTTAGACGAACTACACAATCCCTAGCAAGATTATACAGATTGGATCCGCAGCGAACCCCGCCCGCCGCTAGTGTCGCCTGGACTTCCTCCCGCCCTCCCCAGGCCTACAGCGCGGAGTGCAGAATCTCGCCCAGCTCCCCGGCCGTCAACTGTATGGGATTGCCCTTCATGCTGCTGGCGCGCTGCGCCTTCTCGCAGAGCCCGGGGATGTCGGCTTCCCGGATGCCATACGCCGAAAGCCGGGGAATCCCCAGATCCGCCCGGATCTGTTCCAGCCACTGAACCAGATCCTCGCCCCCGCCTGCCTGCGGATCCAGCAGCCGCGCAGCCTCGTCGTATTTCGCCAGCGCAGGATGATCCGGCTCGCGCTCGCGCAGGGCGCGCAGATTCATCCGGGTCACCGGCGCCAGCAGCGCCGCGCACACCGCCCCGTGCGGGGCAGGGAAGGCGCCGCCGATCGGCGCCGCAAACCCGTGCACCGCGCCCAGCCCCGCGTTGGCCAGCGCCATGCCGCTCAGCAGGCTGGCGAAGCACATGTCCGCTCGCGCCTCCAGATCATTGCCGTCCTGAAACACCCGCCGCAGCGCGCGCCCCGCCCGCCGCAGCCCTTCCCGGCACAGCATGTCCGTCATCGCGTTGGCGCGCGCGCTGACGAACGGCTCGAGCAGTTGCGACAGCGCGTCGAGCCCCGTCGCCGCAGCAACATCCGGCGGCACGCTCAGGGTCAGCTCCGGATCGATCACTGCCAGCCGCGGCAGCATCAGCGGACTCCGCAGGCTCGCCTTCACCCCATGCTCGGGCGACTGCAGCACCGCATTCCGCGTCGCCTCGCTGCCCGCGCCCGCCGTCGTGGGCACGGCGATGAACGGCACGGGCGGCGCCTGCAGCGGCTGCCCTCGGCCAATCACCTCAAGATAATCGAGCACGTCGCCCGGGTTGGCGAGCATCGCCGCGATGGCTTTTCCCGCGTCGATCGCGCTGCCCCCGCCGCAGGCGATCACCAGGTCGCAGCCTTCGCGCCGCGCCGTCTCCACCCCCGCGCGCACGGTGTCCAGCGTGGGCTCGCCCTCCGAAGCGAACGGCGTGCATCCGACGCCCGCCCCGTGCAGATCGGCCACGATCCGCGCCGCCTGCCGCGGCTTTCGTCCCGTCACAAGCAGCGCCCGCCTCCCCATTGCGCGCGCCGCCGCCGCAATCTGGCTCGCAGTGCCCGCGCCGAACACGATGCGGCCTGCGGTCGAGAATTCCCACGTCATCGGCTCACCAGCCTTCGTCGGCGGGAAACACGTTGGAAAACTTCACGCTCGCGCGCGGCTGCGCCATCATCTCCGCCACCGTGTCCCGCCACTTCGCGTAGTGCGCCGTCTCCTTGTGCGCTGCCGCCGCCTCGGGCGACCGGTACACTTCCACCAGAATGAACTTCGTCGGGTCGTCCATCTGCTGGATCACGTCGAACCGCGCGATGCCCGGCTCCTCGACGCTCGCCCGCGCGTTCTCCACCGTCGCCTCCCTGAACGCCTCGACGCACTCCGGCTTCACCGAAACATGAACGTGAACAATCAGCATGGCATCCTCCCCGCGCCCCCGGCGCGGCTCTGTGCCCATGATATGCAATCCGCCTTTCCGATGCGGCGCAAACCGCTCAGATCGACTCCAGCTCCTCTTCCAGCAGCTGCTTCTGGTACAGATCGGCGTAATAGCCGTTCATCGCCAGCAGCTCCTCGTGGCTGCCCTGCTCGACGATGCGCCCCTCATCGAGCACGTAAATGCAGTTCGCCTCCCGCACCGTCGACACGCGGTGCGAGATCAGGATCGTCGTCCGCCCCCGCATGAACTCGCGCAGGCTCGCCAGAATCCGGTCCTCCGTCAGCGTGTCCACCGCCGACAGCGCGTCGTCGAGAATCAGAATCTGCGGATCCCGCAGCAGCGCCCGCGCAATCGCCACCCTCTGCTTCTGCCCGCCCGAAAGCGTCAGCCCCCGCTCGCCCACCTCCGTGTCCAGCCCCTGCGGGAACGACTCAAGATCCTGCTCCAGCCCTGCCATGTGCGCCGCGCGCAGAATCGCCTCGCGCGCCGAATCCGGCGCGCCCAGGGCGATGTTGTCCGCCAGCGTCGCGCTGAACAGGAACGTCTCCTGCGGCACAAACGCGATGCGCCGCCGCAGCTCGCAAGGGTCGTATTCGCGCAGATCAAAGCCGCCCAGCTTCACCGCCCCCGCGCTCGGATCGATCAGCCGCGGAATCAGGTGCACCAGCGTGCTCTTCCCGCTGCCCGTCCGTCCGACGATCGCCACGGTCGTCCCTGCCGGAATGTTCAGGGAAACATCCTCAAGCACCGCCCGCCCGTCGAAGGCTACCGACACGCCTTCAAACACCAGCGGCGCAGCACCCTCCGGCAGCGTCCGCGGCGCAGGCGGAGCGGCAATCCGCGGCTGCTCGGCCAGCATCTCCCGGATCCGTCCCAGCGATGCCCTCCCGCGCTGCACCAGGTTCACCACCCACCCGAAGGCGATCATCGGCCACACCAGCATGCCCATGTAGGTGTTGAACATCACGAAGCTGCCCAGCGTGATCCGCCCCTCCAGCAGCCTCAGTCCGCCCACCCACAGCACCAGCAGAAACGTCAGCCCGATGAAAAAATGCAGCAGCGGCAGGAACAGCCCCGACAGCCGCGCCAGCCGCAGGTTCTCGCCGATGAAGCTCCGGTTCAGCTCCTGGAACCGCTGCATCTCCGCCTCTTCCTGCACATAGGCGCGCACTACGCGGATGCCCGCCAGCGACTCCTGCACGCGGCTGCTGATGTCGGAATACAGCTTCTGGATCGCCTCGAACCGGTCGTGAATCCTCCGGCCGAAAAACACCACCGCCAGGCTCACCAGCGGCGCCGGCGCCAGCGCCCACAGCGTCAGCCGCCAGTCCACCGCCAGCATCACGCCCAGCGCCAGCACCAGCGTCAGCGACGTCTCGGCCAGATACATCACCGCTGGACCCAGCATCATCCGCACCGCGTTCAGATCGTTGGTCGCCCGCGCCATCACGTCGCCCGTCCGGTAGCGCGAGAAAAACCCCGAGTCCAGCTTCACCAGATGCGCGAACAGGTCGTTCCGCAGGTCGTACTCCACGTCGCGGCTGACGCCCACCAGGATGACCCGCATCCAGTACATGAACACGCCCTTCAGCAGCGACAGCCCCACCACCGCCGCCGCCAGCCACGCCACGCGGCTCAGCGCCGCCCCGGCTGTCAGCGAGTCGATCGCCCACTTGATCAGCAGCGGCACGCCCGCCCCGGCCAGATCCTTGGCCACCAGCGCGCCCACGCCCGCGGCGATCTTGCCGCGGTAGCGCGCCAGATACGGCCGGCAGAACAGAAATGCCTCTTTCATCTCAGCGGTCCACCGGGAGAGAAATCACCTTCACCCACTCCATCACCACCGCCTTCCACCCCTCGCGGTGACGGTACCATTCTTCCAGCCTGAACCACGGTGAATCGGCGCCCGTGTAATAGATCCGCATCTCCGCCGGACGCTGCTTTTCGAAAATCCACCGCGCCCGCCGCAGATGCGTCCGCACGCTCACCACCAGCAGCGTCCTCACGCCGCGCAGCCGCAGCTCCGGGATCAGCATCGTTGCCTCGTCCCGCGTCGACAGAGAACTGTTCGGCAGGCACTCGAACCACGACGAAGGGTAGCCATGTTCCACTGCAAACGGAATCGCCAGCTCGCACTCGTATCGGCCGTAGATGACTTTCGGCCCGCTGACATAAACCTTCGGAGCGAACCCCGCCCGCACCAGCTCTCCCGCCTTCAGAATCCGCTCCCCCGCCCAGCCGCCCGCCAGCACCAGAATCGCGTCCGCCCGTTGCGGCGGCGCCCCGGCGTCCAGAAACAGCCCCGCCTGCCGCAACGCCGGTTCCCACAGCAGCCACGCCACCACGACCGCCAGCACCGCGCACGCCAGAGGCAGCAGCAGCGCGCCTCTCCGCGCGTGGGTCGTGGAAGCCATCGGGTGGTAGGAACTACTTCTCCGGATCCAGCCGCCCCGCCGTCCGCAGCTTGTGATACAGCCGCTCCACTTCCGCCTCGTCCTCCTCGCGCAGCAGCCGCGGCCGCTGCGCCGCCGGCTGCACCGCCGGAGAGCCGGACGTTTCGCCGAAAATCTGACGGTGCGGAACCCCGTTGATCAGCGCCTGCGTCGACTGCTGCTGAATCAGCCGCAGCAGCCGGTTCGAGTGCACCGTCTCGCCCGGATAGATCAGCCGGATCCGTTTCTTCCCCGCAACGGTGAGATAGGCCACCAGCGGCGCGATCCACCCCGTCTGATCCACCCGCCGGATCTCGTTCCAGCGGATGAACTCATTTCCGATCCGCAGCCCTTCCTCGCTCACTTCGATCACCGGACGCGTCGCCAGCCACAGCGCCAGCCCCGCCGTGGCCACAAACAGCACCGCCGGAATCATCGCGGGCAGCCACGCCCTCGCCCACCAGCCGGAAAACGCCCCGAGCCCCAGGGCCACCGCTGCCAGCGTCAGATACGTGCGCGCGGGATGAAATCGAATCGCTCCAGGCGTCACACTTCAAGCCTACCCGCATGCCGCCCAGGAATCAATCCGCCTGTTGCCCCAGCCGGCGGATTGCCAGCCAGCCGTAATGGAACCCGCTCCACGCCGTCCCCGCCGCCGTCAGCGGAATCAGCGCCTCCACCGCCCGCCGGCTCCATCCCGCCGGCGCCGCCGCGTCCAGCAGGCACGCCAGCCCCAGCGAAAATTGCAGAATTGTGCTCAGCTTGCCCCAGGCCGAAGGCGGAAATTTCCGGATCCGCGTCCTTCCCAGCGCCCACGCCGCAAACCCCAGAATCAGCGCGTCGCGCCCCAGCACCAGCCCCGCCAGCCACCACGGCAGCCGCCCCGCCGCCGCCAGACCGATGTACACCGTCGCCGCCAGCAGCTTGTCCGCAATCGGATCCAGATACGCGCCCAGCCGCGAAGCCGCGTTCCACCGCCGCGCCAGAAAACCGTCCGCCGCGTCCGTCGCCGCCGCCACTGCCAGCAGCGGAAGCGCCGCAGCCAGATCGTCCGCCGCCAGAAAAAATCCCACCGCCGGCGTCAGAACGATGCGCACCAGCGTCAGTGCATTGGGAACGTGGCGCTTCATCGCGCCGGAGCCGCCGCAGCCCGCTCCGCCAGCTCCGCCGCGGTCACCACTTCATACAGCGACGCGTCCGACATGATCCGCGCCACCAGCGCCACATGCATCGCATGCCCCGCCCGCTCCGCCACCACCTCTCCCAGCAAAGGGCGCCCGATCAGCGCCAGATCCCCGATCAGATCCAGCGCCTTGTGCCGGCACGGCTCGTCCGCGAACCGCAGCCCGCCTTCATTCAGCACGCCGCTCGCGCCGAAACACACGGCGCTGTCCAGCGTCGCCCCGCGGATCAGCCCCATGTTCCGCATCGCGTCCAGCTCCTGCTCGAAGCCGAACGTCCGCGCCGGCGCAATCTCTTCCGCATAGCTCTCCGGCGTCACTTCCATGTCCAGCCGCTGATGCCCTACCAGCGGATGCGGAAAATACACCCGGCACGACAGCCGGAACCCCTCCGCCGGACGGATCTCGATCCGCTTGCCCGGCGCCTCATGGCTCACCGGCTTCACGATCCGCAGATACCGCCTCCGCCGCCGCGTCGCCCGAATCCCCGCTTCCCGCAGCATCTCCACAAACGGCTGCCCGCTGCCGTCGAGAATCGGCACCTCCAGGTTGTCGATCTCGACATACGCGTTGTCCAGCCCCATGCTGTAGAACGTGCTCAGCAGGTGCTCCGTCGTCGAAATCAGCACGCCCTGCCGCATCAGCGACGTCGCGTAACTCACCCGCTGCACGTAACGCCAGCTCGCCGGCACCTCGAACCCGTTCAGATCCGTCCGCCGGAACACGATCCCCGTCGCCGCCGGCGCCGGCAGAATCCGCATCCGCACCGGCGCGCCGCTATGCAGCCCCACCCCGCTGCACTCCACCGCCCGGATCGTCGTCGTCTCGTACTCGGGTAAATGCACCATGGGGGCGGCTCCAGCGACCATGCTAGCAAAAGTCCCCGGAAATAGTAAGTCCTTTGCCAGGAATTGTTTGCGCTTCCCATAGTGTGTCTTTCAGGCCACAGTCGGACGCCTTTCCGTTTCCTCCCGGCCACGCCCGCCCCCGCTGCCCGCCGCCCGCCCCCCGCGCTACACTCGCAGAAAGATGCGCATCGGCCTCCACTGCTCCACCTCCGGCGCCCTCGTCAACGCCGCCCGCCGCGCCCTCGAGGTCGGCGCCAACTGCTTCCAGATCTTCTCCTCCAGCCCCCGCATGTGGCGCGCCTCCATGCCGCCGCCAGAGCAGATCGCTGAACTCCGCCGCTTCCGCGCCGCCCACGATCTCGCCCCGCTCGTCATCCACGACAGCTACCTCATCAACCTCGCCGCCCCGGATGACGGAATCCGCGCCAGAAGCATCCACGCCATGCGCGGCGAACTCGAGCGCGCCTTCGCCATCGGCGCCGAATACCTCGTCATCCACCCCGGCAGCGCCCGCCACGACCCAGTCGAAGCGGGCATCCAGCGCATCGTCGCCTCCCTCGCCGAAGCCTCCCGCGGACTCCGCCCGCCCGATGGCTTCATGCTCCTGCTCGAAAACACCGCCGGCGCCGGCGCCACCATCGGCCGCACCCTCGAAGAACTCCGCGAACTCCGCACGCGTCTCGCCCCCGTTCTGCCGTTCCCCGTCGGCTACTGCCTCGACACCTGCCACCTGTTCGTCTCCGGCTACAACGTCGCCACGCCCGAAGGTCTCGAAGACACCGTCCGCCAGGCTCGCCAGGTCCTCGGGCTCGAGCGCGTCCCCGTCATTCATACCAACGACAGCCTCGGCGCCTTCGGCTCCCGCCTCGACCGTCATGCGAACATAGGAGAAGGGCAGATCGGTCTGGACGGTTTCCGCCGGATCCTCAACCACCCCGAGCTGCGCCGCAAAGCCTTCGTGCTGGAGACGCCCGTCGATCAGCCGGGCGACGATCAGCGCAACGTCGAACAACTGAAAGCCCTATGCCGGAAATCCCGTACCGTCACGAAGAAATCGAGCTGAAATGGTGCGAGCGCTGGAACGCCGACCCCGATCTCTACAGGGCCGCTGACGACGGCTCCAGGCCCCGCTACTACGTCCTCGAGATGTTCCCCTACCCGAGCGGGCGCCTTCACATGGGCCACGTGCGCAACTACTCCATTGGCGACACCCTCGCCCGCTATCAGTGGATGCGCGGCTACGACGTCATGCACCCCATCGGCTGGGACGCCTTCGGCCTGCCCGCCGAAAACGCCGCCATCAAGCATGGCCGCCACCCCGCCGACTGGACCCACTCCAACGTCTCCTACATGAAGAAACAGCTCCAGCGGCTCGGCTTCGCCTACGACTGGAGCCGCGAGGTCAACACCTGCCTGCCCGAATACTACCGCTGGAACCAGTGGATGTTCCTCCGCATGTTCGAGCGCGGCCTCGCCTACCGCAAGAGCTCCCTCGTCAACTGGTGCCCCGAGTGCCAGACCGTGCTCGCCAACGAACAGGTCGTCGACGGCTGCTGCTGGCGCCACGAGACCACCAAAGTCGAAATGCGCGAGCTCGACCAATGGTTCTTGCGCATCACCGCTTACGCCGATCAGTTGCTGGAAGACATGAAGCAGATCGAGGCCGGCTGGCCGCCCCAGGTGCTCACCATGCAGCGCAACTGGATCGGCCGCAGCGAAGGCGCGGAGATTGATTTCCGCCTCAAAGGCTCCGGGCAGCCCATCCGCATCTTCACCACCCGCCTCGACACCATCTACGGCGCCACCTGCGTCATCCTCTCCCCCGAGCACCCTCTCGCCAAAGAGCTCTGCACCGGCGAACTTGCCGCCCGCCGCAAGGAGATGATCGACGAGCAGGCGCGCAAATCGCCCGAGGATCTCGAAAAGGAAGGCTTTTTTACCGGCCATTTTGCCGTCAATCCCTACAGCGGCGCTGAAATCCCCGTCTGGGTCGGAAACTTCGTCCTTTGGGGCTATGGCACCGGAGCCATCATGGCTGTGCCCGCTCACGACGAGCGCGACTTCGAGTTCTGCCGCAAGTACGGCATCCCCATCGTGCCCGTCATCCGTCCCGTCGATGGCGTTCTCGACACGGATCCGCAGCAGGCGTTCACCGAAGACGGCATCATGGAAAACTCCGGCGAGTGGTCCGGGCTTTCCAGCGCCGAAGGCCGCCGCCGCATGGCGGAAAAGGCCGAAAAAGAAGGCTTTGGCTGCCCAGCCATCACCTATCGCCTGAAGGATTGGGGCATCTCGCGCCAGCGCTATTGGGGCACCCCCATCCCCATCATTCACTGCAAAGCCTGCGGCGCCGTCCCCGTCCCCGACGATCAGCTCCCCGTCGTGCTGCCGGAAAACGTCGAGTTCACCGGCCGTGGCCGCTCCCCCCTCGCGCAGTTGAAGAGCTTCCTCGAAACCGCTTGTCCCAAATGCGGCGGTCCCGCCGAGCGCGAGACCGACACGATGGACACTTTCGTCGACTCCTCGTGGTACTTCTTCCGCTACATCGATCCCCGCAACGACCGCATGCCCTTCGATCCGCGGAAGGTCAAGCCGTGGTTCCCGGTCGACCAGTACATCGGCGGCGTCACCCACGCCATCCTTCATCTTCTGTATTCACGTTTCTGGTGCAAAGTGTTGCGTGATATCGGACTTGTTGAGATCGACGAACCGTTCCGCAATCTCTTCACCCAGGGCATGGTGCAGCTGCACGGGCAGACGATGTCGAAGTCCAAAGGCAACATCGTCGATCCCGACGACATGGTTGCCAAGTACGGCGCCGACACCTGCCGCCTGTTCACCCTCTTCGCCGCGCCGCCCGAAAAGAACATGGATTGGAACGAGTCCGGCGTCGAAGGGCAGTACCGCTTCCTCAGCCGCCTGTTCCGTTGGGTCACCCGCAACGCCGATGCCGCGGGCGGCGCGGGCGAAACCGATGCTCGCGCACTGCGCAAGCTCCATCAGACCATCCGCAAGATGACGCAGGACTTCGACAACCGCTGGCACTTCAATACATCGATCGCAGCGCTCATGGAGCTGATGAACGAGCTGCACGCCTGCGAGCCCGGCATGTCCGCCGCCGTCCTGCGCGAGTGCGCCGAAAAAGTCACTCTGATGCTCGCGCCCTTCGCGCCCTTCGCCGCCCAGGAGCTGTGGCAGATCCTCGGCCATGACGGACCCGTCTTCCGCCACCCCTGGCCTGCCTTCGATGAAAACCTCGCCCGCGAAGAAGAACTCGAGATCCCGGTTCAGGTCAACGGCAAGCTCCGCACCCGCATCACCGTCCCGCACGGCACCCCGCAGGAAGAGCAGCAGCGGCTCGCCCTCGCCGACGAGCGTGTCCGCGCCCACACCGATGGCAAGACGATCGTCAAGGTCATCCATACCGGCAAACTGATCAACATCGTCGTCAAGTGACCGCCCCGGCGGGTTTCCCCTCGGCCTTCG
>FWPV01015841.1_pt1 | contig 10750 bp, 10 predicted proteins | sample 2228371 | NCBI WGS metagenome assembly FWPV01 (sample SAMEA103939776, study PRJEB20133) | metagenome
CAACAAAAAGTCTATAGAACTTTTTGGTCATACTTCATCACTCAATCAGCTGCCTGAAGAATTTTTAAAGAAAATGGAAAAGAAATAAGATATAAAATAATTCTAAATTATAGTCCGTCTTTCACAAGGCGGACTTTTTTATTTTAAAATGGATGAAGTATCTTCATCTATTGTCCAGATGGTTAGTGTTGTTCCTGTTGTGAGTTCATTTCCTGTTAAATTGTTCCACTTCTTTATGTCTTCGGTCGAACACCTGAATTCAATGGCTAGTTTAGTAAGGTAGTCTCCCTTTTTTACTGTGTATTGAATGGCTTTTTTCTTTATGGTGTGGTCGTTAATTTGGGCTGTAGGAAAGGAAGTGTTGAATATGCTATTGCTCTGTTGAATAAATGCTGTAACTTTATCCGATGGCAGAACAAAAGGAACTGGTTTTGATGGCATGGGAATGTAATCTTTTTTGTATTGTGGATTGTAAAAGCGAATAACCTCGATAGGTATGTTTAAAGTGCCAGCAACATCAGAAAAGTACAAAGGTTTGTCAATCATAACGGTATCAACCTGATGAAAGTATATTCCTGAAGATGGTAAGTTTAACAAATGTTCTTTAGCAAAATTCATTATGTAAGTCATTGCAATAAATGCAGGAACATAATTTTGTGTTTCAGCAGAAAGGTAAGGTCTTATTTCCCAGAAGGTTGTTTTATTGCCACTCCGTACCATAGCGTTTTTAACAACTGTTGGACCTCCGTTATAGGCTGCTATGGCTAGTTGCCAATCGCCAAATAAATTGTACAGATATTCTAAATACCGACAAGCTGCATCGGTCGATTTATATGGGTCCTGACGTTCATCGATAAATGAGTTTACTTTTAAATTAAGTAACTGAGAAGTAGGATATAAAAATTGCCATAAACCAATAGCACCAGATTTGCTTCTCGCAAATGGATTTAGCCCCGATTCTATAACTGCCATATATTTTAGCTCCATGGGCAGTTGATATTTGTCTAAATAGCTTTCGAATATTGGGAAGTAAAAATTGGCAACCGACATACACTGGATGAGCCACTCTTTTTTTTCATTTAAAAAATAATGAATATATTTTTTTACGTGTTCGTTGTATTCTAAGTTAATAGGTGTTTGATAATTGAGTTCAGATATACGGTTTTTAATAATAACATCCAACGTAGATGGTGTTTCAGAATGGGAATAGTTGCTGATTAGTTCTTCTTCGTGTAAAAAACTGTCTGGAGTGAAATTATTTTTTGGCAGTGGTTGAGCTATAAAATGCCATGTATAAAGCAGAAATATCAGAAAATAAAAATATTTCATCAGATGAATTTTGTTGATAAAGTTAAATCTAAAATTTGGCTTAATGTTAGTGTGAGAAAAAAGAAATCAACAATATAAATTTCAGAATATCAGCTATATGTTAATATTTTTTTATAAAAATCGTTAATTACTTGTTGATGGTCGAAGGCTAAAGGTGGTAATTCATCAATATAAAACCATTTAAGATTGGCAGCATCGTCTCCTGCGGTAGCCTGTATAATAACATTGTTTACAAGCGTGTAATAAACTATTCCAATAGTTCTGCCACGTGGGTCACGATGAGGTGCATCGTAAATTCCGAAAAAGCGTAATTCTATATTTTCTATCCCTGTTTCTTCTTTTAGTTCTCTTATTGCGGTATGATAAAGTTGTTCATTTTCGTCCATAAAGCCACCTGGCAATGCCCACATATTTTGAAATGGGGGATTTTTCCTCTGAATAAGTAATATTTGATAGGGAGATTGACTAGTACAAACAATAATATCTGTTGCAACTGCTGGTCGTGGATAGTCGTAGCAGTATGGCATAAGTTTTTATTTCAAAAATTTTTCTAATGTTTCTTCTAAAGCAGAACCACGAAGATTTTTAGCAATAATAATGCCATTGCCATCGATGAGCCAATTGGTTGGAATTCCCATTACTCCATAAATTCTTGCTGGTTCAGAATTCCAATATTGCAGGTCGCTAACATGGTTTTCCCAAATTAAACTATCTTGTTCAATGGCTCTTTTCCAGCTTTCCATGTTTTTGTCGAGCGATACACTATAAACAGTAAAGCCTTTTCCGTTTTTAAATTTTTTGTCTTTGTATTTTTTGTACGCTGCAACAACATTGGGATTTTCTCTTCGACAAGGTCCACACCATGATGCCCAAAAATCAATAAGTACAACTTTTCCTTTTAACGAGCTAAGGGCTATTTCTTTGCCTTCAGGGTTTTTATATTTCAACTCGGGTGCTTTGTTTCCAATTTCAGTTCCAATGGTTATTTTTTCTTTTTTCGATTGCTTATTGTTGTTCGATTGAGACATGCTCGGAGGAGTAAATAAAATGATGCCACATAAACTAATTAGTAAAATAGCTGTAACTTTTCTCATAACTCAAATTCGTTTAATTTTTGCTCCAATATTATTCAATCTTTTGTCAATTTCCAAATATCCTCTGTCAATTTGTTCGATATTATGAATTTTACTTATTCCTTTTGCAGATAATGCTGCAATAAGCAAAGCAACTCCTGCTCTAATATCGGGTGAACTCATTTCAACTCCATGCAAAGGAATCTGGCGATTATGCCCGATAACTACTGCACGGTGTGGGTCGCATAAAATAATTTGTGCTCCCATTTCAATCAATCGGTCAACAAAAAAGAGGCGGCTTTCAAACATTTTTTGATGTATAAGAACACTACCTTTGGCTTGAATTGCAACAACAAGAAAAATGCTAAGCAGGTCGGGACTGAGACCTGGCCATATAGCATCAGAAATTGTAAGAATGGAGCCATCCATATAGGTGTGTATTTCGTATGAGGGTAGTGGAGGAATGTGAATGTCGTCGTCGTTGCATACTTCAACAGGTATTCCGAGCTTTTTAAAAGATTGAGGAATTATTCCCAGATGTTTAAAGCCAACATTTTTAATCAGGATATTGCTTTGTGTTAGCGCAGCCAGTCCAATAAAACTTCCTACTTCAATCATATCGGGAAGTATGGTATGCGTGGTTCCGTGCAATGAGGTAACTCCTTCAATAGTTAAAAGATTTGATCCAATACCTTGAATACGTGCTCCCATGCTGACTAACATTCGGCATAGTTGCTGTATGTATGGTTCGCAGGCAGCATTAAAGATAGTGGTTGTGCCTTCGGCCAGCACAGCAGCCATAATAATATTTGCTGTTCCTGTAACCGAAGCCTCATCGAGAAGCATGTAAGAGCCTTTGAGTTTTTTGGCTTTAACTTTATAAAGGTTTTCACTGGCAGAATATTCGCTATGAGCACCAAGTTTTTCAAATCCAAAAAAGTGAGTATCGAGGTGGCGGCGGCCAATTTTGTCACCACCAGGTTTTTGAATAATGGCATAACCATATCGGGCAAGCAGAGGGCCTACTACCATAATAGAACCTCTGAGTTTAGCTGCTTTCTGGTAAAAATCGGAGCTGTGTATATTTTCTATTCTGATTTCATTTGCCTGATAGGAAAAAGTTCCTGGTGCAATTTTTTTGACACAAACACCTAATGTTTCTAATAGTTCGTTTAGCTTAATGACATCTAAAATTTCTGGAACATTATGAATTACAACTTCTTCGCTTGTAAGCAGGGTTGCACATATTACCTGTAGGGCTTCGTTTTTTGCTCCCTGAACTTCAATTTCGCCTTGTAATGGGTAGCCTCCTTCAACAATAAAAGTACTCATTTTAGCGACGTTTATTCTTTTTACCGTTTGAATTGCTTTGTTTTTTGTTTCGATACAAAATATCTCGGGTTTCGTTTAGTTTTACTTCTGGTAGATTTAGGTCTTCTTTCTGGGACATGATTCGAATATCGGATAAAATTTGTTCGTCGCTTACGGCTTCTTTGTTGTATAAAAGATATTGTTTTTTCATGTGATTGGCCAAATCGATCAGTAGTTGATTTCTTTCTTCGCTTTCGGGTAATTGGGCAATGGTTTTAGCCAGCATTTCGGATATTTTGCCATAGTGTTTTAGTTGTGTGTCGTGCTTAGGATAAGCGATTTTTTTTCGAAACAACTTAAAATCTTCTTTTTTGTATATGGGGACAGGATAGTCAATGTCTAACTCATAATTGGCTATTTGTGCAAGCTGATTCCACAGTTTAATATGATGTTCGGGATTATCTTTCATGTTGGGATTGAAGTTTTTCATGACTTGAACAACGACTTCTGCAAGGCGGTTTCTTTCTTCTTTGGTTGGAATAGTTTTTAAATATTCGACCATTGCCTGAACGTGTCTTCCATATTCGGGTAATTGCAACGGATTTCGCTGGGTGTTGTAATACAACTTTTTATCTATCATATATTGTTAATTAATTAAAGTCAACTTTGCATATTTAAGCAATAATTGTTTTTGTCCGTTAACTCCAAAATCAACAAGTGCTCTTGTGTTTTGTCCGTCTCCTTCAATTTTTACAATAGTTCCCTGACCAAAACGTTCGTGCTGAACCATTGAACCTTCTTTGAAATGAGAAAAGTTTGCAGGAACGGTTGATGATGTTTTGTTAAGAACCTCTGACAAAGGTACATAATTTTTTTCATTTGTGTGAATTTTTATGGGTGATTTTATGTTTTGATTGCTAATAGTTCTTCGTTCGTTGTAGTTATTCTCGTTTTCTTTAAGCTCAAAAGGAATGTTTAAGTATTCGGGATTGATTTCGCTAATAAAAGGTGAAGGCGATGTTGCATTTGCATTCCCCCAAAGGTTGGTTTGTTCGGGGAAAGTAATGAATGCTTTTTTTCTGGCTCGGGTAAGAGCTACATAAAACAATCGTCGCTCTTCTTCGGTATTGTCTTCTAAAGTTTTGAAGTTTCGTAGCGGAAATTTATATTTCTCAGCACCTGCAATAAATACAACGTCAAATTCAAGTCCTTTGGCAGAGTGAACGGTCATTAGGGTAACCTTGCTGGTATTTTTTTCGTCTTTTTGGTTTTCGTCGAGGGTAGTTAGCAATGAAACATGTTCCAGAAAATCGGCAATAGTAGGTTGCATTTCGTAATTTTCTTCAAATTCTTCCTCAAATTCTTTGATACTTGAGATTAATTCCTGAACATTGTACAGACGTTCAATGGAGTCTTTTTCTTTTTCCTTTTCGAGTGCTTCTTTTATACCTGAATCGATAACCAGATGATTGATAAAGTCGAAGGCAGTAAGTGTGGTGATTTTTTCCTGCAGGTTCTTAATTAAGTAAACGAAATCTTTGATTTTTTTTCGGGAGCTATTATTTAAATCGGCTATTTGTTCTGTTTGGTTTAGAGCTTCCCACAAAGACAGAAGATTTTCTACTGCATATTTTTCAATTTTTGTTAAAGTAGTGTCTCCAATACCTCTGGCCGGAAAATTGATGATGCGTTTTAAGGCTTCGTTATCCTGAGTATTTAAACAGAGTCGAACATAGGCAAGCACGTCTTTGATTTCTTTGCGTTGATAAAAAGAGGTTCCGCCATATATTTTGTACGGAATATTCATTCTGCGAAAAGAATCTTCCAGTGAACGGGACTGGGCATTTACGCGATAAAGTACTGCTATTTCGTGAAATGGTATTTTTTTTTCATGGTGTATTTTTTTTATCACACTGGTAATGATGTAGGCTTCTTCTGCTTCGGTAAGGGCTTTAAAAACATCAATTTTTTCGCCGACTTCGTTTTGTGTAAACTTTGGGAATTCGTTCGGTGTTTTTTTCAATTAAACTGTTGGCAGCATTTACAATGGTTTGAGTAGAACGATAATTTTGTTCCAGCTTAAATAGTCGGTAATTGGGATAATCTTTTCTGAAATTTAAGATGTTTTCGATGCGAGCTCCTCTGAAGGCATATATACTTTGCGAATCGTCGCCAACTACACAAATGTTTTGATGCTTTTCTGATAATTTTCTGATGATTAAGTATTGAGCGTAGTTGGTATCCTGATATTCGTCAACCAGGATATAGTCGAACATTTGTTGATATTTGGCAAGCACATCCGGGAAATCGCGAAACAGTACGTTTGTGTTGAGTAACAGGTCGTCGAAATCCATCGAATTGGCATGTAAAAGTTTGTGTTGATAGAGTTCGTAGATTAGCCAGAGCTTATCCATTTTGCGATACTTATCGTTTTCGAGCAGGGTAGGGTTCATTTTGTATTTCTGTGCAGTAACTAAGTTGTTTTTGGCTTTACTTATTCTTGATAGTATATCTTTTGGTTTATAATTATCGTCTTTATTGAGCGAAAGTTCTTTTAGGATACTTTTAATGACAGCAATACTATCGTCGGTGTCGTATATGGTAAAATTTTGCTGATAACCAAGTTTTTCGGCTTCTGTTTTTAATATTTTTCTGAAGATGCTGTGAAAAGTTCCCATCCATAACTGTCTGGCTACCTTAAACGACACCATTTGTCCTATTCGCTCTTTCATTTCATCGGCTGCCTTGTTTGTAAAGGTTAGTGCCATTATACGTGCAGGATGAACATTTTCTTGAAGCATATAAGCAATGCGATGAGTTAATACTCTTGTTTTGCCCGAACCTGCACCAGCTATAATGAGCGACGGTCCCTGATAATTAACTACAGCTTCAACCTGACTTTTATTTAGCTTCTCCAGAATATTTGATGTGGTCTTCATGATATTTTTTCCATCCTTACAAAATTAATAGCTGCCCGCTAAATATTAAAATTAAGTTATTAACAAACATTTGTTATTTTAGTAGTTGATTCTATTATTATGTATTTATCAATGGTTTGGTTTAAATTTTAGGTATTGATTTGTTTTTAATACCTTTACCATAAAAAATGGAACCGTTAGCCGAACGTTTAAGACCTAAGACTTTTGATGATTTCATTGGTCAGGAACATTTAGTTGGTAAAGATGCTATATTACGAAAAATGGTTGAAAATGGGCATATTCATTCAATGATTTTCTGGGGACCTCCGGGTGTGGGTAAAACTACCTTAGCCCTGCTTATTGCTCGCATGGTTAAACGAAAGTTTTTTCATTTAAGTGCTATTCACTCTTCTGTAAAGGATATTCGAGAAGTAATAGAGAATATCGAAAAAAATCCTCTGTTTCATCAAACACCTCCGATTGTTTTTCTAGATGAGATACACCGTTTTACAAAGGCTCAGCAAGATTCGCTGTTACATGCGGTGGAGAAGGGTATATTTATTTTAATTGGTGCTACAACCGAAAATCCTTCTTTCGAAGTTATTAGTCCGCTGTTGTCCAGATGTCAGGTGTATATCTTAAAACCTTTGAACGAAGAACATCTTAAACAGCTGGCAGATAGGGCAATATTAACTGACGAAATGTTGCAAAAAGCTCAGATAAAAATTTCGGAATACGATGCGTTGATTCGTTTTAGTGGTGGAGATGCCCGAAAACTTTACAATATACTGGATTTAATAGTTTCCTATGAGAAGGCGGAAAATCTTGAAATAACCAATTCGCTAGTAGAAAAGGTACTTCAGGCTAAGTTTGTAAGGTACGACAAACAAGGCGATATGCACTATGATGTAATTTCGGCCTTTATTAAGTCGGTAAGGGGAAGTGACCCGAATGCAGCGATTTATTATCTTGCCCGTATGTTAAAAGCCGGTGAAGATATTAAATTTATTGCACGTCGTCTGGTGATATTGGCGTCGGAAGATATTGGCCTTGCAAATCCTTATGCATTGATGGTAGCACAGGCTGCTTTTGATGCAGTTCATCAGGTTGGAATGCCTGAAGCACGTATCATACTGGCAGAGGCAACGATTTTTCTGACCACTTCGCCTAAAAGTAATTCGGCCTACATGGCTATTGAAAAAGCCCTGGTAGAAGTAGAAAAAACAGGCGATTTGCCAGTGCCTCTGCATCTTCGCAATGCTCCCACAGGTTTGATGAAGGAAGCAGGATATGGAAAAGAGTATAAATATGCTCATAGTTTTGATAATCATTTTGTTGAACAGGAATATCTGCCTGAAAAAATAAGTGGTACCAGATATTACGAACCAGCTTCTAATGCACGGGAAAATGAAATGAAACAGTTTTTGTCGAAATGCTGGAAAGGAAAATATGGTTATTGATAAAGAATGATTTATTTTTGTGTAATTGTTTCGATTGAATAAGTTAGTTCAAATAGTATCGTTCAATGTACCGTATCCACCTGATTATGGTGGTGTAATTGATGTTTTTTATAAAATAAAAGTGTTAAAAAATTTAGGATACGATATTATTTTGCATACGTATACTTATGGCAGAAAATGTTCAGACGAATTGGCTTTACTTTGTAAAGCAGTTTATTATTATCAGCGTCCACGCTCAATAAGATATTTTTTTTCATCCTTGCCTTTTATAGTTAGAACCCGAACCAGCAGACAATTGTGCGATAACCTGCAAAAACACTCATGTCCCGTAATTTTGGAAGGTGTTCATAGTACCTATCCTTTGTGGGCAGGCTTGCTGAAAAATCATAAGGTAATTGTGCGAACTCACAATATTGAATATTTGTATTATCATGGCCTAGGCTTGACAGAAAAAAATCTTTTCCTGAAGTATTATTATTTAAAAGAATCGAAAAAATTAAGAAATTTCGAAGTAGAGGCATTACAAAATGCTCATCATATTGCTTGTATTTCACCTAATGATGCCGCCTATTTTAAGCAGTTTTTTACTAATGTTTCGGTTGTATTTCCTTTTCATGAAAATGATGCGGTTACTTCTATTACAGGTAGGGGCGATTATATTTTGATACATGCCGACCTTTCTGTTCCCGAAAATATTCAGAGTATTCAATGGCTACTTAAGGAAGTGGTTTCAGGAATACAATTTCCTGTAATTGTAGCAGGAAAAAATCCGTCTGCTGCTATATGTAAATTAACACGAAATCAATTGAATGTAAAGCTCATAGCCAATCCCTCTTCTGTAGAAATGACCGAATTAATTAAGCATGCTCACATACAGTTGATACACTCTTTTTATCCACAGGGGTTGAAATTAAAGTTACTGAATAGCTTATTTAAAGGTCGTTTTGTTGTAGCTAATGCTGCTGTCGTAAAAAATACAGGAATAGAACATCTTTGTAACATTGCTGAAAATGCTGACGATTTTTTGCTTGCCATCCATCAGCTCATGAAACAGCCATTTACAGAAGATGTTATTCAATTAAGAAAAGAAGGGCTTAACCAATTCTTGCCTTCGAAGCAAGCAGAAAAACTAATTCAATTATTCTGATATGGGAGTTATTCGTAAGCAAACTATATGGGGAACGGTTTATACATACCTTGGGGCTGGCTTAGGTGTTCTGACAAATCTGGTTTTACTGGCATGGTTTTTTTCGCCCGAACAGATTGGTTTGTTAAATATTTTGATTGCTTATTCTTTACTTTTTGCTCAACTGGCCAATCTGGGCTTTGATAATGTTACCACACGAATGTTTCCCTTCTTTAGAGATGAACAAACAAAACATCATGGATTTTTTGGATTGTTGATTAGGGTTTTATTGGTAGGAGCATTACTTGCAGTTGCTGTTTTTGCTGTTTTGTATCCTTTCGTTGTTTATCGTAGTAATGATGTTTTGTTAGCCAAATATGGTTATTATATTTTCCCGTTAATAGTATTTACTTTGTTGTTTAACTCTTTAGATGCTTATTCGAGGGTTTTATATAAAAGCATTAGAGGAACTTTTTTGAAAGAAGTATTTCAACGACTGCTTATTATTGTTATTATAGGATTGTACATTTTTTTTAACCTTTCTTTTGATGAATTTGTTTTTCTGTACGTTTTGGCCATTTCTTTGCCAACTATTGTTTTATTTATGATGTTGTATCTCGATAGGAGTGTTTCGTATAAGCTAGAACCGTCCTTTTTAGGGCCTGAATTGAAAAAAGAAATGCTGAGTGTTAGTTTTTTTGGCATTATAACGGTTTTTTCAAGTACAATTGTTTCAAATATTGACAAAATCATGATTCAGCAATTTCTTGATTTGACGCAGACAGGTTTATATTCCATTGCATTCTTTTTTGGTGTAATAATCACTATGCCATCAAGAGCTTTATCAAAGATTTCATCAATTGTTGTTGCTGAGGCATGGAAATCGAATGATAAAAAAACTATTGAAACAGTTTATTATAAAAGTTGTATCAATCAAATGATTTTTTCTTTGCTTTTATTTATTGGCATTTGGGCAAATATGGAGAACTTGCTTATGTTGTTGCCTGAAAAATATCATGCAATTCAATGGGTTGTGTTCTGGATTTGTCTGGGAAGTTTTATTGATATGGCTACAGGAGTTAATAACTTAATTATAGCAACCTCGCCTAAGTATAAAATGCAAAGTTTTTTCATGATACTATTTGTGGTTATAATTATTGTTTCTAATCTGATATTTATTCCTTTGTATCGTATAGAAGGTGCAGCTTTTGCAAGTGCATTATCTATGTTTTTATTTAATTTAATCCGTTGGATATATTTGTGGAGAAAATTTAACATGCAGCCCTTTGATTTCAAGTTTTTGCTTGTAATATTTTTAGGTCTGGGTGTATATCTTTTATCGTTGCTTATTCCAGATTTTCAACCTTTTTATATTGATTTGATAATCCGAAGTGCATCGATTTTTATTGTTTATGTTTTCTTTGTGTTGAGGTTGAATTTATCGGAAGATATTACTGATAGAGTGCAGGTATATTGGGTAAAGCTAAAATCATTGATGAGAAAAAAGTAAGGTATTCGAATCTTACTCACCTG
>FWPV01015843.1_pt1 | contig 10750 bp, 5 predicted proteins | sample 2228371 | NCBI WGS metagenome assembly FWPV01 (sample SAMEA103939776, study PRJEB20133) | metagenome
ATCTGCTCGCCGAAGCAAAAAAGGCGAACCTCGGCGTAGTGGCGATGAAAGTTATGGCGGGCGGCTTCCGGCGGGTGAAGCCCACCGACAAGCTAGGAATCACGCTCAAGAAGGAAGGCGCCATGATGGCTGCCCTGAAATGGGCGCTGCGCAGCCCTTACATCGACACCACGATTCCCAGCATTACCGACATGGATCAGCTTGACGAAGACATCCGCTGCATGTGGGAGCCGTTCACAGATAAGGACAAGGAAATCCTCGCGCGGCAGATGGATTTTATCCGCCCGCTGTATTGCCGCTCCTGCGGGCAGTGCGAGGGCAAGTGCCCGAAGGGGCTGCCGGTGCACGATGTCGTCCGTTTCGCCATGTATGCCGACGGCTACGGGCAGTATCCTTTGGGACGCGAAAACTTCTTGGAGTTGCCGGAAGAACTGCAATCCGTCCGTTGCGCCGATTGCAGAGAGTGCGCCGTAAAGTGCCCCAACGGTGTGGCGGTGTCCCAGCGGTTGATCCGCGCGCAGGAGTTGTTTGCGTGATCCGGGCGGCTGTCTTCTTCTGGGCTGCGGCAGGTCTCCAAGCCGCAGCCGGCATCCAACCCGACTGTTCGGCGGTCCCGGGCTGGACCCAAAAAGGCCCTCTCCGCACTTACCTCGGCGAGAACCTTTACGACTACATGAACGGTAACTCGGAAGGGTACCTCATTTACAACTTCAAACGCATGCACGGCGTGACCTGCGCCCAAGGCGCGGTGGAACTGGTGTTCGACATCTCGGAGATGGAATCGCCGGACTTCGCCTGGGGCATCCTGGTCTCCAACCGGGACCCCAACCGCCCGGTCGAGAAGATCGGAACCGCGGGCCAAGTCGGTCCGCGGCGGGCGATTTTCGCCAAGGACAAGTACTTCGTCGAGATCGCCGCCAATCCGGAAGGCGATCATAGCCAGGTACTGCGGGCGTTCCTGACTCATTGGGAAAAGAAAATACCGGGCAGCACAAAACTGCCGGACGCGGTGGGCTGGTTCCCCGAGGAAGGGCTCAACAAAGACTCGATCCGCATGATTCCAGAAAGCGTGCTCGGTTTCCGGATGCTCCGCCGGGGCTATCAGGCGCTTTACGCGAAAGGCAAGGCGGTAGTGGTGCCAGAGGCCACACCCGAAGCCGCGTCCGGACTCCTCGCCAAGCTGAAGGACCGCATCGGGAACACAAAGCCGGTGGCGCTCGGCGACGAAGCGTTTCAGGCTGACGACAAGTTCCTCGGCCGGATCTGCATTTTCCGCAAAGGGCGGTTCCTGGCAGGCTTCGCCAACTTGCCTGCCGATACCGACCCCGTCCCGCTAGCCCAGAAGCTCCTCGCCCGGATGCCGTGACGCCTCTTTGAACCGCGCTAGAAGCGGACGCGCACGGCCATCATGATGGTCCGTTCTCTGCTGGCGCTATTGATCACCCCAAAAGTCGCCCGCTGGGACATGTTGGTGCCCGGATTGCCCCACTGAGGCGAGTTGGGAAGGTTGTCCGCCTGCACGTTGAGTTCGAGCCGCAGCCGTTCCCGCAGCGGGAACGACTTGAAAAGTTGCACGGCGAGCATCTTGCGGGTGGGGGCGCGCAAATCATCGAGCGTCGGAGGCTCGGGCGTGATGGTGTACTGGTTGGGCAGAGGCGTGAATGCCGTGATGTCGAAATAGGGATTGATCACATTACCCTGGGCATCCCGCTGGTCTCCCAACCGGCGGTTTACCGGACCACTGAGCGCCGGGGGCTTAATGCGCAAGGGACGGCCAAACGTGTGAGTGACGCTGAGCGGTCCGCCGGTGGTGACCGACTGATGGGCGCTCAGACGCCAGCCGGCGAAAGCCTGATCCATGAAACGCTTGAACGCCGAACCCCGGAAGCGGTACTGAGTCTGGTAAACCAGCGCCAAACGGAAGACGTGCTTGTGGTCGTTAGCCGCCACCGCCCGGTAATGCCGCTCGTTGATCAGGCTGGTCATGTGGTTGTCCATGATGCGCGAAAAGGTGTAAGCGGTGATGACGCTCAGACCGTGGCTAAGCCGCTTGTTGAGTTTGGATTGCAAAGAGTGGTAAATCGTCCTGCCGGTGTTGGCGCCTTGAATCGTGACGGTGTTGAACTGCGGAAATTTGGTCCACAGGCGGCTCTGAGGAAGAGTCGGAAGATGCGAAAGTTGAATCGAGGGGTCGATCCGCTGGTAGAAAGGATTGGGTACGCTCAGATTCTCCTCCGCCCCGCGTCTCAAGTACACGTCCGGGCGCTCATTGAGGTTGTAGCTCTCGATGTCTTTCAGGCTGAGCATGCCGACATAAGAAGTTTCGAGAACCACTTGGAAAGGCAGCGCCTGTTGAATGCCGAATTGCCATTGCTGACTGTACGGCGAAACGCGCCGCTCATCGAAAAACGTGATATTCTCGCCCACCTGCGACATGATCCCGGCCGAGGCGCCGAGAGGCTGCTGAAGCCCGTTGGGGAAGGGATTGGACAGGTCCGTGTACGGCGTGGCGCCGCCGTCGAGGGTCCCAATGTAAGAGGTTGTGGCGTTGAAAGTATCCACGCTGCTGCGGAATGTGCTGTTCGTGCCGATGATGGAATAGAAGATTCCGTAACCGCCGCGCAACACCGTCCCGGGCAACAGACGGCACGCGAATCCGAAGCGGGGGCTGAAATTGTTCAGGTCCAAGGGACCGCCGCGGCGCGGATTGCCGTCAACGCCTGCGAATAGAATTCCCCCGCGGACGTCAAGACCGGGGATCTGCACCGGGAATTTGGCCCACTCGTCGAACTTGTAGCTCATCCGGTTGAACCGTTCCGTGTAAGGGGTCTCAATCTCCCAGCGCAAGCCGAGATTCAGCGTCAGGCGCCGGGTGGCCTTCCAATCGCTTTGGGTAAAAACGGCCAGATAGTGATTCTGCGTGGATAACGGCGAGTTCCATCCAAAAGTCCCGGAAGCGGGGATCCCGAGGAGCAAAGACGCCATGGAGGTGCCCGAAGTGTCGCCGGACGCGCTCGAATTGGGGTTCGAGCGGGTGAACGTGTTGTTAAATGTGAACGATCCGAAAGAGGCGTCCCCGGGGCTTAGGGTATTCCATCGTTTCAACCGGTAATCGCCGCCGAACTTGTGCGACCACGCACCGGCGATCTTGGTGATCGAGCCGGTGATCGAATACGTATCCGCCGCGTCCCGGGTCCGCCTGGCGCCCGAACTGGGAAAGCCCTCGCCCATGGCCAGAGTCGGCCACCCCGGGAAGAACTGATTCCGAACAATGATGTCGGGCAGCTTGAGCAACCGGGGGTCGAGGTCCGCGCCGCCGGTCTTGCTGCTGCCAGCGCGCCGGATGAAACCGAGCCGGAGGGTTCCGACCATCGAGGGCGAGAAAGTGAACGTGTCATCAAGACCGAAATTGGTGAACGCGCTGTTCCCCCGGGCGCTGTTTCCGCCGCTGTAGTTAGGATAGAAGGTCGGCCCTGGCGCGTTCTTCCGTCCGGATTGCCCGAACCGGGCGAACAACCGCTGGCGGTCGCTGATGATGTGGTCCCCCCGAACCATGAAACTCCTTTGCTTCACGTTGTAATACCCGCCGGGCGTCCAATTGGGCGAGCCAATCTGGGCCGGCCCGGGGACAGTGGGAAGCGGGAACGTCTTAATCAACGCCTCTCCGATGGGGTGGATGCGGCTGGCCGGAATCCTGGCTCCGGGGAAGGGCTGCCGGGTGCGCGAAGTCCCCACAACCACAGTGCTGTAAGGATCATAAATGGCGAAATTCGTTCCGCCGAGCCGGTTGCGGGTTTGCGAAAAGTCGCCTTGCCGCTCAAGTTCCGTAGGCACCCGGAACTGCGGGGTCAACTCCCGGTTGTCATTGTCCATTTCGAGCGAGGTCGAAAAAAACGTGCGGTTGTGGCCGTCAAAGACTCTTGGAATCACCACCGGACCGCTGACGGCATAGCCGAACTGGTCATACTTGACCGGCGGCCTGGGATTGCCCCGGCGGTTGTTCACCCAACTGTTCGCCATCAGGGGCGTGCGGCGGAAATACCAGTAGGCGGTTCCCCGAAGCTTGTTGGTCCCTCCCCGTGTGGTGATGCTGATGGCGCCGCCGTTGGTATGTCCAAGCGAGGCGTCGAACAAGGTTGTGTGCACCTTGAATTCGTCCACCGAGTCAATGGACGGCAGAAAGACGACGTTGCCCCCGGCGCTGGTGTTTGGAATGCCGTCAACGAGGTACTCGTTTCCGCCGATCTTGCCGCCCCCGCCGTTGATGCTGATGTTGGCGTGAGTTTGCGCGGTGTACGTGCCGCCTTCGTTGCCTTCGACGCCGGCAGACAACAACGCAAGGGAAGCGATATTGCGATCGGTCGAGAACTCGATGGTCTCCACGAATTCCCGAGTGACGACTTGGCCGAGGTCGCCGCTGGCGAGGTCGAGCAGCGGAACGTCAGCGGTCACCGTAACGGCATCGGCGATGGAACCGATTTCAAGCTGGAACTCGACGGTCGCCGCCGCGGTCGTCGAAACCCGGACATTCGTCCGCTCGGCTTTCTTGAAACCCGAACTTTCGACCGTGACGCGGTAGTTGCCGGGCAGCAGAAACGGAACTTGGTAATTTCCGGCTTCGTTCGTGATCGCTTTGAAAGCGACACCCGTATCGAGGTTCAATGCTTCGACCGATGCGCCCGCCACAGGCGCACCGGAAGGATCCGTGACCCTCCCGAGAATTGTTCCGCGGAACTCCTGAGCCGGCAAAGCCAGGACGAGAAGCACGCACAGCGCGGACGCTTGAGTAAACGTTTTCATGGCTTCCACTTCGAGTCTACTCAGGCTCCAACTGGCTGTCAAGGGAAAGATGGGGGGATGGACTAACCCTGCGGCTGCGCCCGACCCCAACCCTGGAGCCACTCGTTCAATATTTGAACAATGCTGTTCGGATCGTGAACACCACGACACTGGGCATCGGAGCGGGGATTGACCGAAGGGCGTCTAGTCCGCCGTGCCGGTGAATTTGACGGGCAGGGGGACGGTGCGCGGGGGAGCGTCGAGGTCTCGTTTGGCTTCCTTGACCAGGCGGTTGCACTCGCGGCGCATCTGTTCGAGGGTGGCGGCGTGCTTCGGCGAAGCGGCCAGATTTTTGCTCTCGTGCGGGTCGTCCGCCAAGTCGAAAAGCTCTTCATAGTCCGGACGGAGCCCGCGCGCGGAGGCGCTGAGCCACTCCCGGTACGCTCTGGCTTGCTCGGGCGAAACCTGGTACGGATTGAAGCCTTGCTCCTTGGCTCGCGTGAACAAGCCGCGGTCCGTGGCGAAATAGCGAATGTATTTCCACCGGGCGCTGCGGACGCTCTCGACTCGCGGGTTGCCATAGTAAGTGGACCACAGGTTCTCAACGAAAGCAAATTCCCGCCATCGGGTATCGCGCCGCCGCAGGAGCGGAACCATGCTCGTCCCTTGCATGGCGCGCGAGGGCGGCAGCCCCGCCAGTTCGAGCAGCGTAGGCGCCACGTCGATGGACTGCGCAAGTTGCGGCAGCCGGCGTCCCTGCGCCTCTTTCGGCAGGCGCGGGTCATAGACGATCAGGGGCACATGCAGACAGGCTTCGTAGTTGAGTCCCTTGCCGCCCAACCCGTACTCGCCCTCCATGATTCCGTGGTCGGAGGAGAACAGAATCACCGTGTTGCGGTCCAGCCCCAGGGAGCGGAGCTGGTCCCGGATTGCGCCGAGAACGTTGTCGATGCCGGTGACGGATTGATAAACGCGTACAAGGTGCTCGCGCAGGGAGGCTTCGGTGTCGACGTAATCATAACTGTTCTGCCGGTACTGGGTGTAAAGGACATTCGCGGGGATCTTGGGCTCGCGGATCTGGTCCTTCGGGGTGTAATGAGCGGGGATGCGAAGCTGATGCATCCGGTCGCGGTAGCGGGTCCGATAGAGTTCCGGGTCGGAAGGGAGCTGGCGCATAGACCCCGTGCCGGCGCGGTGCGGCAGGTTGAAGCATACGGACAGGCAGAAGGGGCGGTTCGCGGGACGCTTGCGGAGGAAGGCTTCGGCGCCGGCGATGAATTCCACGTTTGGATCGAGAAAGCTAGCCGCGCCCTCAGCCAATATTTCGGGTTGCGTGTCCGCTTTCGCCTTCCGGAAGATGGCATGCCGGTTCTTGGGATAAAAAGTCAGGTGACCGTGGGCGCCGTACCAGAAGTCGAAGCTCTTTTCAATCAGTCCGGTGGCGTAGCCTTGCGCCCCGATGGGGACGTGGTTCTTGCCGATGTAGCCGGTGAAATAGCCGGCTTTCCGCAAGAGCACGGGGTAGCTCTGTTCCCACGCCTCCGGCGCGAGAGCCGTTCCCGAATTGAAATTCACTCCGTGCAGACGCTCATATTGCCCGAGGAAAAAACATGCCCGGCTGGGCGTGCAAATGGCGGAGGTGATGGAAGCGTTCTCGAAGAGCACGCCGTCGCTGGCTAACCGGTCGATGTGAGGCGTCTGGATTTCCTTGTTGCCGTAACAGCCGAGCGAATCGGCGCGCTGGTCGTCGGTCAGCAGGAAGATGAAGTTGGGACGCTCCCCGGCGGCAGCGGAGGCGCGGGGAAGCATCAGGAACGGGAAGGCGCCCGCCAAGCGGCGGCACGCTTCCCGGCGGGTGAAGGCGCGGCTGTTCATCGTCATTCCCGCCGTTAAGACTATCGAATCACGGACACGGCGGCAACCGCGCCCGGGTGCGCACTAGAAGTCGCCGTCTTTGACGTAGGGGTACGACCAGAGGATCACTTGCAGCAACACCGACTTAATCCATGCCTGGTGCATGCGGTCTACTTCCTCCGGCGTGTGCCCGCGCTTGGCGAGAAATGGCTTGAGGGTGGCGGTGACGGGGTACAGCAAAGCGATCAAGTAGCGGAAAGGCACGATGTCAGCGGCTGAAGCCCCGTCGGTTTGGTTCTTCTTCGAGCGGTGGTGGCGCAGTCCGATCTCGTGCTGATAATCAAGCCACTCCTGTCCGTAGTTTGCCGAAGCGGTGTCGAGAATCCACTGGCCGAAGCGTTGGCGCACCGCGGCGAGATAGCCGGCGTCCGGCTGTCCATCCTTCTTGCTGACGAATGACGCGAGCAAGTGCGGATTCGAGCCGACAAAGCCGTACCAGACGTCGAGAATTTCTTCGACCTGATCCTGCAAGATTTCACGCGACATGCGGAGAGCCTCCGCGTCGGCGTCCGTGAACAGGACAGATTGTTTGAGAAGTCCGAACTCCTCGACGCTCACGGGAGAACGCGCGATGCCGGGCGCGCCAAAGTCATAGCCCGGAATTTTCGTTGTAGCCATGGTCACCTCCAGTTCAAGGATTGAAGAGTGCGAAGCAATTGGCCCTCTGCGCGGGCTCAGCCGCAGCGTCGAAGTCGGGACAATCAAGCCGCAGCTCGCGCGCGCCGAACGGGGCGTTCACAAAGGCGCAGTGGTGCGGGCGGCGCGGGTCGGAATAGCGGTTCGGAATGAAATAACTGCAATTCACGCACATGCGGGCGACCGGAATGCGGCCCTGCTCTTGCAGCGAGCGGACCATTTTGATCAAAGCCAGTAAAAAGCCCTCCTGTTCGGCAGGCGACAGCGAGTCCACCGCGCCCACGAGGAAGTCCGGCCATTCAGAAGCCCGCGCGGCTTCGCGCCTGCCTTTGGCGGTGAGGGCGATCAACACGGCGCGCCCATCCTCGGAATCCCGGGTCTTGCGGACAAGCCCCTTGGCCAGCAGCGCCGCAACGGCGTCGCTGGCGGTGGCGGCGGTGACGGCGAGAGCCTCCGCCACGGCGGACAGGCTCATCGCTGCGCCAGGATGCGCCTGCAGCGCCGCCAGAATCTGATTCTGCGTGGGAGTCAACCCGCGCCTGCCCGCCCGCCGCCAGGCGTGATGCTTCAAGACCAGCCCGATCTTGGCCAGGCCGTTAACGATGGTTTTCGAAGTCCTGTCTTCCGTCATTTATTTAGGACTCCTAATTATATGCCGTAAACGGCCGGCGGGTCAAGAGGTCCTTCAGAGGGCGGCGGCGCGGCTATACTGGTAGCCGGGATGTCCGACGTACCCTTCGTTCACCTGCATTGCCACACCGACTACTCGCTGCTGGACGGAGCCTGCGAAATCAAGCAGTTAATGAAGCTGGTGAATGAAGCCGGAATGCCCGCGGTGGCCATGACCGACCACGGCAACCTGTTCGGCGCGGTGGAGTTTTACAACGAAGCGAAGGCGGCGGGCGTGCACCCGGTGATCGGCTGCGAGGTGTACGTCTCGCAGCAGGGGCGCCACAGCCGTTCGGACTCGGACCGTTATAACCATCTGGTTTTGTTGTGCGAGAACCAGGAAGGCTACCGCAACCTGATCAATCTCGTTTCCACCGGCTATCTGGAAGGGTTCTATTACAAGCCGAGGATCGACAAGGACCTGCTCTCGCAGCACGCGAAAGGGCTGATCGGGATGTCCGCCTGCCTGCGCGGCGACGTGAACGAGGCGCTCCTAAGCGAGCGCTATGAGGAGGCGCGCCGTCTGGCTTATGAGTACGTCGATATCTTCGGGCGGGAAAATTTCTTCCTGGAAATCCAGGACCACGGCATGGACAAGGACCGCATCGTGGTTCCGGCGCTGGCGCGGCTGGCGGCGGAGACAGGCATTCCGCTGGTAGCGACCAACGACTCGCATTACCTGCGGAGGGACGACGCGCGCGCTCACGAAATATTGCTGTGCATCCAGACTGGCAAGACGATGAGCGACGCCAACCGCCTGCGGTGGGATCAGCCGGAGTTCTATCTGAAGTCCAAGGAAGAGATGGCTGCGCTGTTCGGCGATTTCCCGGAAGCGCTCGTGCGCCCGTGGGAAATCGCGCAGCGCTGCCACGTGCGGCTGGATAAGATCAAGGATCCATTCCCGCACTTTGATGTGCCGGAGGGACACACCACCGAGTCTTACTTCGAGTACGTCGCCCGCATGGGGTTTGAGCGCCGCCGCCCGCGGCTCGAAGCCATGCGCGCGCGGGGCGAACTGAAGCACGATTTGAAGGAGTACGCCGAGAGGCTGGATTGGGAAATCCGGGTGATCCAGCAGATGAAGTTCTGCGGCTATTTCCTCATCGTGTGGGATTTCATCCGTTTCGCCAAGAGCGCGGGAATACCTGTGGGTCCGGGGCGCGGGTCGGCGGCGGGCAGCCTGGTGGGATACGCGATGGAGATCACCGACATCGATCCGCTGCAATATGATCTCCTGTTCGAGCGTTTCCTGAATCCCGAACGGGTCACGCTGCCTGACATCGACATCGACTTTTGCACGCGGCGGCGCGGCGAAGTGATTCAGTACGTCACCGAGAAATACGGCCGCGAACAAGTCGCGCAGATTATCACTTTCGGCACGCTGGGGGCCAAGGCGGCGATCAAAGACGTCGGGCGGGCGCTGGACGTCAAATTCGCCGACGTGGACCGGCTCACCAAGATGGTGCCGAACCAGCTCAACATCAAATTGAAGGACGCCATCGCCCAAGAACCCAATCTCGCCGACGCCGCCGCCAAGAACCCGGTGGTGGCGGACATTCTGAACACGGCGATGAAGCTGGAGGGCATGGCGCGCAACGCCAGCGTGCACGCCGCCGGGGTGGTCATCGCGCCGGCGCCCCTAAAAGAACTCGTTCCGCTCTACAAGACCAACAAAGACGAAATCGTGACCCAGTACGACATGTCGGGCTTGGAGAAGCTCGGCCTGTTGAAGATGGATTTTCTGGGTCTAACCACCCTTACGCTGGTCCATGACGCGCTGGAACTGATCGAGAAACACCGGGGCGTGAAAATCGCCGTTGAAGATCTGCCGCTCGACGATCCCGCCACCTTCGAAGTTTTTTCGAAGGGGTTTACAAGCGGCGTGTTTCAGTTTGAAAGCGCGGGCATGCGCGATATTCTCAGGCGTTCCCGTCCGTCGCGGATCGAGGACCTCTGCGCCCTGAACGCGCTGTACCGTCCGGGTCCCATTCAGGGCGGGATGGTGGACGATTTCATCGCCCGCAAACATGGGCGCAAAGAAGTTGTATACGACCTGCCCGAGCTAAAACCGATCCTCGAAGAGACGTATGGCGTTATCGTCTATCAGGAGCAGGTCATGCGCATCGCCAACGTGCTGGCCGGGTATTCGCTCGGTGAAGCCGACATCCTGCGGCGGGCCATGGGCAAGAAGAACGCCGCCGAGATGGCGAGGCAGCGCGACCGCTTCCTGCACGGGGCGAAAGAGCGCGGCATCCCGGCGCGCAAGGCGGAAAAGATCTTTGACCTGATGGAGCAGTTCGCCGGGTACGGGTTCAACAAGTCGCACTCGGCGGCGTACGCCTATTTGGCGTATATCACCGCGTACTTGAAAGCCCACTACCCGATCGACTTTATGGCTGCGCTGCTGACCTCCGAAACGGGCAATACGGCCAAGGTCGTGAAGTACATCAACGAGTGCCGCGAGATGGGCATCAGCGTGCTCGCGCCGGACGTGAACGCGAGCGACTGGAATTTCACGCCGGACGGCGACGCCATTCGCTTTGGGTTGGGGGCCATCAAGAACCTAGGGCAGAACGCCGTGGAGGCGATCTTAAAGGCGCGGGCCGAAGTAGGCCACTTCCGGAGCATCTTCCAGTTCTGCGAAACGGTGGACCATACGGCCATCAACCGCCGGATGATCGAAAGCCTGATTCGAGCCGGGGCGATGGACTCTCTGGCGGGAACGCGCTCGCAGTTGATGGCGGTGGTGGAA
>FWPV01015844.1_pt1 | contig 10749 bp, 5 predicted proteins | sample 2228371 | NCBI WGS metagenome assembly FWPV01 (sample SAMEA103939776, study PRJEB20133) | metagenome
AGACGGATTCCACCAACAGCGACATCCAAAGCTGCCTGCGGATTGGTGGTGCCAATGCCGACTTTACCGGTATTTTCTTCCGTATTATATAAAGACACATTTCCCCGAAAACGGTAATCGCCGCTGCCTGAATGTAAACCAAATGTTCCAGAACTGATTCGGGAAGCATCTATTTGCGCCTTGATGATTTCACCTTGGCTATCTATTTGAAAAATTGGTGTGGGAGTATTTTTTGCCCAAATTTGAAAAAAATCATCCTCTTGTCCAAAAGTATAATCTATAGCCTGCACAGCAACACTAACAGAAAAAATAAAATAACCAAGAAAAAAAGTGAGAAAAAATAAAAAGAAAGATATAAAAAACCGCTTAGATCTTTTAGATTTAGCGTCAGTATTTTTTGGGGGCAGCAGAAACATATCCAATTATTCAATTAATTGAAATTGACCATTTTTTCTATAAGTATCGTGAAAAGCATGAAAGATATTTGTTAAGGACTTTATTTGATTGTTTGGTTTGATAATAATAACTCCTTGTTTTTTTAGACCACAACTAATACATTCCAAATCTGCTACTCCAGGTGTTACAGCTTGAAACTGGGCAATTTTTGTTTCACCCGCTTTAATATCCAGCTTAACATTGAATTGAGGAATTAGCAAGACGTAGTTTCTATCGAGAGAAGTTACTTTTAAAGTAACAATATCATTCTGCAAAACAGCAAATTTTTTTGGTGAGATATTGTATTGATAAATGTATAAATTGAAATTACGAAATGAATTTTTAATATTTTTGGCTATAGCCATAACACTAGAAGGCATAGTAATGTCGTTATCTAAAGCAAAATATTCAGACGAAAGAGTGTCAAAATCTGGAACAGCAGTAGTTATTTTCGGAAGCAAACTTTTGTTATTAGCTGATTTGAGCCGGGAGAGTTTTGGAGATAAATATTTTATAACTAAACAAGAGAGAAGAAAAGAAATAGCCAAGAAAAACAAGAAAGTGGAAAGAACAGCGATAAAATGATATTTAGAAAAATTGTTACATTTTTTTTTGACAATTTTGCGATAACTATGATTGTGATGATTATGATAAATCATAGAGCGGGACTGCAAATATATTCTCTCTTCTATAAAAATCATAGTGTAAGATATTTAAGGAGTCAAGAAAGAGAATCGATAGTATTATTCCTTATCATTTATTATCTTTACAATTCTTTATTTGTTATCAATGATTAATTGAGGTAAGATTATCTGCGAAGAGTAAAGTTGGTTTCTTAATTAGCGGGAAGATTGATAATTAAAGTGCCGCTAGGAGAAGAAGGAGAGGCGCAGTAATTTCTGCAAGTGAACAAATATTTGCCAAATTGATTTGGTTGGAACTGAATTATTCCACTTTGACCAGGAAGAATTTCTTTATAGACGTTGAAGTCAGGAAAAAAAATATCGTAAGGCCGATCTTGAGCAGAAACCGTAAGAGTGATTATTTGTCCAAGATTAGCAGATATTTGGTTAGGGGAGAAGGCATTATTTTGGGCAAGGATATGGAAATTTTGATATAAAGAAGCTGGCAAAGGAGAAGGAAGAGACAGGTTGTTTTTTTGCAAAAGAAGACCAAACGAAGTTGAAGAAGCAGAACTAGTTTTTCTTAAGCTGGGAAAAATAGAGATTGATTGAGAGAGGGAGGAAGTTGAGGTTGGATTTTGTGAGGAAAAAAAATAATAGTTTGAATTTTTTTTGGGAGCTTTATATAAAAAATACAAAAACGAAGCTAAAAAGACGATAAGAATAAATAGTAGTATGAAATACATCAAGAAAATATAGTGTTTTTTATCCTCTCTCATTAATAAAAGGATAAAAAAGAATAAAAATACTGTCAATCTTGACAAGATAAAAAAAAATGATATCATTAAGATTGACAAGTAAAAAATGACAAACAATAAAAGGGAATTATCCCTTGATAATAGTTTCAGGAAAATAAAAAAAGCTGTCAGAAAGAGAATAATTATTTTATTTTTTGTTTTGATTTTACTCTTACCTTTTATAATCTCAAGAACTCAACAATATATTTTTGCTTTGAACAATATTGGCAAGATTGAGAATACTAGCAAGAAAGTAGCTTCTTCAACAAAAGAATCAATTCATTACTTTTATAATCCTAAAATAGAAACAACATTAGATGAAGATACGCCACCCAAACTACCGTCATTAGTCTCAATAGTATGCAATGATACAAATACGATAAAAGTGTGCAAAGAGGGCCCTCCTACTTGTGATTATAGTGTTATACAAGATGCGGTTGATGCGGCTTCACCTTATCCAACTTATACTTGCATTAAAGTAGCAAAAGGGATATATTCCGATGTTTTTCAGCATCCAGGAAGTGGTGAAAAACAGATTATTTATATAGAAAAGAAAAATGTTTACTTATTTGGTGGATATGACACCGATTTTATCGAACCGCCAAATCCAGCAGATAATCCAACCATACTGGCAGTTCCAGATGATCCTCAGTTTGATGGAGCGCGTGCTGTAACAATAAATGGATTGATACCCGAGGATCTGGTGACTCCTACTTTGCAGTATTTTACCATAACAGGGGGAAGAGCTCTGAGAGGAGGCGGAATAAAAAATGAATATTCCAATACACAATTATATGATCTCAAAATAGAGAATAATTATGCTACAGAAGAGGGAGGGGGCGTTTATATTTACATGTTAAATATGGGTGGCCAACCTGGAATATATAGATGCATTTTTAAGAATAACACTGCAGGAACATTGGGTGGAGGGCTGTATACTATGATGGTTTCGCCAAACTTGGCTGATAATGTATATCTAAATAATTACGCTAATGTAAAAGGCGGAGCAGTTATGTCAGAGGTTGGGCTTCCTTTTTCTATTCATGAAACATACAATAATAATTCTGATCCCCAAGGAAGAACCTTTTATAATGGAGGAGCAACTCATGGGAAATGGGTTGATGTAATTATTGCTAATAGCACAACCGGAATTTGGAACGGCGGAGGCGGTCAGCCAAGGATCTGGGGATATTTGATGGTTTATAATGTACAGAATCCTGTAGGATATTGCGGCGGGGGATGCCCACCGTTTATTTTTTATGATCATGTTGAACAAAATCCACTTATAGGCAATCCCAATTTTCAACAAGATGGTTATCATATCGGAAGTAATTCTGAAGCGATTGGGAAAGCAGATATTCGTTTAGAATATTGTATTAATTATAATGATATCGATAATCAGGTAAGACCTACTCCCTGCGCCGTAGGGGCAGATGAATATTTTTCGCCAACACCTACTCCAACATTCACTCCTGCTCCTACAAGAACACCTACTCCAACTTTATTTCTAACCTCAACGCCGACTCCTACCCCTAACTGTTATGCAATGTGTAGCAACAATTACCAATGTTCAGAAGGATTAGTTTGTGGGACAAAATGGTGTCCACAGGGAAAGACTTGTATAAACGTATTGCGATGTTATAATCCATTATGTCCAAATGACTCTACTTGTAAATGTGATACATCCTATCTTTCTCCTACACCTACATCTACTCCTACTCCTAAGTAATTTTTTTCTTAAATTCAAGCTTATTTCCGAAAAAAACAGAAAATGAATTTAAGATATTGACTATTTGAAATTACCAGTTGAGCTAGTTGAGCTAGTTTCTGAGGAGATTATTTTATTTAGCTGATCCAATTCTGTTTTGATGATTTGATACTCATTGGAATTTTCCGGTGTTAAATTGAGTGCCTTTTGCAGTTCGTCAGAAGCCAATTGGTATTGGTTGCTTTGTTTCAAAATAGATGCTAGATGATAATGAGGAAGATACCAATCAGGTTTGAGGTTAATAGTTTGGGCAATAAATTGTTGAGCTTGCTGAAGCTGGCCGATTTTAATCAGGAACAAGGCGGCATTTAATTTAACCAAAGGAGAAGCTGGATCAAGAGCAATTTGTTGGTTGAATGCTTGATATGCCAGCTGGGCAGTTTCTTGTGAAGGAGTTAAAGCTTGGTAGACGGCCGCCAGCTGACCCCAATTTTGCGAGTTGAGCCGATTTATTTCTATAGCCTTGCGTGCATGAGAAACAGCTTGTTGAGCTAGTGTCTGTATCTGTTTGGCACTCTCGCTGGCATTTGTTTGCGAAGATAGATTTTGAGCCAAAGCTAAACTAATGCTGCTTGAGAGTGTATAATTTGTATCTGAATTAGGATTGAAACTGATAGCTTTTTGAATATCGGCAAATGCCTCCAGAGCCTTCTGGTTTGTCAAAGATTGCAGAGAGCGTCTTAACATCAATTGAGAAATATAAAATTTTCCCTGAAAAAAAAGAGTCGAAATTGCCAGCGCAAAACCAACCAGGATAATAATTATCGACTGCTGTTTGTTTATGATAAGCTGCTCTTTTTTCTGTTTCTTAATACAGCTTGTTAGAAGAATAAAAGTCAGTACAAAAAAAGAGATGTCTGTAGGCAAAAGAAGAAAGAAAACTGCTGAAACGATAAGCGATATTAAGCATGATTTTGTAATATTTTGATAGTAAAAATTTCGTGCAGATCTAAGCAAAAGATAAACAAGAAAAAAAATAAGAAGCAGGGAAGCAATACCGTTTTCCACCGCCAAAGTTAAGAGGTAATTTGAAGATGCAGACAAGATTATATTCCAAAAAGGGGTAGAATTGACTGCTATAGGTTTGGCTATTGTGTAGGCGATATGAAAATTTCCCGGACCAATGCCAAAAAGAAAATGTCGAAAATTTTTGAAAATTTCCATTGTGATTGACCAGCCGTATTCAAAAGGAAAAAAAAGGACTTTTTGATCTGTAAAAAGATGAAAGAAAGAAATAATTATTGCTGTAACAATTGGTAGGAGAAAGAAGATTAAGACCGTTGCTTCAGTAATATGGTTAATTTTTAGTTGAGCGATTTTATAGTTTGGTTTTTGTGCTGAAGAAAAAGAAAAGAATAAATAACAGATAATTAAAGTAGCCACAGGAGCGGCAAAGCCGAGGAAGGAAAGGGGAGCGCCGATTAGGGAAAAAGGTAAAAAAGATAAAAATGGAAAAAATTTGGTTTCTCTGACAATTAATAAAAAAGAGAGCAAAGAGGTGGAGAGCAGAAGAGGAAAAAGATGAAATAAGGTTGTTTCCGGATAAAAGAAATAAGAAGAAAAAATATAAAAAATGACAACCATCGCAATAACAGTTCCGCTTCCGAGAGGATAAAAGAGAGAGCTGGAGAAATTGGAGATTGAGTTAAAAGCAGAAAGAAGGAAGGCAAGCACTAACAAGATTAAAACAATATTTACCGGAGTTTTATTATAGATGAATTTCTTTTCAGCAGAGATTTTGATAAGCAGAAGAAGCAGTAAGAAAACAGAAGAAAAAATAAGAAAAAAATTCTTGTCAGAAGAAAGATAATTACTTTCAAGAGGGAAAAAATAGAGCGGATAAAAAAAGAGAAATAAAACAGAAGCGATTTTTATCAAACGGTCAATCATGGGCAGTTTTTGTTAAAATCCAGGAACAATTTATGTAAGTAATTTAATATGAAGAAAGAATAAAGTCAATAATGGAAATAAAGATGATAAACCTGATTAATTGACAGCATTAAAAAGGAATAGTAGTCGGGTTGGATACTGTTTCTTCTAGACTTGGGCTGTTTTTTTTGCGAGAAGCAGAATTAAAATCTGGCAGTATCAAAACAGCGGTAAATTTCTGCGTCTTGCTGATATCAACATTGGAAAATAAAGTTATTATTGTATTTATTGGCAGATCATCGATGGTGTATTTTTTAGCCTGAGGAGGTTGATTGGGGTCAGAATTGTAGATGAAAGAAGATATTTCGGTATCGGGGCCAATATCGACTGCGTAAGTAACTTCTTTTCTGCTGGTTGTTGGAGCTTCTAGATTTATTACTCTATAATCAGGCTTAGGGGTAAAAGCTTTGACAAAAAGAGTTGTGCCTTCTTTTTGAACCAGTTCTCCTTTAATATAATTTACTTTCGGGAGAAGATTTATTCTGCTTGCTTCAAACTGGTTATTAGGCAGGGTGCGAAGGTCATCTTCGGAGTCAGCTTTGAGGTAGTCGCCTACTTCTAGATCATCGATAGTAAGAGTAATTTCTGGCGCAGGCGAGGGAGAAATAAAGATATAAGGTATTGGTTTTTCATAGCGATAAATTTTGGTATTTGGCGTGATCAGTATTTTAAAGGTGATTGAATTTGAAACATTGGTGGGACGATCTATTTGTGAGCTTTCTCTTGTAACCAGAATAGAGTTTTTTTCAATTTTTGTAATTTTACCAGAAAAAGAATAAATAGGAGAAGTTAAATTGAGATTGTTTTTGTAGATATTATTATTTGGAAAAAACTTATCTGGTAAAAGATTTTTTTTAGCCAATAAAAATCCAACAATAGTAAAAAAAAGAGCTATTGAAAAAAAAGATAAACCTGTAAGAAGTTTTGGTTTCTTCATCTCAATTTTTACGATAGACTAATTCAGATTTCTTGTCAAGGAAAATAATTAGTTTATTATCCACCAGTTGAATTTAACATCGTGTAGAACCGGTGAGTCAAGAGAAACGACAAAGAATTGGCCGGATTTCTTATCTGCCACAAAGAGTGTTTTGTTGTCAGTTGATGTGGTGGGAGTAATATATATTAAGGTATTATCTGTAATACTATTATTATATAGTATCAATTTGTCCGAACCGGCTGGAAGAGTGGCAGTTCCGGCTATTCCCAAGGTGAAAACTGCCGGAGCGTTGATGCCGTTTTGAATCAAATTTTCTGAAGCTGACAAAAGACCAGCGACACTAGCTTCCGCAGCATTTTCAGAAAGCAAATTGAGCTTTCCGGTGGTTAAAGTGCCGGAGAAGGAAGCAGACTGTGCCGTAAGAGTCTGTCCGCTGATGTCTTGCGCGGTAATATTGCCGCTAGTTTTTATATTTCCGGAGGAGTCGATAGAGGCAACCGCAGACTCATTAGCTCCGCGGATGAGAAGCTGGCCAAAACTAGTGGATTGACCCGACTGCGGCGGACTATTGTTAAGATTTATGATCAGATTTTTATTTTGAGGCTTGATCTCATCTGTGACTATACCGCCTTTGGCAAATAAAGTGCCTTCGATGTTGAGATTGCCGTTTTTATCTAAAATTAATTTTCCTCCCATAAAATCAATATAGTCAAGGGAAGTCAGATAGAAAGCGTCATTGATAGAGGCAATTTTATTATTTTCAATAATTATTCCTCCATCCACTAAGAGCTGGCCAGAAATGCTGGTGTCAGAAAGAGAAGTTGCGCCGACAACAGATAGGGATGAGAAAGATGGATTTGAAGCGGCTAGTTGATTGTTTTGTAAACTAACATCTTCAGTAAGCCTAAGGCTGGAGTCGGAATTTAAGCTGGTATCCTGAATAATGGCAGCGGAGGAAGAAGCTATAAACTCATCTGTTTTTTGTTTTAGATTAGAGGAAGACTGAATAAACTCTCTAAACCAAGCTAAAAGTTTTACTATATCATTATCTTGATCTGATGAAGAACTGGCACTTTCTGTTGAAGAGAGTAGGCCAAAAGTGTCGATTGCAGGAGTAGGAGTGGTTGTGGTGACAGGCAGTAGGTTGTAGATAGTAGGTTGTTGTAAGGAAGAAGTAGGCGAGACTTCCTGTATAGTAGGAGTAGGAAGGGTTACTCCTGTAGGAATTGCGCTGATTGTAGCCAGATTTCCCTGAAGATTATCGATTCTGTTTAACAGATCTCCAAAAGAAGATTTGAGATGGTTTAGATCTTTTGACTCTATATTGTCAGCGTAAAGAGTGCCGGAAATTGTAGCATTTTTTGCTTGTATGGCTTCTGTTTCTAGTTTTTCTGTCGACAGCAGTCCCGCTACAGTTGCATTATTTTCGACCTCAAGACTTTTTCCTTTAATTTTTCCACTACTGTCGATTGAAGCAACCTGTTCACCGGCTTGATTTTCTATCGAAAGAGTGCCAAAGTCGCTGGAAGAGGAAGCTTGTTGGTTGCCAAGTTGGATAGTAATATCTTTCTCTTCACCAAGAGGAGAAATATTTTTTGTTTTGATATTATCTAGCTGGGCGCTGCCTGTAGCAATAAGATCAGCTGTCTCAATTACAGGTGAAATAAGTTTATTTTCTATCTTGAGGATGTCAGTTTTGATGATGTTGGCCGAAAGCAGATTGATTTGCGCCGAAGCCAGATTAACGCTATCTGCGATAATACTTCCGGTAACCTCTAGAGCTTTGGTGGTAATTTTTCCGGCAGTTAATATGCCTGTCTGAATATTATCTGCAACTTCAATGGAGGTAGTTTTGATGAAGTTCGCGGCTTGAAGAGACTGAATTTTGGCATTTTCGGCAAGCTGAAGCGAATTTTGTTCTAACTGTTGAGAGAAAGAAGAAAGATTGTTAAAAATAGTATCTGTTTTCTCTCTTAATATAGACAATTGTAAAGCCTGTTCAGATAGCTTTGACAGCATATCTGTTTGTTGAGAAAGTTGTGCGCTTTGACTGCTTTGAGGAATAAGCAGACTGCCGTTATTCGTCAAAGTTGTGTTTGGATCAAACCAGGAATTTTGGACAAAAGCAAGAATTTTTCCGCACTTGAGAGGATTGCCATCGGGATCAAGAAGCGTCTTTTGATCATCTGGACAGCTGTTGTTGGTTAACTGACTGGCATCTTCAAGAGCTCGAGCAATAATTGGTCCAGGCTTTGTAGCTTTCATAGCCATACCGGGTACAAGAGAGGAGGTGAGGGGATCTCCAAGCGAGACGGAACCGTTGAGAGTGGAAACTTTAACTGGAATCCGACCCAAAAGACCGACAATTTCTTTTTGTCCTTTTTCCTGCATTTTATCCCAACCTTCTATACTCCAGCCGCCGACAAATCCAGCTTGTTCTGATATTACTCCAATTACAGTATTTGAGTATGAGGTAGAGCTTTTTTCCACAATAGGATTGTTGTCATAAATACTGCTTCCTTTGGCCACTTCTACTACATCGCCAGCTTCAAGAGCAGTATCGGAGCCGAAAACTTCGGCAAAATCTGTTCCTCCGGTACCCCATTTATCGCTGGTTAAAAGAGAATTGTTGGCTCCGCTAATATCTGCCACCATAAACACAGCGGATTGATAATTATGAGTTGAGGTAAGAGAAGGATAGAATCTGCCTCCGTCGGCAACATGAAGATCTCCATTAATTATTACTTCGCCCCAGCCTGTTGAACCCGACGAACTGACAGGATCAATAACAAGGTCTCCCGATGTGCTAGCAATGAATCTGACATAATTGTTATCATCAGAACCGTATGATAAGCGGAATTGTTCAGAAGTTTGTGCCACATGTAATTTGGCTTTTGGATCTGTAGTGCCGATGCCTACATCTCCGGCATTAATATAGCTGTCATCAGCAGAATTAGAATTAAAAGAAATATTTACCGTATTTGCGCTATTTAAAATATCTAATCTGTGATTAACTGAATTTTCACCTAATTGGATTGTGCCATCTTGAGATTGAAGCAACAATTTACTGTTAGTGCCACTTCCTGTTCTTGATGCGCGGATGGTAACTTTTGTTGCATCAGCAGTATCACCAAATGTGATATGTGGGATATTAGTACCAAAATAAATATCGAGTAACGCGCTGGGAGCGGTGGTACCGATTCCAACATAACTGTCAATATTATTATCTCCGTCTCCAGATACACCAAGGATTATATAACCAGTTCCGTTGGGATCAATAATTAAATTTTCATTTGCACCTGAAGTAGTAATAGTGGCTCCAGGGTCACCGTCATATCCAAGAATTAGATCATCGGCGGCGATGTCATAAGCATAGGTAGTATTTGGATAGACAAATGAAGCATTGGCCCCGACTCCTCCAGATGAAGTATAGTAGAAAAGCGTCTCTCCATTGGGACCGGCTGGGCCTGTAGCTCCAGTTGAGCCGGTTGGACCTGAATAACCTGTAGCTCCAGTTCTCCCTGTTGGTCCAGTCTGACCTGTAGCTCCAGTTGAACCTGTTGGACCCGTGAATCCTGTAGCCCCAGTTGCTCCTGTTGGCCCGCTTTGACCTGTAGCTCCTGTAGCCCCTGTAGCTCCTGTTGGACCTGTATATCCTGTTGCTCCTGTTGAGCCGGTTGAGCCTGTTGATCCTGTTGGACCACTATATCCTGTAGCCCCAGTTGCTCCGGTTGGCCCAGTTTCTCCTGTAGCCCCAGTTGCTCCTGTTGGTCCTGTATATCCTGTTGCTCCAGTTGCTCCTGTTGAGCCTGTTGGACCTGTATATCCTGTTGGACCAGTATATCCTGTAGCTCCTGTTGATCCTGTAGCTCCAGTAGCCCCTGTTGGTCCGGTATATCCTGTAGCACCTGTTGATCCGGTTGAGCCTGTAGGACCTGTGAATCCAGTTGAGCCAGTTCTTCCTGTTGGACCAGTCTGACCTGTAGCTCCTGTAGCTCCTGTTGGCCCAGTATATCCTGTTGCGCCTGTTGCTCCAGTGGTTCCAGTAGTTCCTGTTGGTCCAGCCTGACCTGCGGTTCCAGTTGAGCCTGTAGCTCCTGTTGGACCGCTATATCCTGTTGCTCCTGTTGAGCCGGTTGCTCCTGTTGGACCACTATATCCTGTAGCTCCAGTTGCTCCTGTTGGCCCGCTTTGACCTGTAGCCCCAGTTGCTCCTGTTGGTCCTGTATATCCTGTTGCTCCTGTTGAACCAGTTGAGCC
>FWPV01015845.1_pt1 | contig 10749 bp, 5 predicted proteins | sample 2228371 | NCBI WGS metagenome assembly FWPV01 (sample SAMEA103939776, study PRJEB20133) | metagenome
AAAATCATTTTATATTGGTTTAGGTTATACTTATTTATATGAAAATACTAAATATATTTTAATTTCAGAAAATAAACAAAACGATACTCAATTAGTTATAAAAAAAGCAATTGTTCGCCAAAATACATATAATTTAATTTTAGGGGTAAAAAATATAATTCCTAAACTATATTCAGAAGTAAAATATAGAGGTAAAAATAATAATTTAATTTTCTCCATTGGTTACGACCTAATCACATTTTGGGGAGCCGTGCCTTAAAATTTCACATTTTCTCCCTGCTTTTCCATCATTTTTAAATAAATAAACGCAGTTTGTAGGGCAAGGCTTTAGCCTTGCGATAAGCAAACCTAAAGGTTTGCCCTACATTTTTTTGCAACTCATGGTATTCCAGTCACTACTGAACGCAGGTAAGGCTTGCTTACTCCATTGAACACAACTTGAACGGTCAAAAGACCGTTTACTACCATAAACAAAAATGGAGTTCTGAAAAAGGCTCAAATGCTTACAAATTTTCATTTTTAACAGGAGTAAAATGTGACTTATTTTTTACTTCCTATTTTTATCAACCTTAGGCATAAAATTAAAAGTTGGTGAATGAAAGTATTGCCTCCCAGGGAATAAAAATCACTTTATAGATGTAGGTAAATAAAGAACTTCAAGGGTTGAGCCATCAGGTCCTCCTACATATATTGAATTATCCACGATTTCATACTTAATTCCCTTATGAACAGGACTAAGGTCATTTTTTTTCACAGCATTAAACTCCGCCTGAGTAAACTCTTTAGGAAACGGCACATCAGAACATATGTTCGTATTAACAGAAAAACGAGGGTGATTGGAACTTGAAATGGCTAATCTCATCTTATGACCTTTATTAAATGTATATGCAATATCGCCAATATAAACTCGTATTTTCATTTTTTCGCCCTTTATTGCTGGCAATAACTTTCCCTTATCTGATTCACGAAACAGAACCCTACCAATACCATCACTTAAGAGAATCGAACGACCATCGGGGTAAACATCAGTAATCTTTGCAGTAAAATCAGTATCACAGCCAGTTGTAGAGACAGTAAGATTTGCAAAGATAGGTCCTGCAATAGCATAAGGTTCAGAAAAAACAGGAGAATCAAAAAGCAACACATCGTGACGGTTTTCAATCTCGCGTTGGTCTTTTGGTCCATAAGGACCAAATGTAAGATTTCCACCACCGATAGTTTTCACGGGGTTAGCGGGGTCAAATTTATATGTAAAAACTTTTGTGTCAGCAGGTTGTCCAGAAGATTCAAGAGTTTTGGAAGCAGTTAAAAACCACACTTGTGGTCTTACTTCTTCCGGTGGCCACATTGAACTTTTTTCCCAAACATTCCAGCGAGAGTCGGAAGTATCGACATCTCCAATCATATAATACTGAACAGGAAATTCTTCAGGCTTTAGGTTCCCTTGTAAACACCTATTCAACCAGTTTATAATAGTTTGAGTAAGAGTCATAATACTTGCATTGGGAGGAAATGTAAGGTCCCCCTGAACTAAACTTGCTTCTCCACTATGTGTCCAAGGTCCTAAAATCAATTGTTGAAATCCTTTGGCTCCTGTTCCACCTCTTTCCTGCAAGCTACGATATGCATTAATTGTGCCTTCAGTAAAAATATCATACCAACCACCTATGTGTAATATAGGCACATGCACTTTATCAGCATTATAGGACAAATCAAATTTTTTAACAAAGTCATCATATAGAGGATGGTCAGTTAGCAAATTAATTACTTCTGAAGGATAACTTGTGTGCACAATCCATCCTATAGCGGTGTCTTTTCTTAATTGCCCACCCCATAAAGATGCTTCAGAATGCAAATTTGCTGGTGCAACCGCAGCAATTACACATTTTAGATGGGGTGGATTTTCAATTGCAGCCTGGTAGCCAGCAATTGCAAGAGCAGAACCACCTAATATTGCAACGCGACCGTCACTCCAAGATTGCGATGCTATCCATTCTACAGTATCATAACCATCCACAGAGTCATACATAAACGGTATATTTTCACCTTCAGAATCATATCGCCCCCGTGTGTCTTGTGAAACTAATACATACTTATTTCCAATAAACCCCCGAAACATGCCCAATGCACCCCAAAGTTGTCGTTTGTAAGGTGTTCTTAATAAAATGGTTGGTAGTGGCTCTTTGGCTCCTGCAGGTATATCTACATCTGTTGCAAGTCTTACTCCATCACGCATAGGAACCATTATTGTCATCTTTTCAGCTATGGAATTTACAGTTAGCAAAAATAATAACAGTCCAAACCACAAAAAAAGCACATATTTCTTTTTAATAATTGTCATTTTTACCCCCTTAGTAAGAATCAATTAAACTCAACTTTCAGAATTATTTTTAAAAAATGTCAAATTTTAAAGCCCCGTCCCCAATTTTTATGTCCCCAGTTCTTCTCTCAGTTTTTCTTTCCAGTTTTTTTAGCCATTTCTAAAAGCAAGAAAATATTGATTGACAAGCAGTCATCAAAGCACATCTACTTTGCTACAGTCTCCTAACATCATCTTGTATGAATATGGTCTAAAATTAACCTTTTTGATTTCCACATCTCTTCCAACAATGCTTTCTTCTAATCTTGCACCTAAGGATATAATTTTACTGCCCCTCAAGATTATACTATTTTCAACTTCACTTTTTTCAATTAAAACATCCTCATCAATTGAAGTGAAAGGACCTACATAAGAATTAATAATTCTACTTCTTGCCCCTATTATTACAGGACCCTGGATTTTGCTTTCGATAATTTCAACATCTTGCTCAATTCTTACTCTTCCTTTAATATCACTTTTTGCATCAACTTTCCCTTGAACATCCTGCTTTAATTCTTCAAGAAACATCCTATTGGCTTCGAGAATATCTTCTTTTACACCTGTATCCTTCCAGAATCCTTTTATTATGTGAGCTTTTACTTCCAACCCCTGTTTTAATAAAAGTGATATCGCATCTGTTATTTCCAGTTCTCCTCTCCAAGATGGCTTAACTTGAAATACGGCATCTAATATATTTTTGTCAAAAAGATATACTCCAACAACTGCAAGATTACTTTTTGGCTTTTTAGGCTTTTCTTCCAACGAAATTATCCTATTTCCATCTAACTCAGCAACACCAAAAGCCGAAGGATTACTTACTCTTGTAAGTAAAATAAGGGCGTTTGGTTTTTCTTTTCTAAACTTTTCGACTAATCCCTTAACTCCTTCCCTAATCAAATTATCACCCAAGTAAAGAACAAATGTGTCTCCCGCAATAAAATCTACAGATTTCTGAACAGCATGAGCTATTCCCTTCGGCACATCCTGATAAATATAGGTAACTCGAAGTCCCCATTTTTCCCCAGCACCCACATAATCTTTTATTTCCCTACCTGTTTCACCAACTACAATCCCCACATCCCTAATGTCGGCATCTGCCATCGCTTGAAGGCTATAATGAATAACTGGCTTATTGGCTACTGGTATTAACTGTTTCGCATTAGTGTAGGTTATTGGTCTAAGTCTTGTTCCTTTTCCAGCACATAGTATCAATCCTTTCATTTATTCACCCCTCTACCAATTTAAATTTTCCTAATTCAATTAATTCTTGCTCATTGTGCCCTGCTGGTATTTGCTCCTCAAAATTAATTTCCTTAACTCTGCTTACACTCATCAAGTCCTGTAATACTTCTTCCTGAAGCATTTGTATGCTTTTTTTATCTTCGCAAATTAGAGTGACTTTATCTATATAAGCTCCATGAGAAATGCCTCTCAAAGACCTTAATTTCCTTATTACTTCAATGGCTGATATTAATGTGTCTCCAATTTCTTCACTTCTAACATCGATCAGCTCTTTCTTTGCTTGCGGGAATGGAGAAATGTGTATTGATTTATAATTTTCGTGCTTTATAAAATAGTGGTGATAAATTTCTTCAGTAATATGTGGAAGATAAGGGGCAAATATTTTAAGGATATTTAACAACACATAATATAAAGTTCGCTGTGCTGAAATTTTCGCCTCCTTCCCAAAAACCTCTGATTTATAAATCCTATCCTTAATAATTTCAATATAATTATCACAAAAAAGGCTCCAAAAAAACTTTTCAGCGTTGATTAATCCAATGCTAAATTCATATCTTGACAGTTCCTCATTCGTTACTTTTATCAACTCCTGCATTTTAGAAATTAACCATTTATCAATGGTTAAAAGATTATGAAAATTAGTTTGAATGTCATTTATTGAATCTTGAGGGAAATAATCCTCCAATGAAGTAATTGTAAACTTAGAAGCATTCCATAACTTTGTCAACAACCTTTCTCCTGCAGAAACAACTTCTTCATTATATTCAGTATCCGTTCCTAATTTTGCTTTACAAGCCCAATACCTAATTGAATCTGCACAATGTTTCTTTATGGCATCTTTTGGGTCGAACGCTCCTAAACTTATTTTAGATTTACTAATCTTCTTCCTGTCAGGACTTAAACCATGACCTGAAATCATAATAGTTTTCCAGGGTATTTTATTACAATTTAAGATACCCTTTACGATGGTGTAAAAAGCCCATGTTCTTATTATGTCATGTGCCTGAGGTCTGATGTCCATTGGATATAATATGTTAAAAAATTCATTATCTTCATTCCATCTACAATTTATTTGAGGAGTTACAGATGAAGTTGCCCAGGTATCCATTACATCCTCTTCTGGCACAAATTGCCCTCCACATGCACTACACTTATCCTCAATTCTTACTCTTTTGGGGTCTATTGGTAATTGGCTTTTACTTGCAATTTTTACTGAATCACAATTCTCACATATCCATACAGGAAATGGAACCCCATGAAATCTCTGCCTTGAAATACACCAATCCCAATTTAAATTTTCTACCCAATTTTCATACCTTTTTCTCATAAATTCTGGAAACCATTTTATTTCTCTTCCAGCCCTTAAGAGAAGTTCCTTTTTGTCGAGTATTTTTATAAACCATTGTTTAGTTGAGAGGTATTCTATTTCGGTTTGACATCTTTCGTGAACATTTACAGTATGAGAGATTTTCTCTTCACCACGAATTAAATTTCTATCTCTTAATTCTTTAACAATTTCCTCCCTACCTTTTTTAATGGTTAAACCTTTAAACTTGTCTGCATTTTCATTTAAAGTTCCATCCTTTTCAATAGTTAACTTTAAATCTAACTTATGCTTTTCCCACCAATAAATATCAGTTATATCTCCAAAAGTGCAACACATAACAATTCCAGTTCCTTTTGAAGGGTCAGCTTTTTCATCTGTCAGAACAGGAACTTTTCTGTTAAAAAGAGGTGTTATCAAACTCTTTTTGATTAAAGTAAAGTACCTTTCATCATCAGGATGAAAAAAAACTGCAACACATGATGGAAGTAATTCCGGTCGTGTCGTTGCTATTATAACTTCCTCCCCATTCTCTTTTAAAAAAACTATTTTATAAAAGTATGTATCTAATTTTGCGTCTTCCACCTCTGCTTGAGCAATAGCAGTTTTACATTCTGAACACCATAAAGTAGGCGACATACTCCTATAAACTTGCCCTTTTTCATATAAATCAATAAATGATAATTGCGAAATACGCTGACAATAATCATCTATGGTTGAGTAGTTCAAACTCCAATCAACACTAAAGCCAAGAGAAGTCCAGAATTCTTTAAATTCTCTTTCAACTCTTTTTGTAGCTTCCAAACACATCTCCTGAAATTTTTCCCTTGGCATATCTTTTGCCTTTACACCATGCGTTCTCTCCACAAATCGTTCTGTAGGCAAGCCATTATCATCAAAACCAAAAGGGTAAAATACATTAAATCCTTTTTGCCTAAAATATCTTGCTATCACTTCTGCTTGAACATAAGAGTAAACATGTCCTAAATGGATAAAGCCAGAAACAGTTGGGGGTGGAGTGTCTATCGAAAATATAGGTTTCCCTCTTCCATCTCCAATGATGGGATCTTTGAAAGAATATATTTTTTCTTCCTCCCAATATTTCTGCCACTTTTTCTCAGACTCTTTGGGATTATATCTTTTTTCCATTTATGCCATCCTCCATGAAAATGTATAAGTATTCCATAAAAGTTTGTTCTATTTAACTTGCCATTTAAAACGGAAACTCTTTATCCCGATGCTCCTCATTTTACATCGCTTGAGAATTTTCCTGTAGTATTTTTATGTAATTATTGAGTGGTTCATCTCGTTATGCGCAATTTGACAAATTATTTACATAAAGCATTAGTTGATTATACCTCTAAATCTGACTTTTAAAGTTTATATGTATTGAAAATCATCAGAAATGTTGAGTTGATAGAACTTGATGAGGCTAAAATACACACTGCACCTTAACCATAATCGTCAAGCTTGATTTAATTAACACTTAAATTTTATTTTTTTGTTTACATATTATTTTAAATCGTTTAAAATGTCAACTAAATTAACTATTTGATGGCTAACCTAACATTTTTAATGAGTAACACTTGGATTTAACCTTGTTTTCAATGGTGTAAAAACTGTTGTCTTATCATTTTTAAATCATAGAACTTTAAATCTAAAAAATGCAATAATTGAAGTTTTTGAAAATATGTATTTAGCAATTATAAAATCATTTTTTATAAAATTACTTGCATTTTTAATTTTCGTTTTTACATCGACTAATTTTCTATTTTCCAGCAAATCCTTAGAAGAATTTTCTACGACAGTTAATATTATATTTGACAATGGAACATTGATGATTTATCTCGGTTCTAAGGATGGCATTCAAAAAAATGTCAGATACATTGCCTTTAAAGATGAAAAAGAAATAGGGGAATTAGAGTTTTTTGAAGTAGGCTACTGGTATTCAAAAGCAAAAGTAGTTAGAATGAAAGAAGTTTTTAAAGAGGGAAATAGTTATGCGTTTAAACTTAAAGAGCCATTAAAAAAAGAAACTATTGCTCCATCAAAACCAATTTTAGCGCCTAAAAAACAACCTGTTGCAGAAGAAAAACCTAAAATAACACCAATAACACCGATTATAAAATTATCTCCTACGCCACCTTCCAAAAAACAAAAAAACTCATTTCTTTATACAATGATTCAGTATGAGAACCAGTCCAGTGATTTAAATTCTGACGATTTTATACATACAACACTTCTTTATGCAATAATGCATAATAAGAAATCTATAACAAGTCTAACATATAATTACATAAACAGCCTCTCTGATTCAGAAAATTCAAACAGTAATATAGGTGTATCTTTTACCAGACTATTTACCCAAAACTTAAAAGCATCCACTGGAATCAATTACTTTACGGATACTAAGAAATTTCAAAAATCAAATAGTTATTTCCTCAGATGTGATTTAACATTTCCATCTTTCATTCCTAAAAGCAAATTCAATTTTTACCCAATTTATGATAAAAAAGATATCAGACTATTAAAACTGAATATTGACCATATTTTCCCTATTTCTAATGAAATGTCTTTTGATTTAATTTCAAGTCTAACATTCGACTTAGAAAGCGACAAAAATTACAAAACATATCAAGGTGGCACTAATTTATCTTATAAAGTGAATAAAAAAACTAAATTGTCAATAGGATATAGGTATATAAAGGTCAAATTTAATGTTGAATCTCCAAAATCTTATAATATAAGTTCTCTTCGATTCTCAATATTAAAGAGGCTGTGAAAAACAACTAACAACTTAAACTGACAGGTTTAACATCGAAGTTGCAGATTTTAACTTGACTTTAAAATAGAAAATAGAGACAGAATAAAGTCAGTTATTCCTGTAAATAAAAATGGAGTTCTGCAACAGGATTTTAGAAGTTTAGCAAAAAAAATCGTCAGATTTGGATTACAAACAACTTTATTTAATGAAAAATGAAAACAAGAACAAAATTAGGAATAGAAGTGCTTTTTGACGAAAAACTGAATTTAATTTCTGGAAAAAGGATAGCATTAGTAGTTAATCCAGCCTCAATAGATTCTCATTTTATACACACCGTTGATAAATTTTCAAGACAAAAGACAGATAGCCTAACTCCTAAGAAAAAATTAAATAATACCAGATTAAAAATAAAGCAAAATATTATCGACAAAAAATGGCAAAGTCTAACCCACAAAAAGATTCTTAATTTTCGATTAAGCAATATTCGACAAAAAGGAGCTAAATACCAATTGACTGCTCTATTTGGGCCTCAGCACGGCATTCGAGGAGAAACTCAGGATAATATGATTGAATGGGAAGGTTACACAGAACCCAATCTAAAAATTCCTGTTTACAGTTTATATAGCAAAACACGAATTCCAACAAAGGAAATGCTTGAAAATGTAGACACGATAATCATCGACCTACCTGATGCTGGAACAAGAGTTTATACATTTATATGGACAATGTTGTACATACTGGAATCGGCCAAAAAATATGGTAAAGAAGTTATTATATGTGATCGACCTAATCCCATTGGTGGAACTGAAATAGAAGGAAATATACTTGATAGTGCCTTTACCTCATTTGTAGGGCGATATTCAATGCCGATGAGACATGGAATGACAATAGGAGAACTTGCATTATTGTTTAATGAACAGATGAAAATAAACAGTGATTTAAAAGTTATAAGAATGAAGGGCTGGAAGAGGGAATACTGGTTCGACCAAACAGGTTTGCCCTGGATTATGCCATCTCCAAACATGCCGACTCTGGACACGGCAACAGTCTATCCTGGCAGTGTTATATTTGAGGGAACAAATGTTTCAGAAGGGAGGGGAACGACCCGCCCATTTGAAATTATTGGTGCCCCCTTCATCTGTCCTGATATACTTTGTGAAAAATTAAATAAATATCTCAAAAGACCACAAAAAACACAATACAACATTTTCTTGCCAATAAATCATCGCTCAATTATTCATAACCGTAATTATTTCATTGATGGCGTTTTTTTCCGTCCTATTTATTTTCAACCTACTTTCCATAAATGGAGCAATAAACTTTGTGGCGGAATCCAAATCCATGTTCTCGATAGAACAAAATTTAAACCTTATTTTACGGCAGTCCTCATCTTGAAAGAAATTTATAATCTCTATGCTGAAAAAAGCACAACAGTAAAAATACCAAAAAGGGCAAGCAAGGCAACTACCAGTCAGTTAACCGTAAAACCTTCTAAAAACCAATCCCAGACCACTTATAACGAACTTCAAAACCTACCCCGTAACTCTCAAAATTCAAATTCGTTTCAATGGAAACAGCCTCCTTACGAATATGAATTCGAGAGACTTCCAATTGATTTAATTACTGGAACAGATATGATAAGAAAAATGATAGAAAATAATACCCCTTTGAAAAAATTCATTGAAATTTTTGAAGATGATGAGGAGAAATTTAGAAAGGAAAGAAAAGATTATCTTATTTATAAGTAAAAGGGAATCTTATATAAATACGAGTTTTTGACAAAACAGTGTCAGACTCTGATTTGTCAAAAATATTGCATTTCAAAAATTACCTTTCAGTTTACAATGGTTCACTTTTTTACGCCAACTCTTTTCTAATTTATTACACCATCCCTTTTGCTAACAGGAGGAATACGAAATAAATTCTTAAAATTTCCAACACATATTTATGAGCTTTTAAACAACTTAAACAATTCAGTCCGCTTAAGCAAAAAAGATAATTACAGTTTTAAAAGGCGATTAAGAGTCTTTTAAAATAATGAGCGGAAATCATTAGCCAATTGAATGAAAATTTCTATTATCAGTCTTGGATGTGAAAAAAATAATGTCGATTCTGAAATAATTGCAGGTATCATAAAAAATAAAGGTTTTGAAATAACAAATAAAAAAGAAGATAGCGACATTATAATTATTAACACTTGTGCTTTTATAAAAGATGCTCAAAGAGAATCTCAAAGCGAAATAAAGAAGCTCTCTCATTTAAAAGAAGAAGGAAAAACTAAAAAAATTATAGTGGCTGGTTGTCTAGCCCAAAAAGAAAAAGAATATCTATTAAAAAAATTCCCTCATATAGATGCAGTTTTTCCTTCTTATGAGTTTGATAAAATAACTTCTATAGTTGAAGAACAAACCAAACCCACAGTTTTTAGAAAGAAAAACCTATTCTATTCCGGTGGCAGAATTAAGTATAATTTTAAATATATTTCACAACGGATAAAGTCCACTTCACCATGGCTTGCCTACATTAAAATTGCTGAAGGATGCAATAATAACTGCTCCTACTGCTTAATACCAACACTGCGTGGGAAATATTGTAGTCGTGATTTTAACTCAATAATTGATGAAGTTAAAAGACTTGCTGACAAAGGAACAAGAGAAATAATACTTGTATCCCATGATACAACTGCATACCGCAGAGACTGCAAAAACCAACACCTAAACGACCTACTCCTTAAACTCGATAATATCAATGGATTAAAATGGATTAGACTACTTTACCTTAATCCTTGCGGGGTCGAAAATGATTTAATTGAGTTAATAGCTGAAAGCAAAAAAATATGTCATTATTTCGATATTCCTATTCAGCACATAGCAGATAATATTTTGCAGGCGATGAATAGAAAAATTACATCGGAAAAAATAAAAGAGTTATTTCACAACATCAAGTCAAGAATCAATGATGCTTGCCTAAGAACCACCATAATGGTAGGCTTCCCTGGAGAAACTGAAAAAAATTTTATTTTACTTATTAATTTTATAGAAGAAATGAAATTTGATAAAC
>FWPV01015851.1_pt1 | contig 10748 bp, 9 predicted proteins | sample 2228371 | NCBI WGS metagenome assembly FWPV01 (sample SAMEA103939776, study PRJEB20133) | metagenome
CCGCCGGCCTGTGGCGAATCTTTTGGAGGCCATTGCCCGGGATTTTGATATCCCCCTGCTGCTCCGGGAGGAGTATTCCCTGGCCCGGGGCCGGGCCGATGCCGCGTATAACCGATTGATTATTGAATACGAAAACCCCGGATCCCTCAGGCCTTCCCTGACGCACCGCCACACCGCCCATGCGGTGCAACAGGTAAAGGATTATATGGAGGGGGTGGCCCGAGAGGAGCGCCAGCAGTTGGCCCGGCTGGCCGGGGCGGTCACTGATGGGCGTTTCTTTATTTTCGTGCGCCATGGCGAGGACGGTTGGCGGGTGGAAGAACCTCTGCCGGTGAATCCCCATACCACCGCCCGTTTTCTCAAGCTGCTCTTTTCTTTAGTTTCCGGCAAGGCCCTCATCCCCAAAAACCTCATCGAAGACTTCGGGGCCCAGAACAATGCCGCCCAGCGTATCACCCGGGCCTTGGTGGCCGCCCTGGAGGGTAAGCGGCCGCCTTTGGTGGAGACCCTTTTTGACCAGTGGGCCACCTTTTTCGGGGAGGTGTCCGGCTATCAGGAAGGTTCCGCCCGGCTCAAGGACAAACCTGAGCTGAAGCGGTTTGCCCGGGGCATGGGTCTGGACCCGACCCGGGTTTATCCCCCCCGCCTGTTTTTTGCAGTGCACACGTATTTTGCCATTCTCATTAAGTGCATCGCCTGGTTGGCATTGTCCCGCTTTGTCTCGCCCTTCGGCGGCGGCCCCAACCTTCTGACCTTAAGCCAACTGGAATCCCAAGAGCTCAAAAGTCGCCTCATGGACATGGAACGGGGCGGCATTTTCCGCTCCCTGGGCATCCGCAATTTCCTGGAGGCCGATTTCTTCGGCTGGTATCTCCACACCTGGTCCCCGGAGATCGAGGGGGCGGTCCGGCTCCTGTTGGAGCGCCTGGCGGACTATGATCCCGGCACCCTGGAGGTGAGCCCGGAGCAGGCCCGGGACCTCCTCAAGATGCTCTACCACAACCTCATGCCCCGGGAGCTGCGCCATGATCTGGGGGAATATTACACTCCCGACTGGCTGGCCCAACGGGTCCTGGATATGCTGGAGGCCGGCAAATTTAAAGGTGACCCCCGGAAAAAGCTTCTGGACCCGGCCTGCGGTTCGGGCACCTTTCTGGTCCTGGCCATCAGCCGGATCAAGGAAAACTGCCGGCGTCAGGGTCTGAATGAACGGGACACCCTGGAGGCCATCCTGGCCAACGTGGTGGGCATTGACCTGAACCCTCTGGCGGTCATCGCGGCCCGCACCAACTACCTCCTGGCTTTGGGGGACTTGCTGCAGCATCGCCAGCGGGAGATTGACCTGCCGGTGTATCTGGCCGACTCCATCCTTATCCCTTCGGAAGGGCGGGGGCTCTTCGGCCATGACAAGTACCCCATCAAGACCACCGCCGGGACCTTTGAGGTGCCGGCAGTATTCAAGAGCCGAGAGCAGATCGAGGCCTTGGCCAATCTTTTGGAGGAGAGCATCGACTCGGGCGCCGCGCCCACGGCTTTTCTGGCCCGCCTGGAGAAGCGCCTGCAGCTGCCGCCTGTGGACTGGCAGGCGGCCCGGCCGGTGTTGGAAAAGCTCTATGAGCAATTTCAGGATTTGCACGCCCGGGGGCAGGACGGCATCTGGTCCCGCATTATCAAAAATGCCTTCATGCCCCTGTTCCTCAAGGACTTCGATTACATCGTGGGCAACCCCCCTTGGGTCAACTGGGAGAGCCTCCCCGAAGACTACCGCCAGGACATCAAACCCCTGTGGCAGCGCCACGGCCTTTTCCCCCACGGCGGCATGGACACCATCCTGGGCAAAGGCAAAAAGGACATCGCCATGCTCATGACCTATGAGGCCATGGACTCCTATCTGGCCTCCCGGGGCAAGCTCGCCTTTGTCATCACCCAGTCGGTGTTCAAAACCGCAGGCGCCGGCCAGGGGTTCCGGCGCTTCCAGTTGGGAAGCGGCACCCCCATCCGGCCCCTGCACGTGGATGATCTGAGCTCCTTTCAGCCCTTTGAGGGGGCCACCAACCGCACCGCAGTGGTGGTGTTGCGGAAGGGCCTGAAGGTGAGGTATCCGGTGGATTATACTTTTTGGCAGAAGACAGTGACCGGGAAGCGCATCGGCTTTGATACGGAGTTGGAGGAGGTCAAGACCCAAACCCGGCGGGTGGAGATGAAAGCGGAGCCGGTGAAGGCCAACGACCCCACCTCCCCCTGGCTCACCGCCCGGCCCCGGGCCCTGCGGGCCCTCAGGAAGGTTCTTGGTCGATCGGATTATCGAGCCCACGAGGGAGTGAATACCGGGGGAGCCAACGGGGTGTTTTGGCTGGAGGTGCTGGGGAAGCGGCCGGACGGCCTCCTCATCGTGCGCAATCTCACCGAGGGGGCCAAGCGGCAGGTGGAGCAGGTGACCACGGTGCTGGAGCCGGACCTGGTGTATCCCCTGCTCCGGGGCCGGGATGTGCAGCGCTGGCGGGCGGCGCCCTCGGCCCACATCCTCATGGTGCAGGACCCCTGGACCCGCCGGGGCCTGGCTGAGGAGGTGCTCCAGGAGCGCCATCCTCACACCTGGGCCTACCTCAAGCGTTTTGAGCCCCTCCTGCGGCAGCGGGCTGCCTTTATCCGCTATTTCACCCGCCAGTCCAAAGGCCGGCTGGTGGAAACCGGGCCCTTTTATTCCATGTTCAATGTGGGGGAATATACCCTCAGTCCGTATAAGGTGGTGTGGCGGGAACAGGCAGCCTCATTTACCGCAGCACAGATTGGTCCTCAGGATAAACCCGTTCTACCGGATCATAAATTAATGATGGTACCATTGAATTCAGAAGATGAATCTTTATATTTACTGTCTGTACTCTGTTCCTCTCCAATTCGTTTGGCTATTGAAGCATACTCTATCGCCATCTCAACTAATACTCATGTCCTGGAAATTGTTAAAATCAAAAAATATTCCAAAGAAAACAAATACATGGCACTATTGTCGGCTGAGGCAGCAAAAAATATTCAGCAATCACTTTTTGATGAAGAAGCTATAGATAATCTGGTGGGAAAATTATTTAGCATCTCCGATGAAGAAATGCAAGACATCCGCTGGAACCTGGTCGATCTCCAGGCTGCCGGGGGGAAGAGCAGGCCCGAGGCCCTCCCTGATGAGGAGGAGGACTGACGGCCTGAGGCCTCACGTGAATCCGGCCAGGACATGGTAAGGTTTTTTACCAGGACGCAGAAAGACTGTGAGCGGCAAAGGTAACGCGAGCAATTCAGGGTGGCAGAGTGGTTCATCCGTTGAAAGAGGTTGCGGAACCGGCCTTTGGAAACAGGAGAGCAGGAGATGAAACGGGAAGAACTTCTGGCCCGGATTTCCCTTGATCCCAAAATCTGCTTTGGGAGGCCCTGCATCCGGGGGCATCGCATCTGGGTTTCCTTGATTCTGGACTTTCTGGCCAGCGGCATGACGGTCAAGGAGATCCTGGAAGAATATCCCGGTCTGGAAGAAGCGGATATCCTGGCCTGCATTGCCTATGGGGCAGAAATGGCCCGGGAGCGTATGGTGGAGGTGGCCCCGGAGGCTCAGGGTTGAGACTGAAACTGGATGAAAATCTGGGGAGACGCGGGGCGGAAATTCTGCGGCGGGCCGGGCACGAGGTGGCCACAGTGCCTGAACAGGGATTATGTGCGGCCACCGACCAGTCCTTGCTGGATATCTGCCGCCAGGAAAAAAGATGCCTGGTCACCCTGGACCTGGATTTTGCCAACCCGCTCCTGTTTAAGCCGCCTGAGTATGCCGGGATAGCGGTGCTGCGTGTACCCCGGCGCCTCTGTCCCGAAGACCTGGATGAGGCCTTAAGGACATTGGCAGCCGGCTTGGCCCGGGAAGACATTGCCGGCCGATTGTGGATCATCCAGAAAAGGCGGATTCGCATCTATCAACCGGACGACTGATGGCAGTACCCTGGGCCCCAACCATGTCCAACCCCCTCTCCGGCTTGATCCCGGCCTTGGCGGCCATCTGCCAAAAAGGCAAAGTCCTGCCCGCCACCGGCCAAGCCCTCATTGACCTGCTGGGACCGGACCAAGACGAGACCTTCGACCGGCTGCTCACCGATCGGGAGGAGCGCCACCAGCCGGTGGAGGCGGTCCTGGAACCGCCGCCCTGGAAACTCTACCATCCCCTCACCTCCCGGCCCCGGCTCACCGACCATGTGTTCCGCTATTTTCTGGACGGCTCGGCCCGCACCTATTTTCTCGGCACCGTGGTGGAGCGGGAGCGCGCCAGCCCGGTGCAATTCGCTCAGGTGGGGGCCGCGGCCGTTTATCGGGAGGATGACGGCCGCTTGCTCAGGGCCGGAGCCGAGCGCCGCTTGATCTTGATGTTGTCCCAGGAGCAGGTATCCCCGGAGCTCTGGGAGGCAGTGGAGACCCGAGTTCGGGATATTCCTGCGCTTATGCTTCGCAGCTCCGGGGAAAAAGATCCGGTGACCGATGGCGTGCAGGTGGCGGAGCCCCGCTTCCGGGGTGCCCACAAGGCCAACTGGTTCATGCGGGAGGTGGAGCGGGAGCTGGCCCAGGATATGCTCACCAAGCTACCGGAAGGGTCTTGGCTGGTCCTGGACGGCGGCCTGGGAAAAGATATCCTTGCCTGGCCTTATTTAAAGAAGTGGGAACACCCGCCTCTTATCGGGGTATGCAAGTCATTCAGTAAAGAACCGTGTTTCAAGATAGGAGGCGGACCGGGGGGCAAAATTCTCAACCTCTATGAGCTCTTGGCCCGACTGGAGCACGGCTGCCGCACCGTGGCCTTCGGCGCTGAAGGAGGCAAAAAGGCCTTCTGGTACGTGCGCTTGCGACCCCAAGGGGAACTGGACTACCCCCTCATGGGGGTCGTCAAGGTGGAGATGCCCAATCCCCAGCGGGAAGCTATTCCCACAGAATTGCTTGATCGGCTGTCGGGGGCGCTCCTGGCAGAAAGAAGTGTGACCCCCCATGGCCGGGACAGCCGCTGGCACGCCCATCTCTATCCCATCTCGGTGGCCGAGCGCCTGGTCAAGGGATTATTTTATTCAGAAGAAGTGCTAAGGGCCGCCATCAGCTGGCCCACGGGGTGATGATACGAGGGGCACATGGAACAGAAACCGGAAGATCGGATCATCGGCCGGGCCTCGGCCACGGAGCGTCAGGCCAATTCCTCGGAGCGGTTCTCTTTCTGGTTACGACCCGATGAGCGGGTCAATCCCTTTGACATCGTCGAAGCCGAACATTATGACGGCAGCCGCACCTTTGGCCTGGTGACCAATATCTACCACACCACTGACGCGGCCTCCCATTTATCCAACCTGATTTCCAACGACTTCGGGGAGTCAGTGGAAGAGCCCAACACGCCCCGCCAAGGCACCAATGTGGCGGAGGTGGCGGTCTTGAGCAACGACCAGGACATTTATATGCCGGTGGCCTCGGAGGCCCGGGTGCGGTTCGCCTCCGAGGAGGGTATTCAGATTGCCCTGGGGATTGACGCCATGAAGCCCGAGAATCGGGTGCCGGCCGGTCTGATTGAACTGAGCAACGGCTCCCAGGCCGTGGCCTATATCGACCGGCGCTATGTCCTGGGGCCGGAAGCGGCTCATATCAACATCTCAGGGATATCCGGCCTAGCCACCAAAACCTCCTACGCCATGTTCCTCATCCAGGCCATCCTCCAGACCATGGATGCCTCCAAGGTGGCCACCATCCTGCTGAATGTCAAGTATAATGACCTGCTTACCATTCATGAGCCCCGGGGACTGACCCCGGAGGAACTGGACGTGTGGGAGCGGCTCGGCCTTGAGCCCCGGGAATTCCCCAAGGATAAAGTGGTGTATCTCCTGCCGGAGGGCAAAAAAACGGCGACCACCGGCAGGCCCAATGTTTTCGGCGAACCTCCCTTTCCCCACCAAGTGTATGGCTATGCTTTGGAAAATACCGTGGATAAGTTGGACCTATTGTTTTCCCATGTCCCTGACCAATGGGATACCATTGGGGCCCTCATTGGTGAAATCACCCAGGGCCTCGCTGGCAGGGAGTCCAAATGGCGGCACATCACAACCTGGGATGATCTTTTGACCCAAAAGCCTTTGGTGGAAAACGGCGTCCCCCAAAAATGCGGCAATGTGGCGGCTTCCTCGGTGGGACGTTTCCTGCGCATTTTGCGCCGGGTGGTGAAGACCCGGCAATCAGGGATTTTTGTGCCCCAACTGGCCTCCCGTCATCAGACCATAGCAGATGTGCTGGGTAAGTTAAAAGGAGGTTACACCTATGTGGTGGACATCGCCAAACTCACCGATGCCGAGCAGACCCTGGTGTTCGGCGATCTGTTGCGCACCGTCTATGAGCTCTACTCCGAAGGTGGCTCCGCCTCCGGCTGGGAAGAGGAAACTGAGCTTCCCGACAAAGTCATCATATTTGTGGATGAGTTGAATAAATACGCTCCGGCCCGGGGGGAGGCGGTGCGGTCCCCCATCGCTGAGCAGGTGCTGGATATCGCCGAGCGGGGCCGCTCTTTTGGGTTGATTCTGTTCTCGGCCCAGCAGTTTATGAGCGCGGTGCATCCCCGGGTGACGGGCAATGCCGCTACCAAAGTCCTGGGGCGCACTGATGCCGCGGAGCTGGGGGAAAGCGGTTATCGCTTCTTGGACAAGGATGTCAAGATGCACCTGACCAGGCTGGAGCAGGGAAGCTTGATCATGAGTCACCCCATTTATCGCCAGCCGGTGAAGATCAAGTTTCCCCGGCCGGCCTTCAAGCAAGGGCGTTGAAATGGCAAACATACCTGTAAGCCAGCCAACCGAAAAGGTGGGTCTGGCAGACAAGTATCAGGAACGTTTGCAATACCGCCGCTGGGTGACGCCCCAACCCCTGGCCCACGCTCCCGTACACCGCTGGTTTACTTTTCCCCACAGTTTCAGCCGGGAGATGGTGTGGGAGCTAATTGATGAATGGGGTTTGGGCCCCGAGGACCATATCCTGGACCCCTTTGTAGGGGCAGGCACTACCCTTGTGGCCGCCAAAGAAAGGGGAATTTCGGCTACCGGGGTGGACTTGTCGCCTTTAGCCACCTTTGTCAGTCGGGTGAAAACCACAGAATATCAACTTGATGAAGTACAAGACGCCCTTAATAGCCTTATTCAAATCAAACCGAGAAGGAAGCGCCCTTTCGCCACCCCCCGACTTTCTTGAGAGGTGTTTCAGCCCGGAGGTCTGGCAGCACCTCACCCGTTTGTATGGTGCCATCTTGTCCGAACCCTGTGAGACTCTAAGAGACTTTTTTCTGTTGGGCTTGTTGGCCATCCTCCATAACTTCAGTTTTGCGGTGCGGGATGGTGGATGGTTGCGCTGGAGAAAACGACCAATAGCGGTTGAGGAAGTTCTCCCGCGTTTTCTCCACCATGTTTCGCTCATGTGTGAGGATATACACTGTGTGCCTCCAACTCCACCTGGCTTGACATACCAAGTCTATCAGAGCGATGCCCGCCAGCTGGCTCTCCCTGGTTCCTTTACTGCCTTGATCACCTCCCCCCCTTACCCAAATCGCCACGATTATTCCCGCATCTTTACAGTAGAACTTTTATTCCATTTCCTGAATGAAGCCGAACTCATGGCGCTCCGACACCACAGCTTTTCTTCTCATGTGGAAGCCCGGCCACAAGCTTATGAGAAACCGCCCCCTCTCCCTCCCTCCTTCCTTCACCTCTTGGCTACTCTCAGGGAAAAGGGTGCCGACCAGCGGGTTCCTCGTATGCTTCAAGGTTTTATGTATGATCTTCATGCCACCCTCCTTTCCCTAAGTCAGCTGATAAGTCCAGGCGGTAGACTGGCTTTTATTGTGGGAAATGTCAGGTACCTTGGGGAGATGGTGGAGGTGGACGATCTCTTGACTTTTCTGGCCCAACATGTTGGTTTTGAATGGCATACCACCTGGGTGGTGCGCTATCGGGGTAATAGCGCCCAGCAGATGGGCCGCTATGGACGCCAAGCCGCCCGAGAAAGCGTGGTAATTCTTAAGCGTGCAACGTAGAATAATGCACCTGCTACGAAAGAGGAAAAAAATGACTCGTTTTATAAAAGTTTTTTGCTTTTGTTTCTTGTCTTTATGGTGGTCAGGAACTTTGTGGGCCCATATGCCGTTGCATAATTATGTAGTTATTCTTTTAGATGCATCTGGTAGTATGAAGCAATCTGATCCTCATTTCCTACGTCGTGACGCCACTAAGCTTCTTATTAACATGCTTCGACCCGGAGACCGGATAATGTTAGTGGAATTTGGTGATGGGGTCAGAGGTCTTACCGATAACGCCATAATCCTTTCCCCTGAAACCCAAGAGACTCTCTTTAAGCTAATTGATACCCTTTCATCAAAAGATAGATTTACTGACATCCTGGGTGCCTGCCAATATGCCGTATCTCTTATTGCGTCATTACCTTTAGAAGCGCGCCAATCTTTTGCGCCCTCGGTCATTCTCTTGACTGACGGCAAGGATGATATGCCAGGGCAAGGAAACCGCGATGCCTTGATTGAGGCCAAGATTCGGGAATTGGCTAAATTGGGAGCCAAAATTCACACTGTGGGCTTTCCTGGGAAGTCGAATATGAGAATCTTGGAGCAGGCTGCCAACCTGACCGGAGGCGACCTATGGGTGATTCATCGGGCTGGTGACCTCCTGCGAGGCTTTTTCGGCCTCTCCCGGGTCATGGGTAACCGATGGCCTCTACAGGAACAGGTTGTGAGCCGTGGGTCCGTAAATATTGCCCTGCCTGGGTGGGCTCGACGGGTAGTGGCCTGTTACCTTCCGACCCACATGACCTCTGAGCGGGTAAGGGCTTCTGCACCCGTAACTCAGGAAATTATCGCTCCATCCTATCAAATACTTAGATTTGGTCAGCTCCCAGCAAATCGCCTCAATCTCTCCCTGCCAAGTAATGGCACTCTCTTGGTGGATGCAGAAGAAACACTGCTGCTTCAGGCCGAGAAGGGGAAGAAGGCCCCGGCCCGACTGCCGTTCCCGTTTCGGGCATGTATAACACCTGCCCAGGGCGGTGAGTTGGGGAGGCCCCATTTCTTGGCTCAAACCGTGTTCACCCTAAAACTTCTTCACGAAGGGCTGCCGGAAATCACCCTTCCCCTTTATGATGATGGACAACATGAAGACGGACAGGCGGGGGATGGCTGGTTCGGTTGCTTTGTGTCCGGTCTGCGGGAGGGACATTGGCATTACCGTCTCAGCGCCAGGACGCCCTATTCTCCAACACTCTCCGCGGCTGGACAGTTGGAGGTCTTAAATACCCCGGTATCCATTTCACCGCCTGGTCAAATGTCTCAATGGGTGCTGGCACCGTTCACCGGCAGGTTCTCCTGGAATATCTGCAACCTCACCGATTTCCCCTTGCAAGGTATACTGATTCTTTCCGGTGATAACGGGGAAACAGCCACCCAGACTTTGGGTTGGAAGGGGGGAGAATGTCAGAGGGCCAGTTTAATATTGGCTCGAGACTGGAACAAAGGTACGGCCGGCAAAGTGGCCCTTCGGTTGTCCCAGCAGGCAGAAACCGTATGGGAGGGCAAATACCACGTCAGGCCCTGGTGGGTGCCGGGTGGGATTCTCTTTGGTGTCCTTGGCTTGGTGGCTCTCACCTTCATTTTTCCCCGGCGGTCTCCGCAAGGCTCCACCCTCACCATAACAGCCACGGTATCAGGGGAAGAAGTAGTCCGGATCCTGAAGGTAAATCGCCAAGGCCGGCTGGAGGCCTCTGACCTGCCACCCCCTCTTAATGATCCGGGGACTTTCCGGGCTCGCTCAGGGCTGTGGCGTCGTGGTATATTTTTTGAGCCAGCGTCGTGGTGCCAGCCGACTTTTCCAGGGAAGAGGCCACCACGCAAGGGGCCAGGGTTTCTTTTGCAGGGACCTGTCACTTGGAGATGTGCTACGGAACAAATCCAAGTAGAATATCGGTTGAGCCCCCGTCTTTAATAATAAGCTCTTTGGAAGGAGGACGCGCTCCATGCCAGATTATGTCACCACTCCCACTTTTGTCATCGGCTTGGGCGGTATCGATCAGCAGGTTACTTTCCTCCTGGCAGATCGCTTTCAAAACTCCCGCTGGGGCGGGGTTCCCCCCACTATTCGCATCCGTTCTTTCGATACCGCACCTGAGGAATCTTATGAAATACCGGTCTCAAGATCTCGTCGTTTTACCCGTTTGGGAGAATTTGATGCTGACCAGGTCATTCAGAACCTCCATCTTTTTCCTGAAATCCGGGAATGGTGGGACTATCAATATGCCATCGGCTTTATCGGGGAGGGGGCCAAATCGGAACGACCCGTCGGACGCTTAGTATTTTTCCGCAACGTTGATCGCATTTACCAAACGCTTCTTGATGATTTCAAAGCGCCTTTGTTAGATGAACTTCAGAAAAAATTAATTGAACAGGGGTTAGATCAAGTAAGACGCCGACCCCTCGTATATATCATCGGCTCTTTAGCCGGGGGGACCTGTTCCGGCATGATAATTGACACGGCTATCCTAGTGCGCTGGCTACTCCGTCACCTTGGGTATGAAAGCCGCGGTATTAACATTACCGCGGTGGTGGGGTTGGAGTCAATTATTAATGTTGCTACGCAAAATCCCACCGACCAATTTGCAAAACGGCGTCGTCTAACAGGCTGTTGAAAAACTCTTTTTCTTGATGACCA
>FWPV01010408.1_pt1 | contig 10746 bp, 9 predicted proteins | sample 2228371 | NCBI WGS metagenome assembly FWPV01 (sample SAMEA103939776, study PRJEB20133) | metagenome
AAATCTAATAAAATTTCCTTGAACTATTATCTGTTTTCCATTTTTTCAAAAATTTACAAATCAAATTTTTGGAGCGGGAAACGGGGCTTGGTCACCTCGCGAAACGCTCCCGCGTTTCGCTCCTCGACGCCCTCGCTCGCTGCCGCTACTTCGCTCTTCCTCACTATTCGTTCGGCGCTCGCTCGTTTCAAGCCCCTTTAATTTTTTTCCTCTAGGGCTCTTTTTTCCTGCTCTTTTATTTTTTTTAATAACTTTTTTGGAGCGGGAAACGGGGCTTGAACCCGCGACCTTCTCCTTGGCAAGGAGATGCTCTACCACTGAGCCATTCCCGCTTGTTAAAAAATGGTTTCAATATTATAATAATTTTATTTTTTTTTGTCAATTATATTTTTTATTTAAACGTATTCCTGCCAATTATTTGGACTGGAAATTTTATTTATAATACCCTTGATTTTATCTGGCAGCGGCATCTTTTTCTTCATTTCTTCAACAATATTCATTATCATTCCTTCTGTTATATTAAATCCTATTGATATTATTTCTTCCCTTTTAAATGTATCAAAAGGATTGATATTTAATATAGTAGGTTTTATTACTATATCAGCGTCCTTATATTGAGTGACTTTTGTATGCTCTTGAATTGTAAGTGTCCAGCTTGACCAAACAATATTAAAAATATTGTTATTTTTAAGTATATCAATTTTAGAATTGGCAAATAAATCAACTGCTATTACAAAATCAGCGCCCATTTTTTTAACAACTTCGGTTGGGACATTATTTAAAATTCCACCGTCGACATATATTTTATGATTATATATAGTAGGTGCAAAAATACCAGGCAGAGAACAACTCGCCCTTATTATTGGACCCATATCACCATTATAAAAAACTTCTTGCTTTGCATCTAATAAGTTGGTTGTAACAACAGCAAATTTAATTTTTGTATCCTGAATTTTTCTGACTTTTGAATATTTATAAATAAAATTATCTAATTTTTCAATTGATAGTAAACCCTCTTTCGGCAGAGTAAAATTTACTATCTCAAACCAGTTAAAATCCCTTGCTGCCTGTTCTAATTCCTGTATTGTACAGCCTGAAGCATAAATACCACCTATTAAACTTCCAACACTGGTCCCAGCAATGAAATCAGGTTTTATCCCATATTTCTCAAGAACTTTTAATACACCAATATGACTGAATCCATAAGCAGCACCACCACCTAAAGCAAGTCCTATTTTCATAACTAACCAATTTTCCTTAAATTCAAATCAGAAGCAACACTTTCAATTATGGATAAATCAACTTTTTCTCTTTTTAATAGAAACGCTTCAAGCAATGCATTGTCACAAATTATATTGATAAGCCTTGGTGTCCCTGATGTATAGCTATATATTGCTTCCAGCGCCATATCTGAAAAAATATCTCGCTGCGCTCCTGCAATTTTCATCCTGTGCGTTATGTAACTATATGTTTCTTCTTTATCAAGTTTTTTAAGATAATGCTTTATAGCAATTCGCTGTTGAAAAGCAGGGTCAAGTCCTATATGTTCCTCAAGTTCTGGCATACCTATCATAATTATAGTTAATAATTTCCTGCCAGGCACTTCTATATTTAAAAGTCCACGAAACTCCTCAAATATTTCTTTTGTTTTCAGCATATTGGCTTCATCAATTACAATTACTGCTTTTTTACCCATTTCATTTATTTCCATAAGTTTATTATAAAATTGCGGTAAAAGTTCTTCCTTTTTATTTGCAGGGCTTTCAATCCCTATCTGCTGGGCAATTCTCTTTAAAAGCCATTCAGGGGTTATTTCGGAATGTACCATAACAAGCAAGGATTCAACAAATTGCTCCTGTTTTTCCATTTCTTCTAAAGCCCTTCGGGCTAAAAGTGTCTTGCCTGTTCCAATATCCCCTATGATTATCACAAGTCCCTTCATTGTTTCTGCGGCATGTAAAATCTTTAAAAGTGCTTCTTTATGTGGTTTTGAATCAAAAAAAAATCTGGAATCAGGTGCAGTTGAGAACGGTTGTTCTGTTAACTTAAAAAACTGTTCATAACTCAATATTCCCTCCAAAAAATTTCTAATTTTATATGTAGGTTATCTTGCTTTGAGATCCTTTTTTTGTATCTTCATCCTGTATATTTATGCCTTTTTGTTCTATCTCAGATATCATCTTTTGTAATTCATCAAGTTTCATCTTTGCCTCAATATTTGAAGAATCCTTACTTATTATCTTTTTTAATATTTTCTCTGCTTCTGTATATATTCCCTGTTTCATAAATATCTCTGCAGTGGTTACAGTAACAAAATCATCACTAATTCCTATATCAACACTTTCATCCGTCGATTTTAAACTTTCCTGTTTCTTCTTTTGTTCTTCTTCTTTTTTCTTCTTTTCTTCTTCTACCTTCTTTCTTGCCTCTTCTTCCTTTTTCTTTTCTTCCTCTGCCTTCTTTCTTGCTTCTTCTTCCTTTTTCTTTTCTTCCTCTGCCTTCTTTCTTGTTTCTTCTAATTTCTTTTTTGCTTCTTCGGCTGCTTTTTTCTTTTCCTCATCCACCTTCTTTTTTGCATCTTCGTCAAAAGCAACCGGAGCAGTTGATGTACCTGCATATTTTGAATATAAATCAGTAAGTTTTTTCTTTATCTGCTGGTTATTTGGTTCCATGGCTAGAGCCCTTTGATACATTTCAATAGCCTCATCAAAAAAACCTGTTTTTACATAATTATCCCCCATAGCAATTAAAGCAGGCACATCGTCATCTACAGCAGGTTGCGGAGAAACAAATATTTTATGCCTGGGGAGCTCTTTTTCTACTTCTGTTGTTTTTTCTTCCTGTTTATTTATACCTCTCTCAATTTCAGGCCATTTTTCCAGAACCGGTTCTTTACCGGTCTTTTTTTCCTGCTTTGGTTTCAGAGATGTTAAATCAACTGGCTTAACCGAATCCATCTGGTCAAAATATGAATGAAAAATTTTTGCTTTCTCCTGCGTTTCCTGTTTTTTAGGCGGCTCTGCTTCTGGTTTCTCAAGTATTTCAACTACAGGCTGCATCGGTTTTGAAATTTTTGTATCACCTGCTAACTTTTTTGCATGCTGTATTATTTCCGGGTGAGCAGGATCAATATTCGCTGCCATCTTGTAAAATTCATTTTCCTTATCAGGCATTTTTTCATCTTTATAAATATTTGAAATTTTTAAATATATATCGGCTGCTTCTCTTTTTTTATTTATTTTAGCAAATGTATCTCCAAGTTTTGTTAACACATCAATATTTTTAGGGTCCAGTGCAACTGCTTTTTCCAGTATTTCAATTGCTTTTTCATGTAACTGTTTGCTGTGACAAATATTAACAGCCACAAGATATTTTGAAATTGCTTCTTTGTTATTGTTCTTTTTGATATATAAATTAGCTAAATTTTCATATGCTTCTACATTCTCCTGGTCTATCTTTATAACTTTATCGAGAGTCGACATAGCATCCTCTATCTGCCCGAGTTCTGTATAGATAATAGATAAAATATTCAAAGCGCCTATATGATTTGATTTAAATTTTAAAAGCATTTCAATCTCTTTTTTTGCTTCACTTATTTCTTTCTTTTCATAAAGTGCAGCTCCTTTGAAAAAATGTGCCTCAATTGATTTAAACTCTATTGCTTTCTGTGCATAAAAATCTGTTTTTTCTATATTTTTCTGTTTCCAGTAATATTCCGCTAAAAACAGGTATTCTCTCTTTCCATCAGATTCATTTCCTTCCCGTTCATATATTTCAGCAATTTTTTCCCTCGCAGAAATATCATCAGGTGTTATTTCAAGTATTTTTTGATAAATAGGAAGTGCTTTTTTGTATAATCTATTTTTAAAATAAATATCCACTATTTTTTTATAATACTCCAGAGCTTTATCTTTTTCCCCTTTTTCAAAATGTAATTCACCAAGTTTTTGATATGTTTCAAAATTAGCAGGACTCAATTTTAAAATCTCTTTATATGTTTCTATTGCCTTATCTATTTCTCCATCTTCTATAAATTTTTCTGCTATAGTATGTTTTTTTATGAGTATTTGTTTTTGTTTATCACCCTCAGGTAATTTATCGGAATTAAGCCGCGCTATCTTTTTATAAACAAGTGTTGCTTTATCTGCAAGTCCCTGTTTTAAATATGCTTCAGCGGTAAGTATATATTCCTGATAAGCAAGTGCATCATCGCCTTTTTTTGCATATGCATCCCCTAACATATTATGAATATTATAATCAGTCGGGTCCAGAGTTATCAATTTTTTATATTCCATAATGGCTTTATCCCATTTGCCCTCCTGGGCATAAATAGTAGCCATTTTTGTTATATCTTTTTTATTCTCTGCCATCCTTGCCTCACATCCTTAAAATGGTGTTTTTTTGATTATAATATAGCATCGGGGATTTGTCAAATGTATCAAACAAGTTTATTTATTAATGTTCAAAAATAGTTCGTACTTCGTGTTAAAAGAGTTCAAAAGTAGTTAATAACTATTTAAGAACTATGTTTGAATATTATTTGCGAACCTTTTTAGCAAACATTTCCAACAAACATATTTAGAGAACATTATTTAACTCTTTATGAACTATTTACAAACGATTTATGAACGCCTTATGAACTATTTATTTACCTGTTTAGCCATATCATAAATTTTTTAAAAAACCCCAATATCCCCTGTTTCCACGCAACCCTGTGTGTTATTCCTGATGCATTTTTTATTTCTTCCTTATGCTTTATATACCAATCGTAAGAATGGACAAGTGCATCTGCTTCTGTATATTTGGGACTCCAGCCAAGTTTCTTTTCTGCTTTTTCTATAGAAACAAATGAGTCCTTATGCGCTGTCCCGTAAACCCATTTATAAAGCGGAGAAATTCGTAAGTTCCAGAATATCTCAAGAAAAAATATCAGGACAGGAGCAGGTGTTGTCATAACCTTTGATTTTGAACCAACACGTTTAAAAAATTCTGAAAGATATTCTTTTATTGGCGGAGTGTTTTTTGCCCCCACATTAAATGTATCATTAACCACATCATCAGGTTTTGTAAGCATTAAATAAATTGCATCAACAAGGTCTTCTACTTCTAATAACTCATATCTGTTCTTTCCATTTCCTATTACAGGGATTAAAGCACCTGATTCTACCCAATCATACAGAATTTGGAAAACTCCAAGACGATGTGTTCCAATGAATGTTTTAGGTCTTACAATCGGAATCACCATTCCTTTTTTTCTATATTCTTCGCATATTTTTTCTGCAATTATTTTTGTTTCTCCATAAGGGCCAACTCCAATTAAAGGGTCGTCTTCATAAAGCGGGTGCTTTTCAGGGACCCCATATACAGCAGTTGAACTCACCTGGACAACCCTTTTTATACCGTTTGCCATAGCAGCTTCTAAAACATTTTTCATACCATCAACATTCACTGTGTGTATATCCTTTGGATTCCAGAGTGGTAAAGCAGCAGCTCCGTTTACAACATAATCATAACCTTTAAATGCTTCTTTTAAACCTTCAAAATCACGCACATCTAATTTTTTATATATAACATTTTCAGGATATTCACTTTTATTAAACTCATCAATATCAATAACTAGTATCTTTTCATATTTATCTTTTAACCTGTTACAAATATGAAGTCCTAAAAATCCACAACCACCCGTCACAACAAGATTCGGCATATATAAATACCTCCTGATTTATAATAATTTTGAAATGATTATAATATTTATTGAAAGGAAATTCAAATGAAAATTATTTATGGATATACTAAATCTTCAGATCTTCAGATCTTAGCATATTCTCATCTTGTCTTTAAATCTGAAGTTCTGAAGATTCTTCCATTTGCCACCTAGCACTTGCCACTTGCCACCTGTTATCTGCCACTGTCTTTTCAAATTATTTTACGGGTTACATGACATCCAATCATTTGTATTTATGTTAATATCTGTATAATTATTCGCCGGCGTCATATAAACAGGATTCGGAAAATTATAAAAACCCATAAAATCACCGCAATCTGGTCCACTGTCTATTCCATTGCCTGTATAATCAACCACAGTATAAATATAATAGTTACCAGGTAACGGTAAAAATATGGAATAATCAAAATACGTATTATTATTATTAATTGCACCAAGAGTTCCTCCCAAAGTTCCATTTCCACCATCCGTATCTGTATCAATAACAACTGCCCATACTCTGCCAATAGGACAACTATATGGCATATATACTCTGCCTGACACATTATTTGTTGCAACAACCATTGTAATGTTTGCAATCAAATTTCCTCCATTTGTTACATTGGCATTTGGAGATGAAGGGAAACTCGGATATGTTGTACCATAAATTCCAACAGCATCTCCTGCCATTGGAGGTCCATCTATGCTTGTTGTTGCCGCATAAATATAATAGGAGCCAACAGGTATGTTATTCAGGATAAATTGCTGGCTTGAAGCTGTAACAGTTGCTGTTGCCTGTGCAATCATATTTTCATTTGTGGGATCAAGATCCATATCAACTATAGCAATAATAGGCTTCAATATCTGTCCTGATGGAATATTTAAATTAACAGTTATAGTTCCTGTCTGCCCACCAGGAGTAGGCGTTGGTATTGGCGTAGGTGTTGCTGGTGGTTCATTTCCAGGATATGTATCACAATAAATATTAAATCCTGAGCCTGGTAAATTTGCATTTGGAGCTGGCGGGAAAGGATTTAACCAGTTTACTATTGGAGTAGGAGCTCCATAAATTCCGGCATAATCACCAGATGAAACTGGACCGCTACCTGGATTATTCCATCCGGAGCCGTCAACATCCATAATAAACGTTATATAATGCATTCCGGGAATTGGAACAAATATGTCATAATTTACAGAACTTCCTGAAGCACTTGCTGTCTTTGTTATCATCATTACATCGTTCATATCCCCACCTAATGGTACTGTTGATACAAATATTGCATATTCTTTATTTGTTACTGAACCAGGCAAGTATGCTGTACCACTTACATTAGAAACAACATTTGTTAATGCCAGATTCAGTGTTATGTCATTATTTATTGTTACATTCGGACTTGCCGGCCAGTTTACTCCGCTGCCACCATATATCTTTAAATAATCTCCTTCCTGTGGAAAACAATCAGGACCACCACAATTTCCATCAGCATCTACAAAGCCCAATAAATAATACGTACCTGCATCTGCAGGATCTAAATTGAAAGTTACCTGGAAATTTGTACCGGATGGACAACTGATATTTGTCCCTGCTGTCGGACCGGATTCAATTATACTATAATCATTTGTAGGAAAGATTCCAAAAAAGCCAATCATTCCTGCTGCGTTACCTGGCAATGTTACATTCAACGTTACTGTTATTGGTAATTGACTTAATGTAATATCAACTCCACCATCAGGTGTTGTTACCGGATTGCTGTTATATTCCCCAAAATAATCAAGGCCACCTGGACCAGTTAATCCGGAATTATTTACATCTACAAATGCATATACATAATATGTTCCTGATGTTACTTCCATTGCATAATTTATTGATGTTGCATCCGGACATACTCCTACTAAAGCACTTACATATCCATTTGCTGTGTTATTATCATCATCTGCTATTACCACATATTGTTTTCCATTTGCAGATGCTGGTAAATAAAGATTTCCTGAGATATTAGGCGAGGGTGCCATTGTTGATGTAGAAACAGGTGTATTTGTTGCAGTATTTGTAGCAGTAGGCACTGCCGGAGCTGATGGAGACTCGCTTTTTGAACATCCAGAAATAATAAAAAGAACTACAGAAAAAATAGAAAGCAAAACTAACATTATTTTCTTCATTTTTATTTTCCTCCTCTTTTTTAAATTTATATAAATTATATCAATTTTTTTTTAAAAAGTCAAAAATATTTTTTAATATTTTCACGGTTTTGAATGGATAACTTTCAGGTATTTCTATTGCAGTTGTAGAGACGATTCACGAATCGCCCAAACAGTTGAAACGACAAAAACAGGGTAATTCATGAATTACCACCTACAAAGACAAATAGTATTGTCAAAAGTTTTGAGGTATTTTTACCTGAAATTCTTTGTTTATAAATATTTTTCTTGATTTTTAACTCCATCCCCTTTATTATTCATATATTTAACCGTATCTTTAAAATAAAAACCTTTATTTTAATATGCTTCTTTGTTTTGTCATTGCGAGGAAGGCGAACGAGGACTTATGTATTTTAAAATCTGGTTGCTGAGCCTGACGACTTGTCCTTCGAAGTTTTAACGTAGAAGGAAGCAATCTTGCTTTTTAGAACTTTTTGATTCAAGCGTTTTTAACAGCAAGATTGTTTCGCAAAACTCATATTCCCTTATTAAAATACAACCGTTTTCTTTCGTTTTGCTCGCCCTGTACCATTACGGTACAGGGCTCGCAATGACACGTCCTATACTCATTTTATTTTAATGGACATGTAATAAATGTCAGTTTTCAAAGAACAAAATATAAGGATAATTAATTTCTTTTAAAAGTGCTATATATTAAATATTTTTTGCTGGTGTTTAGTTAAAAAAACACCTGTTTCTATTGCATTTTTTCTTTCATTTTCTTTCATAGAACTTTTGACATTATCAGACAAATAACCGCTAATTTAAAGCCGGTATCCGGTAAATTGATATACTACCAGTAGCCGTCTGTGTTTTTCATACATAAATCTTGCCAGGTTTCCGGACTACTGAAAAGACATTTTTCACTCTATATTAAATACGCCTTTGTGTTTTTGGTAGTATAATTTGCCCCCACAAAATCACGAAGAGCTTTTTAGTTTTTTAGAAAAAAAAGTTAACATTTAATTCCTTCGGGGCTAAAAGAAGGCAATCCAAAATGGATTGAATAACAACAGCCATCAGCGCAACCGGTGAATTAGATAAGGTAATAAATTGCCAAAAACATAAAAATAAAAAAGCCCGATATAATAAAATATCGGGCTTTTATTTAAATTTTATTTATTATCCAAGAACCTGTTTTTTTACATCCTTTGCAACTCTGAATTTTACTACTTTTTTTGCAGGTATCTGTATTGTTTCGCCTGTTTTTGGATTTCTACCGGTCCTTGCTTTTCTTTCTTTTACAACAAAAATTCCAAGCCCCGGGAGTTTTACCTTTTTTTCGCTCTTTAATACTTCAATAATTTTGGTGTTAAAAGCTTCAAGAACTGTTTTTGCCTCTTTCTTACTTACTCCTGCTTTTTCTGCAATTGCTGCATACATTTCTGTTTTTGTCATTTTCATCCTCCTTTTTATATATTATTTAAATCTAAGACGCATATTTATATATGGATAGTAAATATTTGTGTTACCAAAGAAAGTAGTAACACTTAATTTTAACCTAAAAACATCTCCCAATGCCCATTCAAAGCCAGGACTGGCATAATAATAAGATTTATCATATATATTTACTCCCCCTTCCATCATAAATCTGGTTGATTTTGACATTTGATATATTAAAGACGCAGTAATATTTGAAATAGAAGTTGGATCTTCCTGACCGGTAATATCTTTAAGAGTGTTTAGTATAAAATTATCAAAATCAGATGATGATGTTGAAAAATTAAATTTATTATATGTATAACTACCTGTTAAATATAGTTTTTCCGATATTTTTTTTGACACATAACCAGAAATATTAAAATATTGTACAGTTAATTTTGCAGTTTTAGAAGAATTCTCGGCAATAGCTTGTAAAAATTTACCACCAATTGCTATCGCAGGTAATGAATCTGTCTCCTGAATAAAATTCCATTTTGCATAAATACTGGGTATCTGTGCAAACCAGATCCAAAAATATGTTCCTACCTGTAATCCATCAATAATACCATATGTAACAGGACCTGAGAAATCAATAGACCACTCACCCCCCTGCAATCCATAAGCAGTATCAGAATTAACAGCCCAGACCGGCATTTCACCTTCAACAAAATCTGCTAAAACGCAAGAAAACAATAAAAATAACGTAAAAAAACATATTAAAATTTTTTTCATCCTTTTCCTCCTAAAAATAATATATTTTTAGGATTATTTATATCATATCAATACTTTTTGTCAACTAAAAAATATTGAAAAATCAATATATTTTAATTAAATTTAAAAGCCAAATTAATATATGGCAAATAAAAAAGAAAAAAATTGCTTAAAATACTTAATTTTAACCTTAAATTATCACCTAAAGCCCACTCAAATCCAGTTCCAGAATAAATAAACGAAAGAGGTAAATAAATGGTTTTTTCTGTTGCATTATATGAAATCTCATCCTCATATAAACTTGATGATAATTCAGTAATAAATCTAATTGATTTTGAAAAATTGTATATTATAGAAAAATTAATAGTTGAAATTATTGTTGACATTTTATCTCTTGAAAACTGTTTCATTATATCAATTATAAAATTGCTTTTATTTTCAGCAATTTTTATAAAATCTATTGTATGAATAGTAAAATCAATTGTTAAAAATAAATTTTCAGATATATTTTTTGATAAAAATCAAAGAAGTACTGGAATATAAAATATTATTATAATATATTGTATTTAATAACTTATATTATATAATATTGAAATCGCTGGAATATTTTTATCTTCCCGAAACAAATTAAATTTGCAATAAAAATTGGACATTTTTCATACCAGAACCAGAATACAGTTCCTAAATGTATTCTGTCAGTTAATCCATAA
>FWPV01015855.1_pt1 | contig 10746 bp, 11 predicted proteins | sample 2228371 | NCBI WGS metagenome assembly FWPV01 (sample SAMEA103939776, study PRJEB20133) | metagenome
CGTTCTTTCTGTCAGTGCGCGCCGCGCAGCGTGCGGCGTGGCAATCTCCTGCTCAGGCGACCGGATTGCGCTCACGGCATGCTTCCGCTGACGCAGGGGAGTGCGGCGAGCGCAATTCAGCTTGCAACCGTTGACAGCAAGGAGGAGTCAATCGCCTTGCTTCGCGTGCATTCCGCAGGCGAGGCATTGTTCACAGACACCGATCGGCGAACCGTAGTCATTGACGACTCGCACCCCTTCACGCGCTCCGCAATATCGGCAGACAGACAGATTCTCGATGTCGTCTGCCCGCCACAACTGTGGGGTGTGACTTAGCTCCATTGGCGTCTCAGTTGAGAGGACTCCGATGCGAACGCAGACAGCCGCGGGAAAGATGTCAGCGACGCGAGCAGCAAGGTTGTGGTGGTACGAGTAGACTTCATCGCCGATCATGACACCCTGCAAGCGGGGATGAGGTTGAATCTTCATACCTGTGCCAACCGTTCCATCAACTGCTGTAACTCATGGCGCGAGAGCGCAAACGGCTCATCGTCGGCAAACATCAGATCATCCAGCGCAGCCATGACCGCTTCTTCCTCGGTTACTGGCACGGTGAGCAGACCCTGTTCCACTTCATAAAATCGATCGAACGCCCAGGTTGCCAGTTGCTCGATCGAGAGGCGTCCGGCCAGATGCTCGGCGATCATGGCAATCAGATCATCGCTGGTGAGTTGCATACCGCTATCCGTTCTTCATCCCAGCGCATCGCTGCATTGAGCGCGAAAACCGCACCCCCGGCAGCGCGCTGCTTCTTCGTGACTGCGCTCGACATCGGGCGCCGTCAGCAGCTCGCGCATCTCGTTCAATGTCGCCAGCACTTCTTCACGCACCGCTGCCGTATAGCGCAGCTCGAAAGTCGCTTCGGCGTAACGTAACAGGCCATACGGCGGCGCTACGCCGGTCATCTCTTCCAGCAACACCAGATATGCTGCCAGTTGCATCAGATCCGAGGGATAGGGCTGACTGGCTCGTCGATTGGGCTTGACTTCGACCGGAATCAGTGTCTGACCGCGCCGGAAGATATAATCAGGTTTGCCTGTCAGGCCGAGCCGCGCGCTGAACAGAGGGCGCGCCGGCGGTTGCCAGGCGCTCGTATCACTGGCAACCACCTGTGCCCATGGCAAGCCGCTGCGTCGCCGCAGCAGCATTGCCGCTGCCAGCGCAATGATTGCGCCGACGATCAGCGCCAGCGCCAAACCACTTACCAGTGTGCCCATATCATCAAGCCCACCCCGCCAACCAGCATCCCCACGCCCAGCCAGAGTAGCCAGTGACTGGCGGCCACCATCTGACCGTGGCGCGCATGGCCGGCGACACCAAGCGCGCGGCGCTCAGCGCCATCCGGTTCCAGGCCAACTACTCGCCGCAGCCACCAGGCCCGCGCGCAATAGTAATACTCTCCCAGCTCACTGGCGCGAATGATGTCCATCAGCGTCCAAAGATCGGCGTACCCTGCACGGCATTGATCACATCATTGACCGTCAGCAGCGCCATCAATCCCATGAGAGCCATAAACCCGAAGGTGTGAACCAGCGCCTCTTTCTCTGGCGGTATCTTCTTGCCGCGCACCCACTCGATCAGCGCAAACATGATGTGGCTGCCATCGAGCGCTGGAATGGGCAACAGATTGAGAATGAACAGATTAAGGCTCAGAATGGCAGTCAGTGACCAGAATGCCAGGAAGCCATCGGGCTGACGGATGACTTCGCCGGTGGCGCGCGCAATTCCAACCGGGCCGAGCGGTTCGCCGGTCGGCGGCGGCGTTGGGCTAAACAAACCGGCAATCGCGCCCGGCAATTCAGCCAGCATCATCACCATGCGACCGGTTAGATCGATGCTGTGCATCAGCCCAGCGCCGACGGCGGCTAGCGGATTGATCGGCTGATTGATCACCTGCGGCCCATAGCTAAAGCCAAAACCGGCGCTAAACTCGCGTCCATCCGGCGCTGTCCAGGGGCCAGGCGTAACAATCAGCGTGATCTCCTGCCCATTCCGGATCACCAGCGCCTCGATCGGGTTGCCGCGCTGGCTTTGCGCGATCGACCGGATAACCTGCTCATCGGTAACCGGTTGACCATTCAGTTGTATCAGCTCATCACCGGGCTGGAATCCAGCAGTTGCGGCAGGAGTGTTGGGGAAGACATCACTGATTTGCATACGACCGGTGGGAGTGGGCACGCCACTGACCGCGAACAGAATCGCAAAGATCACCACTGCCAGGAAAAAGTTCATCAGCGGTCCGGCCAGCATGACCGGTATCTTGCGCCAGGGCGGCGCGGCGGCCAGACTTCCTGAACCGTAAACCGCATCCTTCTCGCCGTCCATGCCGGCGAAACGCACGAAACCGCCCAGCGGCAGCCAGTTCAGCGTGTATTTGATCCCATCGCGCTCAAACAGCACCAGCGCGCGCGGGGGAAAACCGATGCCAAATTCTTCGACCTTGATCCCCATGCGCAGCCCGACCCAGAGATGCCCCAGCTCGTGCACAAAGACGAGCAGGCTCAACATGATCAGGAAGACGAGCACTGTCAATAAGGGATCAAAGATGCCGGAGGCGACCTGTTGCAAGATGGTATTGAGCGTCGAAGCGAGCATAAACCGTGCTCCAGTGGTAGAGAGTAAGCGCGGCGACGAGCCTGTTGCCCGCCGCCGCTCGTGTCTATGGGTAGTGTACCGGATCGCTCTGGCCGAGTCAAGAGAAAAACCAGCGCTGCCCGCACTGTGGCAGGAGACCCTTACGGTCTCCGCTTCAGATAGATGTTCTCAAACCCGACCGGCAACGTGACAACGCTTCCCGGCGCTGGTGTGATCGGCATGCCATCACGGGTATACGCCGCCACGAACGAACTGGCCGGGAGTGTTACCTGGCGCTGCGTGCCATCGACCGACCAGATCACATCGAGCACAAAGCCATTGCCGTTGAAGCGATAGGCTTCCAGCCCGGTGCCATAGCCTTCAAACTTTTGCGGCGGCATCCGCACTTCGTTCAGGCGTTCGATCGCGACCTTCATCGCGGTGAAGGCGGGGCGCGGTTGCTGGTTGCAGATATACGACTCGACGCCAACCGATAACGCGCGTATCGACGATCGAATGAAGAAATTGGCTTTCGCCTGCTCAAATGCTGGCCCGGCAATATCGCATGATCTGGAAATCGTGTATTGTTCCTGACACCGCAATCCGGTCTCGTTGAGTGAGATCGGTTTATCAATCCCGTACCGCTGCATTACTTCGCGCAGAAAGACAACCTTGCCGATAGTGGCGCCGCCTCGAGACACCCAATCTCCGCCAAATGTTCTTGGATGGATGTCAAAGTCAATCTTTGTGCTGTCCACACCTGTTTCTTCAAAGTAGGTTGGATAGGTATGGAAGGCCAGAATGTCGAAATAGGGTCCAGCGCCGGCTCGTAACGCGCCCTCGAAGAAATTGAACGGTTGTCCATCGGTTTGACCACGACGGTTATCAGGTCGAGCAAGGAGGAGTCCGCCGAAGACAACCTTCGCGCCCGGATCAGCAGCGCGGATTGCCGGGGTGACCACTCGCAGCATGCGACCATAGCGCTCGCCGCCGTAGTATTCATCATTTTTGTCGCCCCAGCAACCAAACGGAAAATCCGTTCCGACCAGGCTCGGATCAACATCCGGCTCGTTGCCCAGTTCCCAATAGCGCACGAAGTATGGCGCCTGACTGTAGCGAGCGACCACGGCGCGCATAAAATTCGCAAAGGCTGCATGATGCTCATCGCGAATAGCGGCACAGCGATGGCTGCTGCCGGTGGCCCACGATGGGTGGCTAAAAACGATGGCGATCACAGTTAGCCCCAGCTCATTCGCTGCCAGCACATCGCGTTCAAAGGTTTTGAAGCTATTGGCTTCGAAGGATATCGGGCTGGTCGGTGTGGGTTGAGCATCACGCCAACTCAGAGTGTGCAATCGCACCCAACCAGCTTGTAGCTCCGCAGCTTGAGATTTAACTGAGGCGTTAGATAACCAGCCAGTGTTGGTTTCAAAGCCAAGTGGGCGGGTGCTCGTGGTCGCCACCAGCGGCACGTAGATATTTGCAGCCGGTGGTTGAGCGGCAGCCGGCATGCTTACAGCTACCACCATCCCAATCAAAAGCAGAAGCAGGAGACGGTTGTTCATTAATGCTACACCTCTTGTTGAGCTATTGTCCAACGAGTGGTATCCAAGTGCTGATACACTCGCGCCGCTGCTCGATTGTTGCAGATACACCGCCGGCCAGCGCAAGCCGGAGCCGACCGTCTAGTGTTTGATTCACGGCAGGATCGCGTACCGTTGCGCTCCATACGATCCGTTCATTCAGCGTTACTACCGTCGACTCAGTGGGTGATGGCAAGATCAGATACCCTTCAGTGGCGGCAGGCGCCGTGATGGTCACTCGCTGCATGTCGCAGCCAGACGATTGCCATGCTACTGCAAGATCGCCGGCTGGCAATGGAAAAACTCCCCGAACTTCTCGCGCTCCGCGCCATGCCGGTTCAATCTCCCACGTGTCCGGTGTTGTCTGGCGCACTCCCAGCACAGCCGTAGTGAGAAACCATGCCGGTGAACCAGCCCAGCTATGCGAAAGGCTGGCCGTCCATCGCTGCCCCGCTGCCAGATGCTCCCACCAGGTGGTGGCCCCTTGCGCTAGTTGCCAGCCATAAAATTGCTTGATCAGATCGATTGCCTCCTCGATCCGACCGGCTTTGCGCAAACCTTCCAATGCCCAAAACATTCCATACAGTTGTAGATTTGCGCGTTCTGGTTGGCGAATAATCAGGCCAAGCAGCGCATCAGCTACTGCCTGCACGTCTGATTCTGGCGGCAGATCGTAGGCGAGCGCCATTGCCTGCGCGTGCGGGCCGGGTGCAACCGGCTGACCGTCGATCACGGTTGTCCAGTATCGGCGTGTGGTGTGATCGTACAGATGATGATTGATCTGGTTGCGAAGGTTGGCCGCTTCGCTACGCCATTGGGTCGCCCTCGTTTCTTCCCCAAGCGCGCCGGCAACAGTTGCCGCAGTGCGCAGGGTGCCGTAATACAGCGCATTCACCGGGGTTGATTGTCCATAGCGGGCTGAACTCACGCTGCTGTCAAGATAGTTCGTCGATGACCAAGGGCCGCGTGGGATGTCAAGCAGACCGGTGTCTGTCCGTCGGTATGTGGCCAGGTGATCGAGGAACCGCGCCAGCGTTGGCCACAATTCTCGCGCTAGCGAGACATCGCCGCTCCGACGTAGATCGCTGGCGATCGCATGCACCCACAACATGCCGTAGTCCAGCATGCGATGGGCACCAGGATTAGGTGCGATCGCTGCCGGCACGCCGATTGGGCTAAAGTCGTCAGCCAGTTGCCGTAATCCGCGGCGCAGCAACGCCTGATCGCCAAACGCTGCCTGATTGATATGATCGGCCACAAAAACATCGCCCCACCATTGCCCGCGCTCTCGCCACGGCGTGTCAGTGTAGGCATCGGTCATATTGGGCGTCAGCGTGTCTACGCTGACCTGCCAGATCTGGTTGAGCAAAGGATCATCACTCGTGAAGAGGCCACGCTGGATGTTCGGATATCGTTCCTCAACGACCCTGAGGTTGCGTATTTCAACTGAACCCTGACTCCATACAGCAATCAGCATGTAACGACCAGCGCGCGTATCGATAGTCGTGATCGTATGAGTTCTGCCGTCGAGGCGCCAGGAGTCGACCTGATTCCATTCCGGGTGAAGCTGACCGGGGTAGGGGAGGGGAATGGTATTGTTCCAGAGCCGTTCGTCCCAGCCGATGTCAATGATGCTGCCATCTGATCCACTTACGTCGGCGATCAACCGGCCATGGACAGTGCGCCCCAGATCAAGGATGGCGTAGCTGGCTGGAGGCTGGAATCGCAACGTTAATGATGGCGAAGCGAGCGCATCTACGGCCTCTGGCGCTGGCTGTGGCGCAGCGAGAAGCAGTCGTCGCCCGGCATGGGCTGTCAGCGGCAGGCCCGGCAGCGGCGCCAATCCCTCTTGTGAGATGAGGACAGTCCATCCTTCTGGTCGCTCGCCGAGGCCGCTTAGCCGCAGCGTATGCGATCCTGGGCCTAACGGGATTGTCGCCATCATGATGCCGGGCGGTCGTTCAACCAGCTCCTGCCAGCTCAGCGATTGACCGTCGATCGTGATCTGACCGGTGAGCGGATCTTGCAAGCTGATGAGCGACACCATGGTTTGCCGGGTTGCCTGCAGTGGAATGGCATATGGTTCCACTCCACCGGGTATCTCTAGCGGAACAAAGCCCGGCGCCAGCCAGCCACCACCACTCATTGCCACCGGAACGTTCGCTTCCGCGAGCTGCGGGATCGAGCGAGGCAGAAACAACCCTGGTTGCACTGAAACCGGCACGGCAGGTTGCCAGCCTGTGGCTTGATTGCCTGTCATCCAGTCTGGCGGCAAATGTGCCAGATCAACGATTTCGGTTGGTCCGAGCAAGTTCCAGCGATGCACCGGCGCCGAGTCCTGTCGATAGGCGGTGAGGGGCATGGCCTGCCAGTGAGGGCCGCTGCTCAGCAAGGTTTGCGCACCACTTTGGACGAATACCCACAGAAAGGGTCGTTCCGACTCACTGCGTCGGAGTGCGGGCGCCCACTGCACGCGCACAGTGAGCATGTGTCGTCCGGCTGGCAGATCGCCTACCGTGAGCACGTCATACTCGCGACGTTGTCGTGAAAAGCGGGCTGGGCCACGCCCGATCAAATTGCCGTTCAGAAACGCTTCGTATCGAGTATCGGCGAACAGGGCAATCGTTACTGCTGGTGTCGGTGTTGGTATGTCAAACGCTGCGCGGAACAAGCCAATCTCGTGATGTGCTGGCAGATCGGCGTGCAACCAGATCGGTGTTGCCAGACAAAAGCAGAAGGTTGTTTCAGCCCGTCCGATCTGGAGTGGGAGGAGAGCGATCAGGATAGCCAGACCTAGCGCAGGCAGTGTCCATCTCATCCCGCAACCCGCTCTCGCTCGGCGACCTCGGTCAGCCATGCCATCATCTCACGAAAGAATTGCTCGCGGACGGGCGCTGCTGACAGCGCCAGATCGTGGAGACCGCCTTCAATCGCGATCATCGTAACATCATCGCCCAACGATGGGCCGTCGCGCCGCATGTGGGCAACGTCGAGCACGATATCGGCCTGTTTTAAGAGCGGGCTGCCCGGAATTGGCCAGGCCGAACGGGCCGAGTGCGCAATCAAGATCGGGCAGCGAATACCGAGGCCGCGACGCAGGCGACGCTGGGCCAGCAAGATTGCTCGCGCAGTGCCGGCGCGCATCGGAATGCCGGCAATCGGCTTCCAGCGCTGGTCGAACTCCCACTCACCGCCAGTGCCGCGATAGATCGTCTCGCCGTACACCGACGAGAGCTTGCCGACAATCTGGGTCGGTTTGATCCGACCGATCAGCATCACCAATGGAATTGAGGCTCTGGTTCGCCGGTCGATGAAGAAATCGAAGAAGGGGCTGTTAAGCGCCAGCGCGCCAAGGTGTGATCGCCGCTGACCTTCCGCGGCGTAGAGGGATGTCACCAGGCCGCCCGCGGAATGACCAAGCAAGACCAGCCACGGCTCGCGCTGTTCTGTGATAATTATCTGCACAGCCGCATCGAGGAAGGGATAGAATTCAGCAATGTCTCGATAAAAACAGGGAATCTGGTCGGGCAACAAGGCGCGTCCGTGTCCTGGCAGATCGATCGCATAGAACGCATAACCGCGCGCGCGAAAGGCATCGGCCAGATGGGCCTGAAAAAAGTAATCTGAATACCCATGCACGTAGAGCACAGCCCGACCTTGCGCTGGCGGATCGCATTGGCGAACCAGGACTGCGCGTTTGCCGTTCAGTTCGATTGCTGTGCTCTCAAAGCCTGCAAGGGCGACATCGGGTGTCCATTGATGATAAACGCTTGTGGAGATGGACATAGTGCTGCCTGGTTAGAAACGTTGTATCGCTCGGGCGAAGTATAACATAGCGATCGAACGATTTCAACGCGTGAAGAGCAGCACCAAATAGTAAACGATCGGGCCGGTGAAGAGAATACTGTCGATCCGGTCGAGAATCCCGCCGTGACCGGGGATGATGAAGCCCGAGTCTTTTACGCCGACCTGGCGTTTGATGAGTGACTCGGCCAGATCGCCAAGTGGCCCAAAGATACCGGCTGCGATCCCCAGGATCGCGGCTTCCAGCCAGGTGATAGGCAGGCCAAGCAGCGGGACGCAGAGCAAAGCAGTGATAATCGAGGATGCCATCCCGCCGGCAAACCCCTCCCAACTCTTCTTCGGGCTAAGCGCGGGCGCCATCTGGGTGCGGCCTATCGCCCGCCCGACGAAGTATGCTCCCGTGTCCTGGAGCCACGTGATCGCAAGCGTAAAGAAGACCCAGGCTGCGCCAGGCGGAATCTGGGCAAACGCCAGCCACCCGCCTACCAGCGGCGTTTCAAGCTGGCGCAAGAGGAGATAGCTACTGAGCAGGCCGGCCACGTAATAGGAACCGGCGAAGGTCAAGGCCCAGCTCAGCAGGCTTGTCTTTCGATCACGCCGGGCAATTTCGCTGATCAGAGCGCCGAGCGCCGTAACGAACACCACGCTGAGGCCAAGATTGAAGGGAGCAAATGGGGAGAAAAATGCTGCGGCACAGATCAGCCAGCCTATTGCAATACCTTCGATCAGGCGCGGCGCATAGCCGCCGTGCCGGAACATGGCAAACAGCTCACTGATGGCCAGAGCCACCACCAGCCCGGCCAGAAGGAAGGTTGTCGGCGGCCACCAGACACCAGCAATAATCAGTGGCAGCAACACCACCACACTGATGATGCGGGTTGCCAGCGTATTAGCTCGACTCGGGGATCCCGCCGAAGCGGCGTTCGCGCCGTCCATAATCAAGGATTGCCTGATGCAGATGTTCCGGTCGAAAATCAGGCCAGAACACTGGCGTAAACCAGTACTCGCTATACGCCGATTGCCAGATCAAAAAATTCGACAACCGTCGTTCCCCACTGGTGCGAATGATCATATCGGGGTCGGGCAGGCCATGCGTGGAAAGATGGGCGCTGATGACTTCATCAGTGATCTGTTCCGGCGGGATACCACTGGCGACAATCGCCCGCACGGCATCAACAATATCGGCTCGACCGCCGTAATTAAATGCAATCGCCAGGGTCAGGCCAGTATTATGGCGGGTAAGATCAATGGCATACTGCACTTTCTCACGCAGGCGGGGACTCAAGCCCTCTAACCGCCCCAGATGACGCAGATGAACATTTTGCGCGTGCAGATTCCGGGTTTCGCGATCGATGAAATCGCTCAGAATCTGCATCAGTCCCTCTACCTCCAGCGATGGCCGGTTCCAATTCTCGGTAGAAAAGGCGTAGAGGGTCAAGACCCGCACTCCAAGCCGATCGCATTCGCTGACGATCGAGCGAATATTTTCGGTGCCAGCGCGATGCCCGGCCAGACGCGGCAGACCGCGCTGTTTTGCCCAGCGCCCATTGCCGTCCATAATGATCGCGATATGTTGCGGGATTTTTGCGCCGGACAATCCACCATCCTGACTCATACAAGCGCGCCTCTCAGCGACAGCGTCAAACCGCCATCACTTCCGCTTCTTTTTCCGCACCGATCTGATCAAGTTCGCGGGTGCAGCGATCGGTCAATTGCTGGATTCGTTCCTGGCCGCGATGCAGTTCATCTTCGCTGATCAGCTTTTCAGCTTCCAGCTTCTTCAGATCATCAATCGCATCTCGCCGCTGATTGCGCACCGAGATTTTGACTTCTTCCACCCGGTGGCGCACCATCTTGACCAGTTCGCGACGACGCTCCTCGGTTAGCGGGGGAACAGGTAGGCGAATCACCCGACCATCATTGCTGGGGTTCAGGCCCAGATCGGAATGCTGAATTGCCTTTTCGATCGCTTTGATCATGCTGGCATCGTAGGGCTGGATAACGATCAGGCGCGCTTCCGGCACGGTGATGCTGGCCAATTGATTCAGCGGCATGGTAGTGCCATACGCCTCAACGTGCAAATGCTCGACCAGCCCTGCCGAGGCGCGTCCGGTGCGGATCGATGCCAGATGATGACGCAACGCTTCTGTTGCCTTTTTCAAATGCGACTCGTATTCAGTTAGCACATCATTAAGCATTACGCGCCTCCTCGCTGATTGCTCACGAGCGTTCCCACGTGTTCACCCATGACGATCCGCTCGATGGTGCCAGGTTCGAGAGCATTGAAGACAATAATCGGCAGATTGTTATCCATGCAAAACGTCAGCGCCGTGCTGTCCATCACGGTCAGGCCACGATTGATCGCGTCGAGATAGTGGATGTGGTCAAACCGCGTGGCAGTCGGGTTGCGGCGTGGATCGTCGTCGTAGACGCCATCAACGCCATTTTTTGCCATCAGAATCACTTCGGCGTGGATTTCAGCAGCCCGTAATGCCGCTGCCGAGTCGGTGGTAAAGTAGGGATTGCCGGTGCCAGCGGCAAGAATGATCACGCGCCCCTTTTCCAGATGATGGGTGGCGCGGCGGCGAATGTACGGTTCGGCGACTTCATCCATCTTGATCGCGGTCATGGCGCGGGTATCGAGGCCGTGCCGTTCCAGCGCATCCTGCATCGCCAGCGCGTTGATGATCGTGGCCAGCATGCCCATGTAATGCGACTGCGCCGCGTCCATCCCGCGCTCGATGGC
>FWPV01015856.1_pt1 | contig 10745 bp, 11 predicted proteins | sample 2228371 | NCBI WGS metagenome assembly FWPV01 (sample SAMEA103939776, study PRJEB20133) | metagenome
GCCTCGTTGACGAAGGCAAACTCGTAACGTCCTATAACCAGAAAGGGCAGCAGATCCACATCGGCGATCCTGGATCGCCACTAAGCTATGCCGCTTTTCCGCTGCGCCCGACCGGTCAGGCAAATAACATGGGGGGACTACGTTTTGGTGTTCGGTTTGACCTCGTGGTGACCTTGCCTAAAGCGGTGCAGAAACGAGAACAGGTTCTGGCTGCCCTATGGGCCTGGGAGACTTTTAGCGGCATTGGCGCGCGCACTCGCCGCGGCTTTGGCGCCGTTCACTGCGACCGCGTTGAAGGGATTCAGAATGCTGGACCCTGGCAGCCATTGAGCAGCAAAGAGCAGGATGTCCTGAGATGGTTTCAAGAACAGCTTAAAAGCTTTGTAAAGCCAGGGAATGGACCGGAAAACGTTCCGTTGATCAATCAGGCGCAGTTGCCGGTTCTTGGAAAGCCTGCGAACATCGAGGCTTTTCAACAGGAGTTTGAGCGTAAAGTGCATGAAGCGCTTATCAATAGCGAATGTCCACCTGCGCAGGTTAAAGACTGGCTACCTGCACTGATTGCCTGGTACTATCCAATTGAACAAATGCGCAAGTTTCGCCAGTCTCGGCACAACAATGCGCAAGGCAGACCTTTTGGGCGGAGCCACTGGCCTGAGCCGGATGAGATTCGCTGGCGCTTTTCCCACGGATTCAGGGGGCGTCACGCTCACCCGCAGCCACAAGGTCGACAGCGAAGGAACAAATTCCCCCGTGCCGCCTTCGGGCTGCCGATCATTTTCCAATTCAAAGACGGTGTCGATCAGCCGCAGGGTGCCCATATCGATCCTCGTCAAACAATTCTGCGAGGCGCTAATCATGACCGCCTTGCAAGTAGCCTGATCCTGCGTCCACTGGCATGTGCTGATGGGCGCTTTGTCAGCGTGGCGCTGGTGTTGAACGCCCCCACATTGCCGCCCGGAGGGCTGCAGTTGGAAGATGCCGATCAACCAGGTGGTATCGATATACACCCTTTGACACCAGCAGAAGCCAGTTTTCCACCACTGAACGGCAAAACTGACGTGATTCGGGCCTTTCTCAATACACTTTGAGGAGAAACCGTATGGCAAACGCGCGCCTGTACTTTGTTCATGCCCTCTCACCCCTCCATCCGGGCACGGGACAGGGAGTTGGTGTCATTGATTTGCCCATCGCCCGCGAAAAGGCAACCGGCATACCCTACCTGCCTGGCTCGTCAGTGAAAGGGGTGCTGCGTGATACGATGCAAGCCAGTGCCAAAAACGGGGTGGTCAAATCGCTGTTTGGCCCAGACACAGTTAATGCTGCTGAACATGCCGGCGCCGCACAATTCGCCGATGCGCGCCTGCTCCTGCTCCCAATTCGCAGCCTGCGCGGTACGTTTGCGTGGGTAACGTCGCCCTACTTGCTTCAGCGCCTGATCCGTGACGCCGCCGAGACCGGGTTGCAACCGCCCCAGGTGATGCCGGTTCCCGCTCAACGACAACAGGCGCTCATCAGCGGGGAAGCGATCCTCTACCACGATAGAAACCTGGTAATCCTGGAGGATCTAGATCTTGGCGCTGAACAGCGCGATGACGTTGTTACGTGGGCTACGTGGATTGGCAAGTACGCTCTTGCACGTGACGATGAGCGCGCTATGCTGAAGGAGCGACTGTGTATCGTTCACGACGACATCCTTAGCTTCCTGTTGTCTACAGCAACAGAGGTAGTGGCACGCATACGATTGAAGGAAGACAGCAAAACGGTTGATGAAGGAGCGCTCTGGTACGAAGAGGCCCTACCATCGGAGACGCTGCTGTATGGGATTATCTTCGCACAGAACATTCGTGAATACAGCGCTCATCAAGCATTCGTTGATCTTGCCGTCTTGAACCGACGGGTCTTTCAGTTTGGCGGTAAGGCAACAGTTGGTCGGGGGCTCTGCCAGTTCCAGATCGTGGGAGGCAAGCAATGACAACTGAGCCCTTCCTTACCCGCGAGCAGCGCTACGCCCGGGAAGTGTTTAAGAAGATTAAGCCGCTTATCGAAAGACCCGAAAAGGACCGCAAGGCGTATGGCTCGCTGGCGCACAAACTCCCGGTGCTCATCCGCACATCTGGTCTGGCGCAGGCGCTGGCGTTTGTTAGGGCGCGCAACGGAGAGGGGACGGCACAGCGCCAGTTGCTTATCGATCTCGAAGCGGTGATACGCGCAAATGGAGCACTGTCTGCTGAAGCCGATCTTGTCAATCGAAGCCGTGAAGCCGGTTTTGATGAGTATATGCGTCTGACCGAGGCGGCGCTTCAAGCGTTGCTCTGGTTCAAGCGCTTCGCCCAATCGGAACTGAAGGTTGGACCGGGAACAGAAGCTGAGTAGTTGCAGTATTGAGCGCTAGACGAGACCCATTCCACTCTAACGCATTCTTCCCGTTCGCTCATGCAACCTGCTCAACCGGAATTGATTTTACTGAGGTGATACGACCATGCCGGAACCTTGCATTCGCGAGCGGATCCGCGATCTGAAGCTTGCACCCCGAAGCACTCACGCAGGCCTGTGGCTCGAGCGGTTTCTGCCACAGCAGGTACGCTTTGACGAGCAACCGGGCGAGCGACATCCGCACAGCAAACACATTGCAGCAGCAGTTGAGATCGCCGAGCCACCGGGCTACCGAAACTTCTTCGAGCGCTGGCGCCAGGCACTGGAGTACTTGCCTTTGCCGGAAGGCTTTGCATTGCGCACCGGAGAAGCAAAGGCGCGTGGACGTATTGTAGTGGGCTTGGGTTCAGAGAGCGTACTGGAGAATGCCATCGCGCTACACCATACATACGGCGTGCCGTACCTTCCTGGCAGCGCCTTGAAGGGATTAGCGGCAGCCTATGCGCATCAGTACCTTACAGAAAGCACATGGCGCAAGCCTCCTCTGGAAATCAAGAAGGGCGCTCCCTACACAGCGCACGAGATCCTATTCGGCTCGACACGCAGCGCTGGCTACGTTACCTTTTTTGATGCGCTATACGTTCCTGGAAGCGGCTATCGTGTTCCGGGGCAGGCTGAGGCATTCCATCCGCTTCTGCCCGATGTGCTGACCGTCCATCACCCCAGGTATTACCAGCACGATCCGCCAGAACCGCCTGCCGACTGGGATAGCCCCACGCCGATCAGTTTTATCAGCGCCACAGGCTGTTTCCTGGTAGCACTGTCAGGACCGCAGGAATGGGTTGATGCTGGTTGGAAAATCCTCACCCGTGCTCTTGGTGAACTGGGCATTGGTGGTAAAACATCTGCTGGTTACGGACGCATGGATCTGGAGCATCGCCGTGAACCTGTCTCAGATGGCAGAGATGCTGCGCCTGCTGACGCTAAGTCGGTGACACCTCCAACCCTTCGATTGCCCCGCGACTTTGAAATGGCATTGAGCAAAAGTAATGCTGGATCGTTGCCTAACTTGATGAGTCGCTGGCGACAACTGCCTGAGGAGATTCGAAGCATTGCTGCTCAGGCGATGATCAACCATGCTCGTGCGATCAAGGTAAAGGGTTTGGAGGAGAAACCCTGGTACAAGGAATTACTGACGGCGCTCCAATCGGCGAGTTGATGGGCATGGACTACGACGACCTGATCCAGACCCTTGGCTGGGCCATCCGGCTGATGCGCTATTACCGCGAATTTCCCGACAAGGCGCCGAAGCGCACAGTCGCCGGTGGTGATGCGCCAGCGCCGCAACCTGCTGCGAAAGAATCCTCCGATCCGGCTGCCGCGCAAGCGCCTCCTGCGCAGAGCGGCGCAGCGGCGCCGGCAAAGCCGGCTTCAGGTGGTGCGCTGCAGGTGGGGAGCGTCTTCACCGGTAAGGTGATCGAGGGTGATGAGAACTACTTCGTGATCGAGGCGCCCGGGTATAGTAAAGACAAGGTGATTGCTGTGCTGAAGCGTGATGCGAGCACGCCTGAGTTCGTCGCAGGCAACCTGGCACGTGTGGAGGTTACAGGCATCCGTGAGTCGCGCAGCGGCAGGACCATCCTTGATGTGCGGCGGGCGGTGAAGCGGGGGAGATAGGGTATGGTTCCGATTGCTACGGCCGCTCGGCAATGGTACGATGCGCCTATGCGCGGCATAGTCGCATCTAACAGAATATTCACTCTTCCAGGAACTTCCTGGTTCATACCGGTGTTGAATGCTTGATCACAGGCAGACTCTATGGTTGCTCCCGACCAGAGGCGATCGATCAATACCGTGATTCAGACCATTGTTGAACGGCTGATCACCCATTATCAGCCTGAGTTGATTGTGTTGTTCGGCTCATTTGCTGCCGGTGAGCCGGATTCGGACAGTGATATTGATCTGCTTATCATCAAAGAAACGACCGACCCTCCTTTAGAGCGACGTGTTCAGGTACGCCGGCTGATAGCCGATCCTGAGCGCCGTATTCCTTTCTCCCCGCTGGTACTGACCCCTGAGGAACTGACCCGGCGGCTGGCGCTGGGCGATCCGTTTTACCAGCAAATTCTTGAGCGCGGAAAGACCCTTTATGTCCGCAACTGAGTCTTCTTTGCCAGACGACTGGTTTGATCACGGTGATCTGGACTTGCAAGCGGCAGAGATTCTCTTGAGGCAGGGCGGCCCTCTTTCAATTGTCGCCTTTCACCTTCAGCAGGCACTGGAAAAGTATCTCAAGGGTTTCTTACTCGCGCAGGGCTGGCCATTACGCCGCGTCCACGACCTGGAACTCCTCATCCAGGAAGCGATCGCTCGTGATGCTGATTTTGGTCCATCCGGTATCAGGCTAGCCAGACAAGCGCTCGGTCGGCACGTTCCAGCCGGGGATGATCGCGGAGGGAATGACGGCCTGCCCGCGGTAGACGTGTTCGGCGCGATAGAGGGCGCCGGCCAGGGTGAGCAGTTCCACGACGCGGTGGCCCGGGTCGGCGATCCAGTACTCGCGCACGCCCGCGGCGGCGTACAGGTCGCGCTTCTCGCGCCGGTCGTAGCTGGCCGTGCCGGGGGAGACCACTTCGACCACCAGGTCGGGCGGGCCGACGATGCGCTGCGCGGTGATGGTCGCCGCTCCGCCACGGAGGATGACGATGAGATCAGGCTGCACCACCGTGGCGGGGCCGAGTTCCACGTCAATCGGGGCCGTGAAGACCCGTCCGTGGCCGGCAAGCTGAACATGCTGCATCAAGTAGTAGAAGATCAGGCCGCTGGCTTGTTGATGGTCAGGAGTGGGAGCGGGCGCCATACGCAGGTCTCCGTTGATCAGCTCGTAGCGCTGACCGTCGTCGGGGAGCCGCTCGTAGTCGGCGACCGTCCAGCGCCCGCCGGGGGGTGGGGGCAGGTGGGTCACCGGCCCGGCAATGGGGAGGATGTCGGTAGTCATAGGCATGTCATGGGGGGCGAACAAATCTGCGGGTCATCCGACGAAACATCCGTGCAGCTTCCCCGCTCTGCGACAGGATACGAAAGGAAATTCGCTGCCGTTGGTTCCAAGACAGATAGGGGCTTAGGGAAACCTGGTTTTCCTATACCCTCTTGCGCCATTGTACCATCCCAGGAGGCTGATATGGACTTCGCCGAAGAATTGCGCCTCTTCCGTGAGCGCTGTGACGGAACGACGTTTGATGGGCTGGTCATTCCTGGTACGTTGCAGGCCACCACTGCCGCTCTGCTGATCGGCGCGCTTGAACCACAGCGGGTTGCCTTCTTGCTGACGCCTGAATCCCAAAAGATGCCCGATGATGTGGCCCGCAAGCTCGGGTTTGATAGCGCTCCGCAGAGCTGGCAACGCTACGATGAGGATCATACTGATCCCTTGCAGATCTATCGCTCGTTGCGCACAATCATCGAGGCATGGAACGATCTCCCGCGCGAGCGTCTGGCGGTTGATGTAACCGGGGGCACGAAGCCGATGTCAATCGGCCTGGCCAAGGCCGCCTATGTCCTGAGTCTTCCGGCGCTCTACGTCGAAAGCCAGTACGTCAGTGCTGGCGATGGTACGGAGCGGAAGGTGCCCCGTCCTGGCTCCCAGTACCTTGCGCCGCCACCCGACCCGTATGTTGTCTTTGGCGACCTGGAGGCCGCTGAGGCGGTTCGCCTCTACAAGGCGCACGATTATGGCAATGCGGCGCGGATCTTTGCTGACCTGGGGCGGCGCGTGCCGCCGCCTGATGGTCCGCATTATGCGGCGCTGGCGACCCTCGCTGCTGCGTATAGCGCCTGGGATGCCTTCGACCTGAACACCGGGCGCGCCAGGCTGGTGGAGTTTCTCTCCTCCGCGCCGGAAGAGCGTGAGCTTGTCGCAACCATCGCCACTCAGGTGCAAACCCTGGAGAGTCTGGAACGTGTGGCTCGCCAGGCCGCCAGTCGTGGTAACGAGGCGCTCGCAACCCTCGCCAATCCCGACGCGGTGCTGGCGCTGCTTGGCTCGCTGTACGCCAGCGCCAATCGCCGCGAAGCGCAGGGGCGCTACGATACCGCCGCGCTGTTGCTGTACCGTTGCCTGGAATTGATCAGCCAGCATCGCCTGGCCACCCGGGGCGTGTTGAGTGAGCGACCGGATTTCACGGTTGCGCGGAGGCACACGCCCGATCTAGAGCAGCGCTATCAGGATGTCCAACGCGCGCAGGGTCGTCGCCGGCCGTATCCGCTGCCCGACCGCGCCTTTGGCCTCTTTGTCGGCTATATGCTCCTGGCTGCGCTCGATGATCCGCTCGTGCGCGAGTATGACATTGGGCGGATTGAAGCGCGGAGTGGCGCGCGCAATACGTCAATCCTCGCCCACGGCTACCGGCTGATCACCCGGGACGAGTATCGCCAGTTCGCCGAGGTGGTGGAAGAGTTGCTCGCTCGCCTCCTCGTGTTGCTTGATCGCGATCGGGCCGCCTGGGAGCGGGCCAGCCGCTTCGTAGCCCTTCCATGGCTCGCAGCGTCATGACAACGTCGGGGGCGTTTGGCGCCCGCAGACTATGCCTGTGGCCCGCGACAATTACCTCGGCTCTCTGCTGCGCCGTCATATCAGGAGGCAGCCTATGACTGGCCCATCGCGTCGTCGTGGCGGCACGAAGCGCGATTCCTGGCGCACCTTCCACCGGCGTCTGTTTCTGATCCGGCGCCTGGTGCGCGGTCCTGCCGATGCGACGACGCTGATCGCCGCGACGCGGGCGGCCTTGAATCAGAGTGACGATGTCGAGGATATCTTCCCCTCTGACGCCCGCGCCGCGCTGCGCCACGATCTGGCCGCGCTCCGTGATGAGTTCGCGTGTACGATCACACTCTGCGCTGACGGACGCTACGCCCTGACTGACTTTGGCCGCCTGGCGCTGCTCGATCTGCCTGATGATGACCTGGAGGCCCTGGCCTTTCTGCTCAGCAATTTTAGCGCCAGCACGCTGCCGAACGCCAGCCGGGTGGATGCGCTGCTTGATCGAATCGTCGCCCTGCTACCCCCGGAGCGTCAGCGCGGGCTGCCCCGTCCCGCCCGCGATGTGCGTCTGGAGATGCCTACCCCCTCCCGTTCAGTCGCTGGCCAGACGCTCGAGCGGGTGCGGCGCGCCCTGGGCCGCCAGCAGCTCAGCTTCGCCTATCGCTCGTCGTTCGCCGAGGCCGATAGCGTGGTGCTCCATCGCGTTGCGCCCTACGAGTTGATCTTCCGCGATGGCCACCACTATCTCGATGGCTACTGCCACGACTGCGGCAATCCCGAGATGAAGCCACGCTATCGCCTCTACCGGCTCGACCGTATCGTTGACGATAGTGTGCGCGTTTTGCCGGAGGTGCTGCCGCCCATCCCACCGCCGCGCCCCCGCTATCGGCTACGGTACCTTCTCGGCCCCGCCGTCGCCCGGCAGCAGGACGTGGCGCTCTGGTTCCCCGGCAGCGCTGTGCGCTTTCACCCCGATGGTTCTGCCGACATTGAGGCCGAGACTGGCGACCTCTGGCAGGCGCGCCAGATCCTGCTGCGCTACCGCGAACACTGCCGCGTGCTCGAGCCGCCTGAACTGGTGATGATGATGCGCGAGACGATCACGGCCATGGCCCGCCAGTATGAGGAATGAGATGCCACGATGAACCAGCTCTCACTGAACGACCTGTTGCGTCTATTTCTGGAAACCCGCTTTCCGATACTCTTCCTTATCGGCTCGCTGGCTCTGGCGATTCTCGGTAACGCCGTCTACGAGTTGCTTGTGAACGCCTTCGGGGCCACGCCGCAGTTTCTCATCGCCCTGATCGTCAGCGCGGTGATGATCTTCGCCTTCGTCGTGCTCGGGTTCCAGCGCTTGCTGCGCGCGATCCAGCGCCGGGGCAGGATGAACGGAGTGATCGGGCCGGACGAGCAGGCGCCGCCGCATGCCGGCCTGATTCTGCCGGTAAGTCCGAACCCGAAGGCAGCCGATGCGGAGATCATCGCCTGGCACGCGCGCCGGGCGACTCTGCGCCACTGCTGGTTGCTGGCAACACGCGAGGTTGTCGACAGCGAGCGCCTTCGCGATCTGAAGCAGTCGTTACTGGATCGGAATGTGACTCCTCACGTGCTGCTGCTTGGCGACGCCATCCATGTCGACCAGGTCTACGCGGATGTGCGCGAGGCGATCGAGCAGGCCCGCCCGGTGCGCGATGCCTGGCCGCTGATCGCCGATATGACGGGGGGCACCAAGGCAATGACCGCCGGTATTCTGCTGGCCTGCCTCGATGCCGATGTGCCTGTGCAGTACTGGGTCGCGCCTCGCGATCGGCAAGGCAATCCCCTCCCCTCGGAGCAGAGCGGCGCGATGAAGGTGGTGATGCGCCCACCCTCATAAGGAGGTTTCGAGCCTATGTCTGTGCTTGTGCTGAACTACTCCCATCCGCTCACTGAGGCGCAACTCGCAACGGTTGCGGCAATCGTCGGCGAGCCGCCGGAGGTGCGCGACCTGGCTGCCCACGTTGATCGCGCCCGCCTGCTGGCCGAGGTCGCCTGTGATCTGGCCGATGCGGCCGGCTTGAGCCCCGCCGAATGGCAGACCACGCCGCTCGTGCTCAATCCGCCTGCTCTGGCGCCCGTGGCTCTGGCGCTGATCGCTGAGATCCACGGTCGGATCGGCCATTTTCCTGCTATTCTGCACATCCGGCCCGTGGAGGGCAGTGTGCCGACCCGCTACGAGGTGGCCGAGGTGGTCAATTTGCAGACTCTGCGTGAGGCGGCGCGCAGGCGACGATAGCCCTGAGTGGTATGCCGGATGGAACTGGTGTACGAGGGGGCCCTGGCATCCTGTGATCCACAGACACGACCGGCGGCGCCGCTCACGGCGTCTCGTCGGGCGCGCCGGCGAAGAAGGCCGCGATAGTCGCGCGGAAGGGCAGGGTTGGGGAGATGAGTTCGCCGTCGGGGGCGACACGGCTCTCCTGGTGGTAGTCGCCGGCCGCAGGGTCGGGCGCGCTGAGTACGATCACATCACGCTCCACCGGGCGAACGATCCAGTACTCGGGCAGGCCGGCCCGCGCATATGCGCCCCGCTTGACCACCAGGTCCTGGGCCGGGTTGCTCGGCGAGAGCACCTCGACAATCAGCGCCGGAACGCCGCGGATGCGCCGGTCGTGGATGATGCCCAGATCCTCCTGCCGCACCGCCAGAATGTCCGGCTGCACCGGGTCGCAACCGGGCATAAGCACAGCGATTGGCGCCCAGGTGGTGATGCCAATGCCGCGATCGTCAATCTGGTCGAACAGGACCCGCACGATCTGCCGGATGATCCATTGGTGAAAGAAAGCCGGCGAGGCGGTCACGTAGAGCACTCCGTCAATCACTTCGTAGCGGTTACCGTCGTCGGGGAGTTGTGACCAGCGGGCGTAGTTCCAGTTCGTTGCTACCGAGCGGGTGACCAGATCGGGTTCAATCGGCGTGGTTGTGGACATGGCGGACCTTCCTTTTCGTTGGCAGTGCCGCGCAGCTTTTGTCCCTACCCAAACAAGCGCTCGGTCGGCACGTTCCAGCCGGGGATGATCGTGGAGGGAATGACGGCCTGCCCGCGGTAGACGTGTTCGGCGCGATAGAGGGCGCCGGCCAGGGTGAGCAGTTCCACGACGCGGTGGCCCGGGTCGGCGATCCAGTACTCGCGCACGCCCGCGGCGGCGTACAGGTCGCGCTTCTCGCGCCGGTCGTAGCTGGCCGTGCCGGGGGAGACCACTTCGACCACCAGGTCGGGCGGGCCGACGATGCGCTGCGCGGTGATGGTCGCCGCTCCGCCACGGAGGATGACGATGAGATCAGGCTGCACCACCGTGGCGGGGCCGAGTTCCACGTCAATCGGGGCCGTGAAGACCCGTCCGTGGCCGGCAAGCTGAACATGCTGCATCAAGTAGTAGAAGATCAGGCCGCTGGCTTGTTGATGGTCAGGAGTGGGAGCGGGCGCCATACGCAGGTCTCCGTTGATCAGCTCGTAGCGCTGACCGTCGTCGGGGAGCCGCTCGTAGTCGGCGACCGTCCAGCGCCCGCCGGGGGGCAGGGGCAGGTGGGTCGCCGGCCCGGCCACGGGGAGAATGTCGGTAGTCATAGACATGTCCTGGAGTTGAAAGCAAGCCAGGCGACTACCGCGCACCGTACCGATTGTGCGCGAGTGCTGTTGGAATTGTAGCATGCCTGAGGTGAAAAGAGGGAACCCGGGGTTCCCCGTGCCCCTGCCTGTTCAGGGGCGGACAGAACATATGGGCGACGACGGGCGTTCTGGCGTTGGGATGCGCTGGTTCGTCCTCACCCCCTGCCCCTCTCCAGCTTC
>FWPV01015857.1_pt1 | contig 10744 bp, 12 predicted proteins | sample 2228371 | NCBI WGS metagenome assembly FWPV01 (sample SAMEA103939776, study PRJEB20133) | metagenome
CAATCGCGGCACCATCGAAATCGCCGATACCATCTATGGCGTGACCATGGGGCCCGATCACGCCAGCCGCGTGCTATCGTACCGGCTGGATGACTATCCCGTTACGCCGGACGAATAAACCCGCAACAGCAGACCTTTAGTACCTTATCAATCGAATCTTTGCTTTCGGCTTGTCCGGGCAAAGAAATGTTACCACGAACCCCCTGCCTGCGGCGGGGGCAGGTGACACAAAGGACACGAAGTAAAAACCTTTGTGTACTTGGTGTCCTTTGTGGTTCTGGCATTGAAAAACGCGCCTTGAGACGGACCATCCTCAATACTTGTGAGCAAATTGAGCAGTTATGCCACCTATGGTGCTTATGTGGCTTCGCATAGTTTTGATTTATTGCGGAATCCCTTAGCCAATGAGGCTTGACAGGCGATGTGTAGTGATGTATACTCATAGCATCACTGATTCCATAGGAGGGCACGATGGGCACGAGTATGCATCGCTTGCAGCTTTATTTGCCGGACGCGCAGATGCGCTTCTTGCGAGAGCGCGCCCGCCAGATGCGGCTGAGCGTGGCCGCTGTCATCCGGGACTTGGTCGAGCGCGAGGAGCGCGCCGCCGCCCGGCCGATCACCGAAGACCCGCTGTGGGAAGTCGTCGGCATCGGCCACAGCGGGCAAAAGGCCTCCGCGCAAGTGGACAAGACGGTTTACGCGCAGGACTGGTATGACCGCCCGCCGCAGACCGGGCGCGCCGCGCGTGTCGCCAGGAGCACGAAAAAGGAGGCACGCTCGTGAAACCGATTCTATGCGACACCAGCGCGCTGGTAGCCCTGTTCGATGGGGACGACAAGTACGCCGACCTGGCCCAGGAGTACCTGCAAGACGCCGAGCCAGGCGTCGCCTATCTTGTGCCGGACACGGTGTTTGGCGAGACGATGACGATGCTCAAGAACCGGCTGGGCGCGGAACTGGCCGTGAAGGTGGGCAGCTCCCTGCGCAGGAGCACACGCTTCCGGTTATGCCGCCTGAGCGAGGAGGACGAGCAAGCTACCTGGGACATCTTTGCCCGCTATGTGGACAAAGACTGGAGCTATGCAGACTGTTCGCTGCTGGCCCTGGCGCGGCGGCTCAAGATCGCCGAGGTGTTCGCTTTCGATCACTACTTTGAGCAGATGCCCGGCGTGACGAGAGTGCCGTGAGCCGGAAGCTTGCCCTGAGCCAAAGCCCTGAACTGCACAACCGAAAGGAGCGTAATGCAAACCCGCAATCCGCAATCGAAAATCCGCTAAGCCGGCCGGCTGGAGCGCTGTGGCCGTGACGGTGTTCTTTGTCGGGGCGATGATCGCCTTGTTGCTGTCTCCGTAGAGTCTATTGACTTGACACTTTGAGGTCACCCGATTATACTTACTACACGCCGAAGTGGCGGAACTGGCAGACGCGCACGACTCAAAATCGTGTGGGCTATGCCCATGAGGGTTCGATTCCCTCCTTCGGCATCTATGGCTTTCCCAATCGGGAGAGCAACGGTGCGGGCCGCTCTCAGCATGGGACGGCTCGTTTTGTTTGCAGAGGACTATGCGCGCTGGTATCACACTTGTCGTCATTCTGGCTGGCCTGGCTATCGGTTTTGGCCTTGGGGCTTTTCTGGGCTGGTGGTTTCCCCTTCACATCTCGCCGACCACGCCGGCGGCCTTACACCCGCTGTGGCAGGCCGATTATATCCTGATGACAGCTCAAGCTTATAGTCTGGATGGCGACCTGAATCTGGCTCGACAGCGATTGAGCGCATTGGGTCTATCGGATGCAGGAGAAGCCGTGGCACAACGCGGACAGGCGGCCATGGCTGAGGGGTTATCCGCTGAAGATATCGGCCGTCTGGCGCGCCTGGCGGCTGCCTTGGGGACGCGCCGACCTGAGCTGGAGCCTTATCTGGCGCGGTGAGGGAGGACAGGGGCGTGGAGCTTAGAAATGCTTTTTTCATAGCTCTGGCGGTCGGACTGGCGGCCGGGTTGATTTACGCCTGGTGGGTGGACCCGGTCGAATTTACCGATGTCACGCCGGCCGAACTACGCGCCGAGTATCGCCCGACCTGGATTACGCTGGTAGCGGCCTCGTATGCTGTGGAAAATGATTGGGGACGGGCCAGCTTCCGATTGGATAGCCTGGGCGAGCGCGACCTGGCTTCCACCGTCGCGGCCGTCACCCGCCGCGCCATTGCCGAATTGCAGCCCGCGCCCATCCTGCGCGCCCTGGCGCGCTTATCCGAAAAACTTGGCGTGCGCACGCCCGAAATGATTGTGTACCTGGCAACGCCGCTGCCCACTTCTACACCTAACCTCGAGCCGCCCACACCGCGGCCGACTCCTGTCATTCCCACCGCCACGCCGACCTTTGCGCCGCCGGTGACACCCACGCCGTTGCCAACCCTGACGCCCACCCCAACGCCATTGCCCAGCTATGTACTGGTCAAACAAGATCGCTTGTGCCAAACAGGCCTGGCTGCTTCTCAAATTCAAGTCAATGTAGAAGATGAGCAGGGCAAAGGCATCCCCGGCGTCGAGGTGTGGGTCAACTGGGAGAATGGGGCAGACCGGTTCGTGACGGGTCTCAAGCCGGAACTGGGAGCAGGCTATGGCGATTTCGATATGAAGCCTGGCCCGGTCTATAACGTCAGTGTGGGCCTTTCCGCTCTCCCCCTGGCCAGTGGATTGAAGGCCGAGGTGTGCCCTTCGGGAGTGCCGACCCAGACGGCCTATGCGGTATGGACGCTGGTCTTTCGCACTATCCCGCCCACCCCCACTCCAACGGCGACGATAACGCCAACAGCGCAGCTCACGCCTGCGCCTTGATGTTAGACTTTAGAGGGCGCGAAGCAATCTCCTGGCCGGGAGGGAGATTGCTTCGCCGCCCTGCCTGCCTTCGGCAAGCGGGCGGCTCGCAATGACATGTTTGCCGCCTGCGGACGGCCCGCAGTGACAGCGCGGCAAAAAGACGAGTTCTCACCAGCCATTTTCTTGCTGTTCCCCTGGCGTTTCCGTCTCTGCATAAGCCGAGTTATCGCAAGCCACATCGGTCGGCGAGGCGTCTAGCAAGCGGGCGGGCCAGATGACGCCTAACCGCTTGAGGGCATCCGCCGCCGCGGCCTGCGTGGCTGCCTGTTTACTGCTCCCCTCGCCGTACCCCACCACTTCCTGGCCGATGGAAACCTGTACCTTGAAGGTCTTGGCGTGGTCAGGACCTTCCGCCCCTACCGTGCGATAGCGCGGCGTCTGCCCTCTTTCTGCCTGGCTCCATTCTTGCAAGATGCTCTTGGCATCGCGGTCCAGTTCCGATTCGATGATGCGTTCGAGCATGGGCGCAAACAATGGTTCGGCCAGCGCCTGCACCGCTTCCAGTCCTTGATCGAGATATAACGCCCCCACCACAGCTTCAAAAGCATCGGCCAGCAGATTGATGCGTTTTCGCCCACCGCTTTCACCTTCGCCCTTGCCCAAAAGGATGCGCCCATCCAGGCCAATCTGTAGCGCAAACCCGGCCAGCATCTCGGTCTTGACCAACGCGGCGCGCAGGCTGGTCAGGCGGCCCTCGGTCGCTTCGGGGAAGCGATTATACAACCACGCCGCGCTGACAAAATCCAGCACAGCATCGCCCAGAAATTCGAGTCGCTCATTATTTTCGATCGCCAATTCGGGGTGCTCGTTGATGTACGAACGATGCGTGAGCGCGCGGAACAGCAGCGAAGGATCCTGAAAGTTGAACAGTGCCGTCAGGTCTGTCAATGGCTCGTCATTCGTCATTCGTCACTCGCTATTCGTCATTCGTCAAATCGCTTGAATATCAACACGCTGTTATGCCCGCCAAACCCAAACGCATTATTCATCGCCGTGCGGATAGATTGGCGACGCGCCACGTTGGGGATGTAATCCAGGTCGCAGGCCGGGTCGGGAATGTGCAGGTTAATCGTGGGCGGCAAAAGGCCTTCTCGCAATGCCAGCACGCACAAGATGGCTTCCAATGCGCCGGTTGCGCCCATCATGTGGCCGGTCATGGATTTGGTCGCGCTCATGGGGATTTTATAAGCGCGCTCGCCGAACACGGCTTTGACGGCTGCCGTTTCGATGGGGTCATTGAGCTGCGTGGCGGTGCCGTGCGCGTTGATATAGTCAATCTCGTCCGCCGACATGCGCGCGCTTTGGATCGCCCGCTTCATCGCTTCGATGGCGCCGGCGCCGTCGAGCGCAGGCGCGGTGATGTGAAACGCATCATTGGTGTTGGCGTAACCTGCCACTTCGGCCAGGGGGTGCGCGCCGCGCGCCCGCGCAAAATCCAATCGTTCCAGCACCAGCACGGCCGCGCCTTCGCCCATCACCAGCCCATCGCGGTCGGCGGCAAAGGGGCGCGAAGCCCCGGCCGGATCGTCATTGCGGCGCGACATGGCGCGCAGCGCATCGAACGCAGCCATGCCGATGGGCGAAACGGTGGCTTCGGTGCCGCCGGCCACCATCGCCAGCGCATCGCCGCGCAAGATGGCGTGATACGCCAGGCCAATCGCATCGGCGCCGGCTGCGCACGAGCTGACCGGCGCAAAGTTGGGGCCCCGCGCGCCCAGCTCGAGCGCCACGTGCCCGGCGGCGCTATCGCCCAAAATCAACGGGATGGTCAGCGGCCCCACCCGACGCGGGCCGTATTGAATGTGCGCGCTGCACACATCGTAATAGCTGTTCAACCCGCCGACCGCCGTGCCGATGAATACGCCAATGTCAAAGGCGTGCGCCCTGTCCACGGTCAACCCGGCGTGGCGCACAGCCTGCTGCGCGGCAATGACGGCGAACTGGCAATTGCGGTCGCGGCGGCGCGCTTCTTTGGGATCCATGTAGTGCGTCGGATCAAAATCCTTGACCTCACCGGCGATTTTGACATTCAAATCGTCGGTCGGGAAGCGCTTGATCGGCGCGATGCCGCTGCGACCATGAATAATGTTGTCCCACGTGGCAGGGACATCGTTCCCACATGGGTTGATTGTTCCCAATCCGGTGATGACAATGCGATGCATAGAATACTCCGTAATGCGTAATGCGTGAAACGTGAAACGTGAAACGTGATGCGTGATGCGTATTGGTATTATGTCGCGCTTTTCAAGCCGTGCCCTGTCAACACAGCCACGATGGTTTCATCCGGCGAGTAAGTGAAATGAGTGAGGGCCGCCACGGCCAGCGCTGAAGTTGGCTCTACATAGATACCGGCGTGCGCCAACTGCTTCCGCGCCTGCAAGGTTTCATCATCGGGAATGGCAACCAGCGCGCCGCCCGTTTCGCGCACAGCCGCCAGGATTTGTTTGCAGCGCACCGGTTCGGCAATGCGTGTGCCGTCGGCCACGGTGGCGCAAGACCATTCGGTTCGCTCGGGATAGACCAGTGGCGCGCACATCTCCGGCTGCGCTCCAATCAAGCGCGGCAACCTGTCAATACATTTGCCTTCGAGCAAGGAACGGAATCCCCAATACAATCCCAGCAACAAGGTGCCCTGTCCCACCGGCACAACAACAGCCTCCGGCGCGCGGCGGTCCAATTGCTCCCACAATTCAAAGGCGGTGGTCGCCTGCCCGGCCAGGTTGATGGGCTGCCAGATGTGGCTGGCATACGCTGCGCCGCGTTCGACGGCGGCCTGCGCCGCAGCAGACACTGCCCGGCGCGGGCCGGGGATGCGCACCAACTGCGCGCCATACGCTTCGATTTGCCGCAGCTTGGCCGGGGCAGCGTCTGCTGGTGTATAGATGGTCGCCGGCAGCCCGGCTCTGGCCGCCAGCGCCGCCAGCGCCGAACCGGCATTGCCCGATGAATCTTCGACCAATTCGCGCGCGCCCACTGCCCTGAGCGCCGTCACCGCCGCGCTCATCCCGCGATCTTTGAACGAGCCGGTGGGGTTGAGCAGTTCACATTTGAGGTGGAAAGTGGAAGGTGGAAAGTGGAAAGTGGAAGGTGGAAGGTGGAAAGTGGAAGGTGGAAAGTGGAAAGTGAGGAGTGGCGTGCCGCCTTCGCCCAGCGAGACAGGTTGAGCATTGGCAGGCAGCGGCAGCATGGCTCTATAGCGCCACATATCATGACGCGCCGCATCCACGCGCCCCGCCTCGAATGGCGGCAAGCGGACGTTCAACGCGCCGCCGCATTTTTCACAGCGCCACACCGCCGCGCTCAACTCAAATTCCTGTCCACACTCATCACACCACTCTACAATCATTTCATTCCCCCTGTCACCCTGTCACTCCCCCGCCTTTGGCTGATAATGTCCCTCAACCCACACCTCGCCGGCCGGGCCGATTTCCTTTTTCCACACCGGCACGATTTCCTTGATGCGATCAATGCCATAGCGCGCCGCCTCAAAGCACCCATCGTCTCGATGCGGCGCAGACACCGCCACTGCGATCGTCGGCTCGCCGGCGTCCAACAAGCCGACCCGTTGAATCAGCGCAATCCCTTCGATGCGTGGAAATCGCTCGCGCATCTCGGCGGCCACCTGGCGCAATTTGGCTTCTGCCATCGGCGCATACGCTTCGTAATACAACTGCGCCACCTGCCTGTCATCGCCCCGATCCACTGCGCGCACCGTCCCGATGAACATCACCACAGCGCCGGTCGCCGGCGACGTTAGATGACGAACAATTCCATCAAGGTCAAGGACATCATTTGTAATGCAGCACACTTCCACCGGTTGGGCTGGCGAGCCTCCCGAAACGGGCGGGAACAGGGCAACCTGGTCGCCGGCGTGGAGGAGCGTATCCAGCGAAGCAAATTGCTGGTTGACGGCGAAAATGCCCGTCTCCATCGCCGCCGTCAGGCCGGGATAATCCGCCAGCAATTGTTGGCGCAACGTTGCTACAGTCGCCTCCTCCGGCAACTGCACCACAACCTCTTTCTTGCCTACCCTGTCTCGCATCGTAGCAAACAACTTGACCGTGATTTCAATCTGATCTCTCCTTCTCTCCCCCTCTCCCCGTCACCCCCTCGCCCTGCCACACCCCACTCTTCCCGCCGCGTTTCTCCATCAGCCGCACGTTCGTAATCCGCATCCCGCGATCCACCGCCTTGCCCATATCGTAAATCGTCAGCGCCGCCACACTGACGGCCGTCAGCGCTTCCATCTCCACTCCCGTTTTGCCCACCGTCTCGACCGTCGCTGTGATTTCAACGCACGCGGCCTGCTCGTTCAATTCAAAATCTACTGCCACGTGCGTAAGCGCTAATGGATGACACAAGGGAATCAATTCTGCCGTGCGCTTGGCGGCCATAATCCCGGCAATCCGCGCCGTCGCCAGCGCGTCGCCTTTTGCCAGCGCATTCTGGCGGATAAGCGCCAGCGTCTCGGGCTTCATCTGCACCTCGCCGCGCGCCACGGCCACTCGCTGCGTATCGGGCTTGTCGCCCACATCCACCATCCGCGCCCGCCCGCTCTCGTCCACGTGCGTCAACCGGTCACTGGTTGCTGGTTGCTGGCTGCTGGTTGCTGGTTGCTGGTTGCTCGTTGCTCGTTGCTGGTTGCTCGTTGCTCGTTGCTGGTTGCTCGTTGCTCGTTGCTGGTTGCTTGTTGCTGTCATCCCACCCCCCTGTCACCCTGTCACCCTGTCACCCCGCTCTTCTCCGCCGCCAACTCTCGCCACAAGCGCAAGCGGAAACGAAACAGGTCTCGAAACGCTCGGAGGATCACCCTGAGATTCGCCCCGGTGGGATGGCCTGCCGTGCGCGGCAAATGCTTCACCGGCACATCTACAATCTTGTAGCCGCGTGCGCGTGCGCCGGCCAGAAATTCCGTGTCAATCATCGCGCCATTCGACTCGATGTGAATGTGAGCCAACAACTCGCGCCTGAACAGCTTGAAGCCGCAATCAATATCCCGGCACAAATAGCCGAACAACACGCGCACGAGTGTATTCCAGCCGAAAGCGTTAAATCTGCGGATAAACGGGTCCTGCCGGTTGGAGCGGTAGCCGCTGACAATATCAGCCTCACCTGCCCGCGCCAGCAACAGGTGAATCTCGCCAAAATCAAATTGATTATCGCTCGGCGTGAACGCAATCCAATCGCACGTGGCGGCTGCAAAGCCGGCCTTGAGCGCGCCGCCATAGCCGCGATTGGGGAAATGCTCGACCAGTTTAAAGTGAGGAATCCGCGTTTGCAGCTCGCGCCCGATCTCGCCCGTGCGGTCGCGGCTGCCATCGTTGACCAGGATGATTTCATACTCCAGGCCGCTCGCCTGCATCACCTGCGAGACGCGCTCGACAGCCGCGGCGACATTGGCCTCCTCATTATAAGCCGGAATAACAACAGAAAGACTGTGAACCGAAGGTGGTCTTGTCATGCAGTTCTCCATACAGACGATGATATGCCCGGATACACCGCGAGTATTATAAGCATATCCATCCTGCCCGTCAAACCTGTTCCACGCCAGATTTCCAGGTATGGTATAATCTCCACAAGCACACTGCAGCTTTTGCCGCAACCCAACACAGGACATAAGGCTCCAAAATCAACCGTGTGAGGAAAGACTTGTTAGGAAAATTTGCTTCGATACGTGATAGCCTGACACGCACCCGTCAGGCCGTTTTTGGCCGCGTTGCCACGCTGCTGGGGCAGACCGAAATCACGCCCCAAACGTGGGATGAATTAGAAGCCTTGCTCATCCAGGCGGACGTGGGTGTAGACACCACTTTGATTCTGCTGGATCGCCTGCGCGCGCAGGTGGACCGCGAAGGGATCATCCACGCCGAAAAACTCCAGGCGGCGCTCAAAGCCGAACTGCGCCGTTTGCTCCAGGACCCGCCGCCGATGGATGTGGAGCTGAGTGCGCGGCCACTCTCTGTCATTATGATTGTGGGCGTGAACGGCTCCGGCAAGACGACCACCATTGCTAAACTGGCGGCTTATTACAAACAGCGCGGGCGCAATGTCTTGCTGGCCGGGGCGGATACGTTTCGCGCCGCCGCCGGCGAACAACTCGACATCTGGGCCGAGCGAGTCGGCGCGCCACTCATCGGCGGTCAGCCCGGCGCCGACCCCGGCGCCATCGTGTTCGATGCCATCAAGTCTGCTCAGGCGCGCCATTTCAACCTGGTCATCGCCGATACGGCCGGCCGTCTGCACACCAAATACAATCTGATGCAAGAGCTGACCAAAGTGCGCAACGTCGCCGCCAAGGCGTTGCCTGGCGCGCCGCACGAAACGCTGGTGGTAATTGACGCCACCACCGGCCAAAATGCGCTGGCGCAGGCGCGCCAGTTCCGCGATGCCACCCAAGCCACCGGCGTCATCGTCACCAAGCTCGATGGCACCGCCAAAGGCGGCATGGTCTTTTCCATTGCCAATGGATTGGGCTTGCCCGTGCGCTTTATCGGCACAGGAGAAAAAGTGGGCGACCTGGCCGAATTCGACCCGCAGGCATTTGTGGATGGACTTTTCGAGTGACGGGTTACGGACAGCAAATGACGCATTACATATCACGCATTACGTTATGAGGTAACAATGGACGAACTGAGACTGCGCTTGACCGAATTGAACGCCAAAATCTCTGCCTTACTGGAGCGTCTTTGACATCGCCAACAAGCAGCAACACATTGCAGAATTGGAAAAGCGCGCTTCGGCGGCGGATTTTTGGGACGACCCTACCGCCGCGCAGGAGACGATGCGCCAGCTGACGGCGCTGCGCGATGAGGTGGAGGGCTGGGTCCATTTGCACCAGCGCACACGCGATGCGCTGGAATTATTGGAACTGGCCGCCCTGGACGCGGACGAGACGCTTATGACCGGCGTTGCCGCCGAAGCCGACGCGCTGGAGCGAGAGCTGGAACGCCGCGAATTCACCCTGTTGCTTTCGGGGCCGCACGACCGCGGCGATGCGATTCTGGCGATTCACGCCGGCGCGGGCGGCGTAGACGCGCAGGACTGGACGGAAATGCTGCTCCGTATGTATCTGCGCTGGGCCGAGCAACGCGACTTTAAAACCAACATCCTCGATCAAACCCCCGGCGATGAAGCCGGCATCAAAAGCGTGACGGTCTCGGTCGAAGGCGAGTATGCCTACGGCTATCTGCGCGCCGAGAAAGGCGTGCATCGGCTGGTGCGCCTCAGCCCCTTCGATGCCGCTCATCGCCGCCATACTTCCTTTGCGCTGGTGGAAGCCTGGCCCGATATTGGTGAGAGCAGCGAAATCGTCATCCGCCCCGACGAACTCAAAATCGAAACCTTTCGCGCCTCGAGCGCCGGCGGTCAGCACGTCCAGAAGAATGAAACCGCCGTGCGAATCACTCACCTGCCCACCGGCCTGGTCGTTTCGTGCCAAAACGAGCGCAGCCAGGTGCAAAACCGCGAAAACGCCATGAAGGTCTTGCGGGCGCGCCTGGCCGAAATCGAAGAACACAAAAAACGCCAGGAACTGGCCGAATTGAAAGGGATGCATGTCAGCGCCGAATGGGGCAGCCAGATTCGCTCGTATGTTTTGCATCCCTACCAGATGGTCAAAGACCACCGCACCAACTATGAGACCGGCAACACCGCCGCCGTGCTGGATGGCCGCCTGGACGATTTTATGGAAGCCTATTTGCGCTCGACGATCGGGCAGACCGAATAGCTCCAGTTTCAGCAGGGTCAATGCTGTCATTGCGAGCGCCCTCGCAATGACTTGTTGTTTCGGCCGCCTGCGGATAAAGACCTTTAGGGCCTGCGAGACCCTAAAGGTCTGGAAGGGTCTGTCGTGTCATTGCGAG
>FWPV01015860.1_pt1 | contig 10742 bp, 6 predicted proteins | sample 2228371 | NCBI WGS metagenome assembly FWPV01 (sample SAMEA103939776, study PRJEB20133) | metagenome
CCGGGGTACGCTTCGCCGGTAGCGATTTCCACCCCTTTGACGAGGATGCGATAGACGTTGGGCTTGAGCTCCAGGTTGTCACGAATGTGCACGGTGGGGGGCAGAAAACCCACCTCCTGGGCAAAGCGCTTGCGCAGCGCGCGGATGCGCTTGATCAGCTCGCCACCCTGCTGGTTATCGACGAGCGGAATCAAGCGGTAGCCCACCTCCAGTCCCAGCACGTCGACCGGCTGCACGTCCTCCCATGTGGCTTCCACCGCCTCTTCCCGCAGAGGTGGCGCTGCAGCTGCCTGCATCGCCGCGGCGCGCGCGCGCTCCTGCATTTTGCGCCAAGCGTACCAGGCCAACGCCCCCATCGCCGTGGCGATGAGCAGGAACACGAAATTGGGCATGCCCGGGATCGTGCCCAGCAACAACAAGATCCCTGCGGCCAGCGCCAGTACCTGTGGCCGCTCGAAAAGGTTTTTCAGCACCTGACTGCCGACGTCGGCGTCCTCCTCGCCCGCCACACGCGAAATGACCATACCGGCGGCGATCGAGATCATCAACGAGGGGATCTGCGCCACCAGCCCGTCGCCGATGGTCAAAATCACATAGGTATCGACGGCACGGCCAAACGCCATGTCGTGGCCGATCATCCCCACCGTCAGCCCACCGATGACGTTGATGAGGGTGATGAGAATGCCAGCGACCGCATCGCCGCGCACAAACTTGGAGGCACCGTCCATCGCGCCGTAGAACTCGGCTTCTTGCTGGATCTCCTTGCGCCGCCGCCGCGCTTCTGCCTCATCGATCAAGCCGGCGTTCAGATCCGCGTCGATCGCCATTTGCTTACCCGGCATCGCATCCAGCGTAAAGCGGGCGCTCACTTCGGCAATGCGCCCAGCCCCTTTGGTGATCACCACGAAGTTGATGATCACCAGGATCACGAACACCACCAGACCGATCGCCGTGTTGCCGCCAACCAGAAACTGCCCGAACGCTTCGATGACCTTGCCGGCCGCGTCGGGACCAGTGTGCCCCTCGAGCAGCACCACGCGGGTGGAAGCGACGTTGAGCGCGAGCCGCAGCAACGTCGTCACCAACAACACCACCGGAAACGCCGCGAATTCCAGCGGCTTTTTGGTGTACATCGCCACCATCAGCACGATCAGACTGAGCGCGATGTTGAAGGTGAAAAACACATCGAGCAGAAACGCCGGCAGCGGCAACACCATCATCGCCAGCACCAGCATGATGAACACCGGTGCGGCGAGGAACTTCAGCTTACCGCCCGGCGGCAGCCAGCGCCGCCAATCGGCCACGAATGCGGTCATCGGATTGGCCATTGGTATGATCCTTGTGTCGTTCGCCTACTTTTGTCGTGAAATTGGAGCCTATCCGCGGCTGACCACGCTCACTTTCCCCCTTGCGCTCCTACGAGGGTGAAGGATTCGGTCAGGCGCTCATCCCTTCTGTGTCGGCCCAGCGCTTGACTGCCGATCCCACTCACGGTCGCGCCGGATCGTGCTCCGCTCAGTCTTGCCCATCCCGCGTCTCCTCGTTCTCGTCCGGCGGCTCCGGCACCATCAACTCAGGCGGTACCGTGACTTGCCGCGGCGGTTCGGGTTTCATGCCGCCACGTGCCATCCATTCGTCGAGCTGATAGACGTACGCCAGCACTTCGGCCACCGCCGTATAAAGCCCCGGCGGGATCGCTTCGCCCACTTCCACGTGAACGTACAGCGCGCGCGCCAAGGGCGGCGCTTCCACCCGCGGCACGTTCGCTTCGGCGGCGATTTCGCGGATCTTGAGCGCCAGCTCCCCCCGCCCTTTGGCAACGACGACGGGCGCGGCCATTTTTGCCGCGTCGTAGTCGAGCGCCACCGCAAAGTGCGTCGGGTTGGTCACCACCACCTTGGCCTTGGGCACTGCTGCCATCATGCGGCGTCGCGCCATTTCGCGCTGCACCGCGCGGATCCGACCTTTGATCTGCGGATCGCCTTCGGTTTCTTTGTACTCTTGTTTGAGCTCTTCCCTGGTCATGCGCAAGTTCTTGTAGTAACTCCACAGCTGATAGGGCACATCCGCCGCGGCGATCAGCCCGAACGCCAGCACCAACCACAGCGCGCTCCACGCCAACGCATCGATGAACTCGCTGCGTGCGTGCTCCAGCGGCAGGCGGATCAACTGCAATACCACCTCATACTCGCGGTTCAACACCATCCACGCCACCGCGCCGACCAACAGAACTTTGACGATGGACTTGCCGGCTTCGATCAAGCCGTTGAGGGAAAAAATGCGCTTGAGGCCGGCGATCGGATCGAGCCGCTCCAGCTTCAGCGCCAACAGTTTGGGCACAAAAATGAAACTGCCCATGCCCACTGGCCCGGCAAGCGCGGCGATGAGCAAAAACACAAATAGCGGCGCCAGCACAATCAGCGTCTCGCGCACCACCAACACCAAGAGCGCCAACACCTCCCCCACATCGAATGCGCGCGCCTCGGAAAAGGTCAAGACTTCGGCGATCAGCCGCGCCACGCGCTCGGCCATCCATTCGCCCAGGAGCATGAGCACCAACGTGCCGGTCAGCAGCACCAAAAAACCCTGCAGCTCGCGCGAGTGCGGTACCTGCCCCTCGGCGCGCGCCTGTTCGATGCGCCGCGCTGACGGCTGCTCGGTTTTCTCTAGATCGCTTTCTTCGGCCACGGCCGTGCCTCAGACACCCGTCCCATCGTCATTGTGCCTGAGCCTAGGAGCAGACCGCGGTCGAAAAAACGGGGGAAAAAGGCGGCTATTTGGGCGCAGACAGCAAGGTCGGAGGCAGCACAGATAGCAGCGACACCAGCAAAGCGCATTTGCCCCTCCCTCCTCTGCTCAGCTGAAGGTCGCCGTCAACGGTGGGCAGTGGAATTCAAACGCGGCCTTGCCCCCGACTCGAGCGCGGCTTTACTCTGGCGGTGCAGGCCGTGGAGCCAGAAAGAGGGTTCGTTGTTTGTTCGGGCAGCGAGCGTTTCCCTTTGTGCAACGGTGTCAAAGCCATTGGGCTCGCCGCCCTTTGTCAAGCACTCTCGAGTTTATGACAGCCGCTATTGTTCCTTACCGCGACGCCGCCGCTCTTCCTCGGCCTGACGCGCGCGCAGGTCCGCCAGATCGTCCTCTTTGCTCGATGGCACCGGAAAACCATCGGCAACATAGGCGTGGCCCTTCATCACGATCACGATGATGCAGCCAAACGCCAACGTGAAGATCACCGTCAGATGCAGCCCCAGCGCGGCCAGGGTGAGAATATCGACGGTGTTGAGGTACTTTTCCGCTGCCTGCGGCGAGAGATCGGCGTACCACCACCGAGCCACCAGCGGCGGCACCGCGCAAGCGAGTAACCCACCAACGAACCATCGTGGCAGGCGCTTGAAAATTTTCCATTCTAACCCCGGCGGGGCTTTCTTGCTGTCGGGGAGGCGGCGAAACCAGCGTGAGGTCGAATCCATCGCCGTTGGCCTTGTGTCATCGTTTGCTATCATTCTAGCAAGAGTGGATCGCAACGTTCCGGAAAAGTTCATGTTTTTTGATCAGGCTCAAGATGGTTCGGTACCGCGCTGGCGCGAGGCCTTTGCCAGTGCCCTTCGCAAATGCGGGCTAAGAGAGTCTCTAGGCGATCGCCTAAGACGCTGGCGATGCGCCGCGGTGCTGGCATGGGGGCTGATGGGGGTAGGCTCATTTGCCGTCGCCCACGCCCAACCCCAACCGTCGTTACCGCGCGTCACCTTGAGCGTGGGGATGTATCACATCCAGGCCGAGCTCGCTGCCACCCCGGAAGCGCGCGCCAAAGGACTGATGTACCGGCCAGCGCTCGCCCCCAACGAGGGGATGTTGTTCGTCTTTCCCGTGGCGGCGATTCACTGCATGTGGATGAAAAACACCTACATCCCCCTTTCCGTGGCATTTCTCGACGAAACGGGTCGCATCGTCAATATCGCCGAGATGTCCCCGCTGACGCTGGAGAGCCACTGCGCCGCACAGCCGGTGCCGTATGCGCTGGAAATGCCAGCGAGCTGGTTTCGCGAGCGGGGGATCGTCGTAGGCATGACCATCCAAGGCGTGGCGGGACTGAGCGCGCCGCGATAGTCGGGTAGCGCGCAAAATCCCCCTCCCCTCAGGTTCCGCGAGGCAAGTACCACGAAGCCGCACCACAACGTCCTCCGGGCCTGCGCTGCGCAAAAATTACGGTTCGAGAACCGATCAAAGCGTCCCCGTAGCGCTATAATGGGTATATCCTCCTTGCCGCTGACCTTGACGCACCGCCAAATTCCCCTGCCGGGTTATGAAATGAGTTTATCCTCATAATGAGCTACTCTCCTTGCCGGAGCCCTTGCGATGACTGAAGCCGCAGATTCCGTCATTGAAACCCCGCCCGCTGCAAGTACCCCGCCGACGCTCGATGCCGAAGCCGTCAAGCGGTTGGTGGAAGCGATTCTGCGCGAGCGGCTCAAAGCCACGGTCCGAGAGGAAGTCGCCGCGTTCGTGCAGCAAAACGATCAGCGGGCGCGGGAGTTGTCGCTTCTCGAGCGCATCGTGCGGGTAGAGGAAGAACTCAAAGCGCTGCGCGAAATCCAGATGACGCAGTTTGCGGCGAGCGAAAAACGCTTCGAGGCGCTGCAGCGCGAAATGAACGCGCGCTTCGAGGCGGTAGACAAACGCTTCGAGGCGGTGGACAAACGCTTTGAGGCGGTGGACAAGCGTTTCGAAGCCCTGGACAAGCGCTTTACCGCGCTACAATGGATGATCGGGCTGGGCTTTACGCTCACCGTCGCGTTCATGGGCATGCTGAAGTTCCTGTAAGCGCTGGTTTGGCTTGATTGCGTGCAAGAAAGCGCTCGAATGCGGTCCCAAGCCAGCAATGAAATCACCGCGGGTAGGCGTAATTTCCCCGACTGCGGCAACGGTCTTTCTGGCGCAGCAACGCCGTCACCCGTCAGACTCCCCTGAATCCGTGTTCGAGCCGACTGGAAATGAGGGTCGCATGCATAGCTGCCATTGATCAACACGGATTCAGGACTCCTTTAGCCCCCTCCCGGCGGCAACACCACCGTACAGCGCCGTTTTGCGCGCGTGATTGCGGTGTAGACGAGCTGCGGCATCATCACCGCCCCAGCGCGGGGTGGCACCACGAACGCGACGTGTTCATACTCGCTGCCTTGGGCCTTGTGCACGGTGAGTGCGAACACCGCCTGCACATGGGTCAAACGCGCCGGGCGAAACACGCGCACCGAGCCGGCACTGGCGGCAAATGCCACCACCAACCGCCCACGGCGCGGCAACGTCAGCCCGACGTCCCCGTTCATCAAACCCAGCGCGTAGTCGTTGCGCGTCACGATCACCGGACGACCCGCATACCAGGGTTGTTCGGTGCCCCAGCCGTAGGTGCGCGCGAGCGTGGCCTCGACCGCCTCGTTGAGCGCGCGCACGCCCCACGGCCCTTCGCGCCGCGGCGTCAGCAGTTGAAACCGCGAAAGCTGCGCCACCTGCGCTGCCGCCCAGCGCTGCCAGGCCTCGTCATCGGAAGGAGCATCATCGCCCCATTCCTGCCCCAGCCGCTGGTATTGACTCGCCACCCATGCCGCCAGCGCCGCCACGTCGACCCCTTGCCACACCGCCAGGTCGGCGGTGGCTTTGTCCGGGTGCTCGACGCGGTACTCGGCCAGCAGTTGCGCCGCGATCTTGTCGCCTTCGGGTTGCCAGAGCGCCAGCGCGAGTTGCGCAAAGGCGCTGCTGGCGGCAAAACGCTGCGGCGCGCGTAGCTGCACCCATTGTTCGGCCAGCGCGGGCGACTCTTTTGCCCAGGCGATCAGTTCCGCCAGCACATCCCCGGCTTGCACCGACGGCAATTGCTTCGGGTCGCCGATGAGCACGAGGCGCGACCCCGCAGGCAACGCCCGCACCAGCTGCGCCAGCAACGCCACATCCGCCATCGAGACCTCATCGACGACCACCACATCAGTGGGCAGCGGCGCGTATTCGTGAAACCGCCCGGCAGGGGCATGGGGCGAGACGCCGAGCAAGCGATGCAGCGTCTCAACGCGCTGCGGCAGAAACGGCCGCAACTCGGCGGGCGCCCCGGCCAGCTGTTGCCGTAGCGTCTCCTCCAACCGCGCCGCGGCTTTGCCGGTGGGAGCGGCCAGTGCGATGCGCAACGGCACCGGCGCAAAGTCACCCGCGAGTTTCCCCGCGCAGGCGGCTTCTTGCAGCAGCAACAGCGCGCGGGCTACGGTATATGTCTTGCCGGTGCCGGGACCACCGGTGATGAGCGTAAAAGCGCGCGTAGCGATCGCTTGCGCCGCCTGGCGCTGCTCGGCGTTCGCGGTGCCGAACCAGCGCTCGAGCCGCGCGGGCAAATCGTCTAAAGCACCGCGGGCAGGCGCCTGCGCCGCGCGCCGCGCCAGCGCCTCGCGTAGCGTGGTGACATCGCGCCAGTGCCGCCAGAAATACCACACTCCCGCCTGCCACACGAGCGGCACGACGGTGTGCTCGCTGGGCGTGGCGGTCAGCAGATGGGGATAGCGCTCGGCAAGCGCTCGAATGGCCGGTTCTTGCGTCGCAATGGCAACATCGGCCGGCAATTCGAACGCCGGGGGTTCTGACCACCAAAGGGCAAATCCGGCCGCGGCAGACACGAAGCGGCGCGCTGCGGCCGGGGGGAACGGTCGCGCGCGTTGCGCGTGCAACCACGCCTGCCAACGCGCCAGTTCCTCTTGCCGCACGGCAATCTCACCGGCGCCATATGCAGCGCTCACCCACACCGCGATGAGCGCCAGCGCCAGCTCCTCGGCGTCAGCCAGCGCGCCCTGACCGAATACCCGCTGCGCGGCGGCCGGATCGTGCGTCTGTAGTAGCCAGCGCGCCCACGCCACGTCCGCAGAACGCCAGCACGGAACGCCGTCTTCTTCTGCCTGCGCGCACACCCACGGCAACGCGAACCACGCCAGCAGCTTCGGCCAATCAACCCGCATCGCTCGTTCCTTGCGCCAGTAGACGATCGAGTGCCGCGAGCGCCTCCCCGTCCGGCTGCCAGCCGAATACGCCATGTGCCTCGCCGTCACACGCGCGCACGAACAGCACCATCGCGCCGCCAAAAGCGCCGATTTCACCAGGGTCCTGCCCGGACCCCGCAGCGTTTGGCCGCGCTTTGGTCTGTGCCCCTTCCCCGCTCGGTTCCGATGCGGCATCCCCGAGAGTTTGTGACGGACGAACCACCTGCATTTGCCGCCACCACGCCAGGCTATAGAGCGCCAGCTGCGCATCATACCGGTGCGCCAGCACCGCGTCGGCCAACGCGTCGCGCCGGTACGCGTCAGGGTCGGGTTGCAGCACGTGGGTTTTGTAATCAAGGAGGTAATACCGCCCGCGATACGCAAAAACGAGATCCACGAACCCTTGCATAAAACCATTTAGCGTTTCGGCTTTTAGCGGCGCGCGCCGGCACCCGGGCAACACCGCTGCCTGTATCGCCGCATCGAGCGCCGCTACCGGAATCGGCCCACCTTCTACGGGCACCAAAAAGCGCCACTCACAGGCCAGGGTCTCGAGTTCGCCCAGTCTGACCCGCTCGCCGTCGGGAAGGGTCAGGGGCAGCGCGAGAAATGCGCTGAGCCACTCGACCAGCGCCGGGGCCAACGACTCCTCGAGCCGATGGCGCCGCAGCCAGCGCCGCGCCTCAGTCAAAGCCTGCGGGTGCCAAGCCGCCGCGCTCATGCCGGCAAAAAAGCCTCGTTCTCCCACCCAGCGCAGCAGCTCATGCACCACCGTGCCGCTCGCCACCCCCGGCGGTAACTCGTCAGGTAAACGCCGTAACGAAGCAGCGCTTGGCGCAGCTGAGGGCACGACAGGGGTGGGGATTCGAGCAAGGGTGGGTTCCTTTTCCCCTTCAGCACGGGCAGGCACAGCAGGGGGCACGACACTGTTGGGGATCCCCCTCCAGGCGAAGGCGTTTGACGTCGGCGGCATGACAGGGGGGGCGTGGTGCAACGCCGCCATGGCTGCTGCCGGGGCATCCAGAGGGGAGTTCGTGCTTTCGAACAGTGCAGAGGAAACAAGCCCCTGCTTGCTTTCCCCGGCAAGCGCGCCTTCCGCAAGACGGTCCATCAGCGCCTCGGTGTCACGACCGGCCACGAGCGCGCTGTAGCTGGCGATCCACCAGCGCCGCGGCGCCGGCGGCAGTGGTCGAACGATGAGCCGATCGATACTCGGGACCGTGGATGCCTCCGGCTCGGCCGGGGGTTCGGGGATCTCGGTAGCGGAAGGGACGGCGACGAGTTGGTCCCCCGCTTCGCCCCATATGCGGACCGCTTCGTCGTTGGCGTGCTGGGCAAACGCCTGCACCGACGCCGCGAGCGCTTGTCCCGACGATTCCCCTTCGCGGCCGCCGGTCAGCCACCAGCCCACGGCGCTGTCGCGCCAGTTGCCGTTTTGATTTTCGACCGGCGCCAGCCCCAGCCAAGTGAGGTGCTTGGCGCGCGTCAGCCCCACGTACCACAAACGCAGGTTTTCGCGCCAGGCGTCGTCGGCGTGGCGATCACCACCCTTGCCTTCATCTCCCACCGCCGCGCCATCAGGCGCCGTTCCCCTTTCAGCACTGGTTGGTGGCGACGCACCGCGCTCCTGCTCTGCTTTTGCTGGCCAGGTGGCAAACGGCAAAACGACCAGCGCAAACTCCAGCCCTTTGGCTTTGTGCAACGTGACGATGCGCACCCGCGCCGCGTCGCCGTCCAGTCGCAACAGGTGCTCGTCGCCGCTGCCAACGCCCCCCTCGGCGATCGCCTGCGCCAGCGCACGCAGTAGCGCCATTTCCCCCGGCACCTCATGCGCCAAGCGCTGCAACCATTCGATAAGGTGCAGCACGTTGGTGAGCCGCCGCTCGCCCTCCGGCATCGCCAATAGCCTTGCCGGCACGTCTTCTTCGTGCAGCAACTGCCACAGCGCCGCCAGTACACCACTTCGCCGCCACGCTTGCGCATAGGCGGCAAAGCGCGCCATCACCTCGTCCCACGCGGCTTCATCGGTAAGCCACTGCATCAGCTCTTCTTGCCGCCTGGCCATCGTCGCGCTGGCCACCGCCGCGCGCACCGCCGCTTCGTCTTCCGGACGCAGCAACGCCACCAACCAACGCCACAGGTCCAGCGCCTCAATGCTGGCAAGCACGCTGGTTTCTTCCGACCAAAACACTGCCGGCACGCGATAGCGCTGCAGCGCCGCTTTCATCGCCTCGGCCTCATAGCGATCGCGCACCAGCACCGCGATGTCGTGTGCCGCCAGGGGCTGAAACCCGCCGTCTTCCGCCAAAAAACCCGCCTCAGCGCGCGCGCCGCGCGCCAGCCAATGCGCAATCGTGCGCGCCGCCGCCTCGGCCAGCATCGCCCGCCACTGCTCGGTGCTTCTTTTGCCTTCTTCGAGTTCGGGGAGGTACAAATGCAGGGGCGCGGCTGCTGCGCCGGCAATGATCAAGGAAGTCGCCAAGCCATTTGCAGCAACCGGCTCGAACGGGATTTCCCGTCGCGCGAATGCGCCGTCGGGACAACGCGCTTGCCCCCAACCCAGCAGCGCATTGACCGCTGCGACCATCGCACGGCTGCTGCGGTAGTTGGTAGGCAGGGTAGCGATGGTTTGTGCGGTAGCGCGCAATTGGACATAGACATTGAGATCGGCGCCGCGAAACGCATAGATCGACTGCTTGGGGTCGCCGATCATCACCCAGAGCACGGCATCACGGCACCAGCGCGCGAAGATCTGCGCCTGTAGCGCGTCGGTATCCTGAAACTCGTCAATCAGCACCGCCGGGTAGCGCGAGCGCAAGCGCTGCGCGAGGCGATCTCCGCCCGCGCCGGTGAGCGCCGCGTGCATCTCGCTCAAGAGTTCATCGAACCCGCAACGATACGACTGGCGCGCCAGTTGCCGCGTGCGCGCTTCGATCCAGCGCGCGATCGCTGGCAGCCAACGTTCTTGCCAGGTTTGCCGTGCTTGCTGCAGCGCCTGCTGTGCCGCGCCGATCGCGGTAAAAACCTCCTCCCAACGGGCCTCCTTCGCCCAACCCGGCGCTTTGCCTTTGAGAAACGGCTCGCTTGGTCGCCATTGCCCCGACCAGATCTTCTCGCATAACGGATTGCCAGCGGTCGTTTTCTTGCCCTGTACGTACTCTTCGACTGGCTCTGGCGCCAGCGCCGTCTTGCTCTTTGCCCAGGCGTCGAAGCGCGCCCAGACGCGATCGATCGTGGCGTGATCGGGTCTTCCTTGGGTATTTTTGAGCGATCTTTGCGACCCCGCCTCGTCTGCGGCGATCGCCGCCAGAAAATGCTTGCGCAAATCGGCGCTGACCTCTTGCCACAGCGCTTTGGCCGCGGCCAGTTTCCTGGCCAAGCCCCGCAGCGCTTCGTCCTCTAGGGTCAGCTCAACGCCGTCAGGCTGCGTTGAGAATGACCCATTTTCTATCGTTTGCTCCATTTCCCCGGCCGGCGGTGACGCGTTGCCGGTTTGGCTTGAGGTTCGCCACCATTTCGCGCATTCTTCGAGTAACCCTCCCGGACCGCCCCAAAGTTCGTGCGCGAGCGCGGCAACGAGCGGCTGGGCCGTCGCAATGTGCGTGCGCCAAAAGTCCTGCGCGGCGGCTTCGCGCAGCGGGCTCATCGGCGCCAGTTCCGGCAACCGCCCCCAGGTACCGAACCAGCCTTCCTCGACGAGCACGCGGCGACACCAGGCGTGGATGGTATGAA
>FWPV01015867.1_pt1 | contig 10737 bp, 13 predicted proteins | sample 2228371 | NCBI WGS metagenome assembly FWPV01 (sample SAMEA103939776, study PRJEB20133) | metagenome
GCTCTGCCCTTGCCAGCGCCTTACTTGATTATCAGGAGGTCGAAAATGCGATTTCTATTCTCTAAACGTGCGATTGAGACATTGGAAGCTGCCATCACTTTCCCGATCACCATCCTGGTCATGCTTGCGACGGTTAACCTGGGGATGGTGGTTTATGGTCAGCAAGCGGTGCAAGCAGCCGCCCGGCATGGGGCACGCATGGGTAGCGTGGCGCAGCAGTGCGGCGCTTGCTATGCCGCCAGTTCAGCCAGCAGCGCTATCGATAGCGACCCAATCGTCAAAGAGCCCAGCGTGGCCATCCTTTCTCCGGGTGGGGTAGCCGGCAGCATCTTGAGTGTACGGGTTTCGGGTACGATCCCCAGCTTCCTGGGCAACCTGGTTCCCGGATTGCCCGGCAGCTTTCCGGTTTCGGCGGAGGCGACATTCCGGCAGGAGGGATGGTGATGGAGCTCAAGCTGCTAAAAGATAAGCGCGCTTACTCGTTGACCTTCTGGACGGTCTTCTTTGGATTCATCTTGATCCCGATCATGGCTTTGGGGATTGAGCTGGGTCGTTACTACTACGCCAGGGCGGAGATCGCCAAGGCTGCTGATGCCGCCGCCCTGGCTGCCGCTGCGGAAATAAGCCAAAGGGTGTTTGAGGAAACGGGGGACTTGCAGCCTACCACTAAAACCTGGGCCAACGCACAGGCTTTTGCCAGCATGAATAACGGCTACCTGGCTCAGTTTGGGGTGCATGCGTTGGTGACGGGGATTACAGTGGATTCGGGAGATGATACAGTTCTGGTGCAGGTGTCGGCGAATTTGGAGAGGTTGTTTCCAAGCGTGGTGCCGGATGTGGTTGTTACCGAAAACGGATTTGCTAAAATAAGAGCATTTACCAGATAGGTGATCAGGATAAAATATCATAATGAAACTTTAGTAAATACTATTGACAATATATGTAAACTAATGCTATAATATTTGAAATCGAATAATTCAGTTGCTTACACGTTGGCTGGGACGCTCCTGCTGGAAATGCGTCCTAGCCTTTTTGTTTAACCACTTTTCAGGAGGCTACCATGATCAACGAAGTCGTTCTCGAAGGGATTGTCGTCAAGACCTGGAAGTATGCCGAAGACCTGCTCTTCCGCATCGCCTGCTATCGCGATCCGGACCTGCCCTCCAAGTCGCTCAATGACGCCCAGGATGCCGCCGATTTTGTCACCATCCGTGTGCTCAAGGGAAACCTGGGCGCGCCGGTGGTGGTCGAGAAAGGCGTCCACGTGCGGGTGCACGGTTTCTTGCAGAGCCGGGATTACGAAGAGAGCCTGGCTGACTTCCTGAAAGATGCCCGCGGCGCGGAGTTGCCGGTTCCGGAAAGCCTGGATCCGAACGAGCTGCGCGCCCCACGCGGCACCACCGAGGTCATTGCCCGGCGCATCATGAGCCAGCGCAACGGAACCAAAAGGTGACCGGTATGTCTGAATAGCCGTTCTCTATATTGCGCAACTCGCAATCATCGATTTATCTACCAGGGGGATATTGCAGAACAACCGAATAGTTCAGTGACTGGCAGCCTCGCTGCTAATACGTAGGCCGGTGTGCTTCCCCCAGGAGGGTTGTACACCGGCCTTGTTGCTTTAACGAGCCCAGATGCTCAATAAGCAGCCCGCACCTTGACAAACAGCCTCTTTGCGTAAACGTTCTGTTGGGTTGACGCTGTCAACCACGGCAGGCGGTGGCCGCTGCCCCTTAGTCCGGGGGTGGGTCGTGAGAAGCGCTGTAAGTCGTCCGCAGAGGTCCGGCTCATAAGATGCAAAAATACCGATTTCAACGGCTGCCCGGTTGGTTTTGCACCTGCCGGGCAGCCGATCACAGCTTCAGACAGCAAACTTTGACGACTGAGGGATTCCTCGGCGGTCAAGGTTTGCTGCCCTGACGTGCCCTGAAGTTATAGAAGGGAAACATAGGACAGTAAAACGTTAGCTGGTGCGCCTTAATTCTGGCGCAGTAACGTCGGAAACCAATCCCCACACGTTTGTTATTGACACGAAAGGAGAGAAATGCACTCACGATGACTACCGCACCCCCAATCCTGGAGAACCAACTCCAACACGAACGCACAGCCCGGGCGCAGGCTGCCCTGATGAGCGGCGATATGCAGGTGATGGTCTTGACCGACTGCGCCTGGATGGTTGCCAGCAAGAGCAGCCGCTACACCGTCTCACTGGATGGCGATGCCTGGATCTGCACCTGCCCGGATTTCAGCGGACGCTGTCAGCGTTTTGGCTTGCGCTGCAAGCACATCGAGGCGGTCCGTCTCACCGAGGCGGAGAAGATCGCCAAATCCGGGCTGGTAAGCCAGTACACGTATCCACAGTTTTCAACCACTCACACGGAGGAACCTATGACCCAATCCATGCCAACCCACGATCTACCCACGCTCGACGCATCCAGCGAGCAGATCCTGTGGCGACTTAGGCAGCCGCTGGATATGAACCGCGTCAAGCGCCGCCAGGCTCCCGGGCAGGGGACTGTCCCTTACCTGGAAGGTTACGATGTGATCGAAGTCGCCAACGACCTGTTCCAGTTCCGCTGGTCGTTCGACCTGCTCAGTGAGCCACATATTATGCGCTGGGATAAGGTGATTACCTTTTATGACCAGCGTGCCAGGAAGAAGGTGCCGGTGCTGGGCGAAGATGGCAAACCAACCACGGAGATCGCCGGTGTGGCTTACATCACCGGCCGGATCACGGTCGAGCTGGACGGCAAAGCCTACAGCCACGCCGACGCCGGGCGCTGCATCTTCAACGGCGACACGCCCGAAGCCCTGGACATGGCCATCGCTGGCGCGGTCACCGACTGCCTGAAGCGCTGCTTCCGCCAGCTCGGAGAACAATTCGGAAATTCCTTGTACGACAAGGAAGTCGCCAAGACGGCTGGCCTTGAGAACGGCGCTACGAACGGTCATGGATCAAGCGGCAACGGTCAATCGGCATCGCCGAACCCGCCTGCGCCACCCAACCCGCCCGCCTCCCAGGCGGAGACGCTGCAATACCGGGATGGCGTAGCGGTGGACACAAGCAACGCTGCGGAAGTAGAGGCTTTCAACGCCTTCAAGTCCACCCACCGGGGGCTGGTTCCTGCCTCGCGCGAAGTATTGCGCGCCTGGGTCACCAGCCGCAACGGCAAGAAGTAATCCCATATTTGAGAAACGGAGGATAACCCCATGTCATTCCAAACGATCATCATCGCCGGTCATCTCGGCCGCGACCCGGAGATGCGCTACACCCCTGCCGGGCAGGCTGTGACCAACTTCAACCTGGCTGCCAACCGCCAGTACACCGACTCGAGCGGTCAGGTGGTGAAGGAAACCGCCTGGTTCCGGGTTTCCGCCTGGGGCAAGACCGCCGAGAACTGCAACCAGTATCTGTACAAAGGCAGCCTGGTGCTGGTGGAAGGCAGACTGGTGTGCGACCCCGAAACGGGCGGTCCACGGCTCTACACCCGTCAGGATGGCTCGCCCGCCTCATCCTTCGAAGTGAGCGCCAGCACGGTGCGCTTCCTTTCGGGGCGTGAAGGCGAGAACGAACCCGAACCTGCCGGGAATGGCACGGCTGCAACCCAGCACGATGACATTCCGTTCTGATCCACACGAGATTGCCTTGGGTACGCCTGGGGCAATCTCATGTATTTCTTTTCACGGAGGTGAACATGATCAAGAAGATTTACCGCGGCGAGCGAGGCGGGGCAGTCAAAGTCATCCTGCCCTCTGGCAAGGTGCAGCCCTTGCGACACGTGGTGCTGCACAGCCCAACCGGCTTCGGTTGGGGTTATGGCGGCTCCGGACCGGCAGACCTGGCGCTGAGCATTCTATGCGATGTGCTGGGCGAGCGACCGTCCGCGAAGCAGATCTATCACGGGCGGTTCAAAGCCTTCCCACACTACCAGGATTTCAAGCGCGAGTTCGTCGCCAGGTGGGAGTATGGCAGCGGGTTCGAGATCGACTCAGAAACCATCGCTGACTGGCTGCGCAAGCGGGGCGTGGAGGTGCAGCCATGACCGATGAGCATATCCTTGTACTGAGCGAAGCGAACGTATCCGATGACGGTCCCGGCTCCGACCTGTTCGATCCCTACAAAACCGGTTGGTGGAAATCTGTCGCCAGCGATGACTCTGTACCCGCTGATCAGCCCTGCCCGAACTGCAACGGCGAAGGTTATATTGTCGTCCGGGTCTATCCCTGGGATGGGTGCTCGTACGATGAAGAGCCGTGTAAGTTCTGCAATCTCAGGAAGGATCGCTCAGAGCTGGATAACGAGTCGCCAGAGGAGATGGATATCCCCTTCTAATCGTTTCTCACCGTTGGCATTTCAATTCCCACACGTCCTGGAGGTGAATAGCATGCATGATACCCTTACCCAGAAGCTCAAGGTTGATCTGGCAGGCAGGCAAACCCGCATCAATGTGATCGGGTACGCCTACCTGGTCGATTTCGGTCCTTCGACCCAACCCCGTTTTCATACCGTCAACAAGCAGCGACGTTGCTCGTGCCAGCTGAAGGAAACCTGCCCGGCCATCGAAGCCGTGGCGGAGTACCTGCGCAACGGCGGGCAGCGCGCTCCCGATCCCATGCCATCCTGCCCAATCTGCGGCGCGGAGACTGTCTGCGACCGCAAGTGGGACGGCAAGTACACCAAAGAACTCGGCTGGCGCTGTACGAGAGGAGGTCTTCGACACTTCCTGGAGGCCAAAGCCGAACGCATTAAAGAGGCGCTTCGCCGCCAGCAAGCAGCGGTCAGCGAACACGAAAGTGCAGCTGGCCGCTGATTTATTTAACGGAGGAAATAATGCAAGTACACACGTTAACCCACATGGAATTCGAGCCTGCGCCGGTGCAGATCGGCGAGCCGTTCCGCTGCTGGGAGTGCGGGTCACCAGACCAGGGAGGTATGTTCCTGATCATCGACCACTCCCCGTTGGAAGCCTACGCCGATCACGTCTACTACATGCGCCTTGCCTGCGGGCACAACCCGCGCTGCGTGCGCCTGGGCGATGCCATTGCCCCGTTGCGCCCGCTGGATCGTTCGATCGACGAGAACCTGGCGAGCGTGCGTGAAGGATTAACTTACCTCGCCAAGACGGTGCCGCCCGATCAGCTGAACCAGGAACCGGTTTCCAAGATCGTCTACCTGCTGGTCGCCGGGCGCATCGCACCGCAGACAGCCATCAACCAGCTACGTAGGCTGGTGCGCACGAACGAACCGTTCCTGCCTACTCGGCTGCCTGTCATCGAACAAACCTGGCGGTAATCCCGCCTCAACCAATTCACACGCCGCCCGCTCTGGAAGCCTCCAGGGCGGGCGATTTCATTACATGGAGGAAAACATGTGCCAGTTGTTGTTATTGCCGGATAAGCCCGGCAACACGAAATACACCCCCAAGCACAAGCTGCTCCCCTTGCGGGAGCGCCCGATGGAGCGGGTCAGCGCCCGCGCCGATGCCTGTACAATCGTCGAACTTCTGGCTGCAATTCTCGGTGGTCCGCAGCCCATCGAAACTGCCGATGCCTTGCTGTCGCACTTCAACGGCCGGCTGTCTGATCTGCGCCGCGCTCCGGCGCACGAGATCGCCGATATCCCCGGCATCGGGCAGCAGAACGCCGCACGAATCAAAGCTGCTGTGGAGCTCGGACTGCGCCTGACGCTCAACACCGAAGAAGATCGCCCGACGATCCACAGTCCGGCAGATGCGGCTGCCATGCTGCAGCACGAGATGAGCGCATTGGAGCAGGAGCACCTCCGCGTGATCCTGCTCGATACGCGCAACCGGGTGATTGACATTGTGGAGATCTACCACGGCAGCCTGAACTCCGCCCAGGTGCGGGTGGCCGAGCTGTTCAAGCCCGCCATTCAGCGCATGTCGGCGGCAATCATCCTGGTGCATAACCACCCGTCCGGCGACCCAACGCCCAGCCCGGACGACGTTGCAGTAACTCGCGCTGTCGTCCAGGCGGGCAAGCTGCTTGACATCGACACGCTGGATCACCTGGTCATCGGTCGGGGCCGCTTTGTCTCGCTCAAGGAACGTGGTTTGGGGTTTGACGGCCGCGTTTCCGAAACGAGGCCAGGTTACCGCATGCGGTCAACCAGGTATTCCATCCATGAAGATGACGAACTGATTTACGCTTACACTCGCTCCCAGGCGTTGGAAGATGGCGTTCTTGTGGATGCCACGCAGATAGCTATGGAAGCAGGTTTTCGTTACCCCACCGTCATCACTGCTGACCTGCACGCCCGCATCACACCGAACGAGCGGGAGAAGGCTTTGGGGCAGAGCTATGAAGGCCGGTTGTGGGATGTGGTTTTCCTGGCATCCTTTACCGCTCGCCAGGTAGGTACACAAGATCGATGCAGCTTCGAGGTCAATCTGTTCGAAGCTGACGAGGCTCCTCCACACCGCACGCACCGTCGCACGCTCTCGTTGTGGATGGTGGTCGGTCCTGGCGATCAGGGTGAGCCGGTCATCACGATCGGTTTCCCTGAGGACTTCTAGGGAGGCGGCCATGACTGGAAAATCACTCCCAGGCCTGCCTGCCCCCTTCGAGAATGCCTACTTCCGGGAACGCGCCCTCAAGGCAGCCAACCGGCAAAAGCAGGGACACATCCTGGTCTCCGGCTCAAAGCCGGACAACGGCCAGGGCTTACCCTTGCCGTACATCCATGATGTCCCGGGCTTACGCCGTGGCAGCTACCCCTATGACTACGAATGTGAGTGGGGCCGCTTCAAGTACGAATACGAGCTGAGCGCCTATATCTTCACACCACACGACGGCGCGGTCCCACCCGGTTGGGAGCATTACGACCTGCACACACCCATCCAGCCGGTGACTGCCGTGATCGACCGGGCGCGCCGTCTGGCGACGATCAAGACACCGGATCGTGAGATCGTGCTGCGCGACGTGCCGGTGGGTGAAAGCCCCTACAACCTGCTCCAGCAGGTCAACGCTGCGCTCGCGCAAAGCTATCAGCCCTTCGTGGCCTGGCGCTTGGAGTGGGTCAGCGGCGAGATTGACCGGCTGTGGCCGGAGGGCGTTCCGCAGATCCGTAATGAACACGGCTCAGCTTACGTGACCGGCTACGCCCACGATGATGCCGGCAACCTGGTCTACCTGAGCATGGTCGGGCATAAGACGGTGCTTGAATCGATCCGGGCTACCATCCAGGCCAGACAGCGCAAGAAGCTGTGGTTACAAGGCAGGCCGGTTTTTCCATTGCCCACGCACTACTCCCAGACCTGGCAGCACCTGCCGGACTACGGGGCGTACCATGCGACCCTGATCGCCGATCCCGCGTTGCCGGGCAAGTGGCAGCCGGGAGAGGAAGTGGCTTACATACTGGTGTTCGAGGGAGAATTGACAGATGGAGCAAATCCTGAGATCAAACTTGGGCAGATGCTCGCTTCTCGATTATCAGAAACTTTGCCTATTCCAATCCTGGATCGTTGGTCTGTGACACTTTGGGAAGCTGGTTCAAAGAAGGAACTGATCGGTGAGCTGGCAACTTCTGGCGATTGCCAATCGGGGCATTGGGTTCATGTATCCGAATCTGGTTGGAAGGAGGTGATCACGGTGTTAGTTGAGCAGGGTGAGATTAGTATTCGGTAGGTTCATTGGTTGATCGGGGGATTTACTCCCTCGATCAACCAATATTCCCTCAGCACAGTTACCATCTTTTTCAAAGGCTGATTTCCCTAACATGATTTTGTCAATTAAGGTATCTAGGCCAAATTGGCTAAACCAAACAATACAACACCAATACGCATCATAAATTCATTTCCCCATTTCAGCCGTGATCTGATCATGGCGCTTAATCAACTCGCGCACGTTGCCTAAGCAGCACGAGCCTTGCGGATTTCGTAAGTCGCACGCACATTGCCCCGCATTAATACCCGTATTTATGTCTTCTAATATCACTTTATGGGACATGGATGAGCCTGTCCGAATATCCCCCATCGTATGCCGAAAGCAGTAGCAGACAAAAACATCATCGCTTTCAGGTTCTTTTTGATAGACGCGCTCACGAATTTGTTCAATGCGAAAGGTTTGCTCGCCATCGGGCGAGAAATAAACCACCGGGCAATCCTGCGTCTTGCAAAACAAGTATTCGACATCCTGGACCTCGCGCAAACTCACTGAAAGGAGAGCCTTAACGGTCTGCCCTTGAACCGGTTTGCCCTTCATGCCGCAGATGGGGCAGGTATTTGTCGTGCGGGATGGGCGTTGAAAATCCTGTGCTGGCAACTCACATACGGTATTTCCTGCTTCGGGTGGACAACAACAAGAGTCACTCATCGTAATTTTCTCCTTTGGATGTAGCGTCATTTGCTAACTGAACTTCTAGGGTCAGCCACTCGGGATCGAGATTCAGACCAGAAAGCAACATCAGCTTGCTGAATTACTTCATTACAGGTCTTCTTCTGGCGTTCCTTGTTCAGCATCAGCATAATAGCTGTTTGATTCGGGGCAATGGCTTACCAGATGGCAAACGCAGTTCTTTCCGTCAACATCGTCAGTTGGGTAAGTTATTCCGACCGCGTGCAGTTCTTGGAGTTCGGTTTCGAGTATCATTAATTCTTTTATTCGTTGGGAAACTTCATCAGCTTTTACTCTTAGCAGATCGAGCACCACCCGGCAGGGGGCTTCACGGCGGTCTCTCATTGCCAGGATCTCTGTGATGTCATCCAGAGAAAAATCCAGCCGACGCAGCCCGATCATAAACTTGAGCCTGTCCACATCCGAGTCGTCATATACCCGGTATCCGTTTGCCAACCGTTTCGGCTGCGGGAGAACACCGATTGACTCGTAGTAGCGGATGGTTTTTCCAGGTAGGCCAGTTAATTCGGCAAGTTCATTAATTCTCATTGCACACCTCAACTTATGACCATTTTACACCTTCCAGTTACTGGAAGGTCAAGGGTAAATAGAAATCATTTTTCGCTTTTAGGACTGATTGAGTGATCAACTCAGTAAATCACGTTGGCTGGTTCTTGAAATCCCAGATCATGTTGGAAGGAGGTAATTCGAATACATATAACCATTCTGAGGTAGTCCTTTGTTTCAACGAAAAATTTCCACCCCTGTGGGGGCCTTGCTCCCTTCGGGGCAATGTGTCCTCCGGGGTCATTCACACGGAGGATACCGACATGAGACTTGCAGGAATTGAAAAGGGAGGGTTTTATCCCTATCCACCTCACATGGCGGAAGCTACGGCTTCCTGGTTTATCCCGCTTCCAGCGGGCACACGCGGGCGTCTTCTTGACCCATGCGCCGGGGAGGGCGAAATCGCCAGCCTCCTGGGCAAGCTGCTCAACTGCGAGACCTGGGGTTGCGAGCTGTTCCCATACCGGGCAGAAAAAGCCGCTGCCCATATGGATAAGTGCCACAGCGCCGCCTGGGAGAGCTGCTCTCTGACCGACGAGTCGATCACGCTTCTCTGGTGTAACCCACCTTATGATGACGACCGTCATGGGGAAGACAAGCGGTTGGAATTCGCTTTCCTTAAATCCACCACGCCCAAGCTGGTGCGCGGCGGGGTATTGGCTTTTGTCATCCCCCAGCGCATCCTGCGTCTGGCGGAGATCACCCGCTACCTGGCCAGCCAGTATGACCGTCTGACCATTCTGCGATTTCCAGACGGAGAATACGAACATTTCAAGCAAGTCTTGCTGCTGGCGACACGGCGGGAGAAGTACAACGTCCCCACCAACGAAGAGATCGAAGCCATCCAGCGTTTGGGGGAGAGCGATCTTCCACCGTTGGGTTTTGCCCCCGAGCCGGTCTATCCTCTGCTGCCTGCTCCCCTGAAGGGCGCGGGCGGCAGGGCGATCACCTTTCGTCGGCTGGATTGGGCTCCTGACGAACTGGTGGAAGCCAGCCGCTGGGCGGGTGTACGCAAGACTCGCGCCTGGCAGGACCTGGTTCACCCGGTCAACAAAGAGAGTGCCTTCACTCCCACCATGCCGCTCAAGAAAGGTCATCTGGCGATGCTGATGGCATCCGGCATGATGGGCACCCTGCGCCTGACCAGCGACGATGGCTATCCCATGCTGGTCAAGGGGCGGGTGGTCAAGGTGGTCGATAAGGTTGTCCACCGAGATCCAGAAAACCCGGAGACAATCGTTGAGCGTTATCGTGACCGCTACGTCACGACGGTTGCCACGCTCTCCCAACATGGGCTGGAACTGATCCAGGATGTGGACACACTGACGCGCTTCATGCGCCAGTACGGCGACAAGATCGCCGCTCACACCCTGGAAACCTACCAACCGTTGTATGATCTGAAGCCGACGGAGGCGGAACTGGCTGTCCTGGAACGACTGGGCAAAGCTCGCAAGGCGCTGCCCAGTCAGGTTGAAGCCGGGCTGCTCCCAACCCAAAAACATGCTGCCATCGCCGCCGCCCGCGCCATCCGCCAGCACCGAAATGCCAATCTACAGGGCGAAATGGGGCTGGGCAAGACGACCATCGCCCTGGCAGTGATCGACCTGCTGGACGCCTACCCGGCTTTGATCTTATGCCCCCCGCACCTGGTGCTCAAGTGGATCCGGGAGGCGGAAGAGGTCATCCCTGGAGCTAAAGGGCGTGAGCTGCGCCGCATCGGCAAGGGCGAAGACGGCGAGATCAACGATGTACGCCAATTCTTCGCCGATTTCGACGCCGGCAGGTTGGGTCCAAAGGCAATAGCTGTGGTGGCAT
>FWPV01015868.1_pt1 | contig 10737 bp, 6 predicted proteins | sample 2228371 | NCBI WGS metagenome assembly FWPV01 (sample SAMEA103939776, study PRJEB20133) | metagenome
TCCGGCCGGTTGCCCTCGAACACCTCATGGGCCTTCGGAAAGCCATCCCCATCGATGACCAGGCCCACCAATACCTGCTTGGCGTCTGGACGCTTATCAGGCGAGTAGCCACGCTGTGCCTGCCCGTTAGCCAGGCACTGGCCCTCAAAGTAAGTCGAGGTGAGAACATAGAGATACACGGTCTCCTGCAGCCCGAAGAGCCTTCTCTCCCGCTCGGCCAGCGCTCGCTCGATGGCCAAGCGGTGCCGGTGCAAGCGGTCCAGGTTGCACTGCGGCTCGCCGCGACTGCCGGCAGGGCTTCTCGGCAGCAATGCCCCTCTCGACTAGCGGCAAGCACGCCCGCGGGCCGCTGGCGCCCGCCACGGTCACGTGCGGCACCAGGTAGCCGAGGCCGAAGCCTCCGAGCAGCCAAAACAAGTGTGGTGCAGCGGCGTCAAAACCCGCACCACCTATCGAGTGAGCCAGGCGCAGCCCACGGTACGAGAGGCAGGCGTAAGCGGCACACAACAGACGCCCCGAGAGTCAGTGCGCAGATGGTACCAGTGGGCAAATGCTATTGCCGTCTCTCATCTTGCTTTGGCCCTGGATCAGCCTATACTGCAGAAGTCGGAGCCCGCCCCGTCGCCCCTTTCCTGGCGCCGCCTGCTTGCGCACCGCCCGCCATGGGGCGCGAGATGCCGGCCCCGCGCTGGCCGTGCAGTCCAACAATAGAGGGATGGTGCGCACATGAGCGGCGTTTTCTTCCTGACATCGGTTTCAGCAGCGCCCGCCGGCCGGCGCTTGCACCGTTCCCGGTTCACTCCCCTGGCCACGGCCTTCATACTGGCCAGCATCCTGGCCACGTCCGGCTCGACGTCGGTCGCTCAAGGCCCGTCCCTCGTCGTCTCCCCGGCCTCGACCCAGCTGGCGGTTGGCGATTCCATCAGGGTGGAGGTGCGAGTAAAGGGCTCGACGAGCCTGTGGGGCGTTCGGCTGAGGCTCAGCTTCGATCCGACCATCCTCCGCGTGTCGGATGCCGATCGCCAACAGGGGGGCACCCAGATCGAGCGCGGGGCGATCTTGCGGACCCGCGAGGCCCAAGGGCAGTTGTGGGAGCTAGTCAACCGCGTTGATAACAGCCGCGGCACGATCGAATACGCATTCGTGCTCTTGAACAACGCCAGGCAGGCAGTTCGGCCAATCACCGAGGAGGGGCCGCTAGTGGTCGTTACTGTGCGTGGCGAGGCGGCCGGTACCAGTCCCGTGAGCTTCGTAGCCGAGGACGTGGAGCTGTTCGACAAGAGTGGTTCGGCGGTGAAGGTCGCCCTGGAGAATGGGGTCGTCGCCGTCGGTGCTGCCCATCGGGCGTACCTGCCGCTGACCGTTAGCCAGGCGCTGGTTGGAAGTGGCAGCGCTGGGCAACGAGCAGATGCCCAGCCGGCGGTCACAGCGGCACACCGTCGCTCCCCGGCCGAGGTCGCTACGGCCTCCAGCTGGCTATCGGACGACCCAGCCAGCGCGAGCAAGAAGCCCGGCCTGGGCACCAGACTGCCCGGATCGGCCCCCGGCTCCGCCGCATCAGCCGACCAGAACACACCGGCGCAAGCCCTTGCCGCGCCATCAGACGTCTGGTGCGGCTGGGTACACACCAACCCGCTCAACGTGGGCTTCGTCTTCACTGGCCAATCCGTCGGCGAAGACGAGTTCCTTGTTGAGCGCCAGGACCCTGGTGCGTCATTCCGCCAGGTGGGCCGTCTGGCCGGCAGCGCGGGCGCTGGATCGACCCTGGTGTACCGCGACGACGCGATCACCTTCGGCACCTATTACCGCTATCGGGTCCGAGCTCATCGGGTGTCCGACGGCGCATACTCTCCCTTCAGCGCCATCGCCGGCACGCCGAGTAGCTACGATGGCCTGTATTTCCGCATCTACTACCGCATAACCGACTGCCCCGACGCCAACGGGCACCAGGTTTGTGTGCCAGACAAGCAGAACCCGCCGGGGGTCAACGCTACCGCCATTCGGGTCGCCAACGCCCTGGCGAACGCGCGCACCTCCTTCATGACGTTCAATGGCGGCCAGGGATTCCGTGACCCGGCCGCCGAGTCGGTCGAGCCAAAGCACCCCGTCGAACTCATCTACGAGGACGGCGGCGGAATGGCTCACGTGTTTGGTGGCTCGGAGCTCACCAAGTTCGGTGCCACTGCGCTGGCACCAGAATACATGGATGGGGTAGTCGCGGGGGTGGACCACCAGGGCTACAACCCGTTGACCAACAGCGGGGAGATAGAGAGCTGGCTCATCCCCTTGCATGAGCTGTTCCACCAGGCCCAGTACGCATACCGGGGCGGCGAGTTGGAGCCATCGCGCAACTGGTTTCTCGAAGGCCAGGCCCGCTCCATCCAGGACAAGTTCTGCCTGGGAGAGGATCCGTCCGGAGGCCCGTGCCCCAGTCTCGACGACGAAGGCCTGGGCATCGCCTCGTACGTCGGCGAGGTGAACGGCTATCTTGCCAACGCCAATCGCAACCTAACCGAAATCTCTTACGCCGCAGCGCTCTTCTGGACCTATGTCACCGAGCGCTACGGCTTGCTGCGGCAGGAACCACACCTCGGGGTCGACCTGATCCTCAGGTTCTGGGAGGAAGGCAGTGCCGATCCAAGGCAGGATGGCATCACCACTCTCAACCGGGCCCTCGCGGCGCTCGGCCACCGGGTCACATTCGAGGACGTGTTCAAGGATTTCGTCGTCGCCAACTACGCCAAGGAGCTGACCGGCGCCGGCGTGCCGGAGAAGTACAAGTACATCGACGAAACCCAGCCGCCTGGCCACTACGATCCCGTTTATCTCGACCTCGACCGGGAGATCACCCCAGATGCGGCTGTCGACCCAACGATCACCGAAGTTGCCTCGTGGGGCGCGCGCTACTACCAGTTCCGCCCGTCGGCCGACGTCCCGATCCTGAACATCGAGTTCCGTCAGGACGTGGAGCGTCACGTGTATTACGCTCTGCTGGCAGTGAAGAACGACGGCATTGCGTTTGAGCGCGAACAGACCGACGGTGACCTGGTCGAGGTTTTGCCCAACGATGGTTACGACCGCGTTGTCGTCATCGTCGCCGGCCTCGGCAACCACGCCAACTACCGCTTTGCCGTCAACGCCACACGGCCGGTCCTGCGGATTCTCGATCCCACCGAGGGTCGGTTTGCCGCCGCCGGCGATCCTGCGGCGCCGGGGAAGATTCTCCTCAAGGTTGAGGTCCTTTCGCCGACTGGTGCTGGCGCGCCCCTCGAGGGTATTGCGGCCCGTGACTTTGACGTGCGGATCGGTGGTAAAGACCTGGACCTCCGGATGGGCCGCGACCTCATTGCCTATTCCTACATCGCCGGCCAGTATTGGCTGACGCTGCGGGCGCCGGTCCAGGCGGCTGACGGCGATTACGACTTGACGGTGAGTTACGCGGGCAGCTTGAGCGACACCGAGCCCGGCGCGGTGCACTACGCAGCGGGCACTGAGGCCGACAGCCTCATCGTCATCGACCGGTCGCTGAGCATGGCCGACTCGGGCAAGATGGCGGACGCGGCGAGCGCCGCCCGCCTCTATGTTGACAGCTGGAACGAGGGGGATCAGCTCGGCGTGGTGTCATTCAGCTCGAGTGCCACTGTAGATTGGGCTCTGAGCCCATGGTCCGACGCCAACCGCTCTCGTGCCTTGGCAGCGATCGACGCCATCGTTCCGACCTGGAGGACCTCGATTGGCGCCGGTCTGCGCGCCGCCCAGGGCGAGCTGGATGCCAGGGGCATCGCCGATCACGACTGGGCGCTCCTGGTGCTGAGCGATGGGATTGAGAACACCGCACCCTACATCGACGATTCTCTGAGCGACTGGGCCGACCGGGCCAATGCCGGCCAGCACGTCCCCGTCGTTCATACCGTGGCCATCGGTCCCGATGCTGAGCGGGCTGATCTCCAGAACCTGTCGGCGACGACCGGCGGCCTTTACCTTTATGCCGCCGAGCCGGCCGGCGCCGCCGCCACCACATCCGGTGGCGTTGCGCTCGCTCAGGCCAACCAGGACCTGGCCAATGACCTGGCGGAGCACTTCCGGACTGTCAGCGCCGAGGTCGCGGGCCTGCAGCAGGTCTACGTCGCCCGCGGCGATAGCCGCGACATGCAGGAGAACGTCCCGGTCGTTCACACCATCCGGATCGACCCCGGGGCCAGCGCGGCAACTTTCAGTGTGAACTGGCACCTGGAGGGCGCTCAGCCGGGTGACCCTCAAGTGAAGCTGTTCGGCCCGCAGGGAAACGAGCGTACCCCGACCCTGCGCGACCCGTTGCATCACGTCGTGTATCGGATCCCGTCTCCGGCAGCGGGTGACTGGCGCCTGGAAGTGACGTTGGTGTGCCAGCATGGCGAGTTCTGTTTCCAGGGCAAGTATCTGGCCGAGGCGGCCGTCAAGACGGCACTAACGGCCGAGCTCGCTATCGGTACTCCCGCGTCCGACCTGGTGACAGGTTCCGCGGTGCCACTCCTGGTGACCATCACCGACAACCGCGCCATCACTGGAGCCACCGTCGGGTACACAATCCAGACGCCGACTGGCACGAGTGCCTCGGGGCGACTTTACGACGACGGCCGGCATGGCGATGGTTTTGCCAACGACGGTGTTTATGGCGTGGTCTTCGCCTCCACCCGGGATGCCGGCAGCTATACGGTGCGCTTCACCGCCGAAGGCCAGCGGACGGGTGGGGCGGCTTTCAGGCGAGTCGGCACCAGATCGTTCAACGTCCGCGAAGGTGCAGACGTGGATGGCGATGGGTTGCCCGATGGCTACGAACGGCAACATGGGCTGGATCCCAACCGGAACGACGCCGGCGAGGACCCGGACATGGACGGCCTGGCCAATCGCTACGAATACATGCACCACACCCATCCGCGTGACGATGACACGGACAACGGCGGCGAGAATGACGGCTCCGAGGTGGACCGCCACTCCGACCCACTCGACCGCAGCGACGACGCCATCAAGGCGCCCCGTATCGCCGCTTATCCGGGTGTGGCCAAGGCATTCGTCAGGTTCAGCGTCCCAGCGGGCACTGATCATCTGATGCTCTATCGCTCCACCAGTCGGGACTCAGGTTACAGTCGGGTGGCCAGCGATATCCGCCCGACCGGCATTTACACTGATGCGGGTCTCGCCAACGGCACCGCCTACTGGTACCGCATGGTCGCCGTCGGCCGGGCCAACCAAGAAAGCGCGCCGAGCGAGCCGTCTTCGACGACAGCCCGTCGGGACTCGGTGCCCCCAGTCGGCTCGATCAGAATCAACGGCGGCGCGCGCACCACCGAGTCGCGCACCGTGACACTCGACCTGGCCGCTCATGACCCGGCGGAGCCGCAAGTGGATGTGCCGCCACCGTGGGACCCCACCTCGGCCGCCAGTGGCGTCAGCGAGATGATGCTGGCCAACAGCAGCCGATTCGCCAATGCCCAATGGGAGCCGTACGCGCGATCAAAGACCTGGACGATCGAGCCACGTCGTGGCCGGGCGACGGTCTTCGTTCGCTACCGCGATGCTGGCGGCAACGAGTCGGAGACAATGCACGCCTCCATCGAGTACGCCAGGCAGGCCCAATGCCCACGCAGCGGCCAGGTCCAGGCGGTCTTCCTGATGGACACCTCGAGCTCGATGGATGACGAGTACGAGGCGCTGTGTGAGCGCGTTGACCAGGTAGTGGCGGACCTGCGGGGCCAGGGAATCACCGTCCAGTACGACACTCTCGGCATCACCCAGAACAAGCACTGCGCCACCAGGAACGTCGCCGCGCTCTTCCCGACCTCGGCGGTGAACACTCCGGAGGACTGGGGCCAGGCCGTGGCGGATGTGGCTGCCCTTTACTCTTGGCGCGAGGGCTACACCCGTTTGCTGGTGCCGATGAGCGATGAGGGTCCGCAGGACGGCGACCCGGTCCAGGACCCCGGCGCCGACCGCGATGTGCTTGAGGCGGCGATCACGTCAGCTCGCGAGCAGCGGGTGATAGTCTCGCCGGTGCTCGGAACGGTTTACGGCGAGCAGGGCGACTATGCCGTGACGGTGCGCCTGGCAACCGAGCTGGCTCAAGGTACGGGCGGGCAAATCTTCATGTCGACGGCGCCGGCCAGCGATCTCGCCGCCGGCATCGGCGGGCTGATCGGTGCCGCCGCCTGCACCCCGGTCCTCAGCGGGGTGCAACCGAAATGCGACGTTACCGAGGAGACCGTGGTGCGGGTGTTTGGCCAGAACCTCCTCGCCGGCTCTACGGTCCAGGTTGGTGGCAAGTCCGCTCGTGACGCGGCGCGGGGACAGGATCCGGAGCACATCTCATTCCGCATACCGACCGGTCTGGCGCACGGGACCTACGATGTAACTGTCAGCAACCCCGGTTTCGGGGAAGGCACGCTGCCTGCCGCACTTACGGTCGGGCCATGCAGCCAGCGATGCGAAGGTTCGCAGCCCGATGACATCTGGACGCCGATGTGGGAGCTTCAGGACGGCCAGATGGACCTTCTAGTCGCCAATTGGACCTTCCCGGGCGAGCTCACGGTGGGTGTCTACAGCGCCCAGGGTGGCGTGCTGGCCGTCCTGTTCGACCCCCAGGGAGTTGAGATCGGTCGCGTCGCCGTGGCGGAAGGTGCCACGGAGCAGATTGCGATCGATTTGGGCGCGGCGACGCCCAATGCTTCATACCGTCTCAGCATCCAGAAGACGGGGTCAGTGACGCCCCGTTTTCGGGCCTTTTTCCGCGGTGCACTCGTCGTAGCCCTGCCGGACTTTGGCGACGGTTGGGAGCGGACTGATGGCGTGCCGCATCCGGGTGTGGGTTCTGACCACGGCATCGAGAGCAGCCCGCTCCTGGGCTTCTACGGCCGCTGGCAGAACCTGGGCGGCCCGTACGCCGACACGACCTGGTACTTCTACGTGACCGGGCCCGAGGCCCCGCTCCAGGTGCGAGTCTGGAGCGAGCACCCGCACGGCGACGGGCACGGTGGCATGTGGTGGATAACGCCGGACGACGTCGCCATCCCTCTGGTCGGCCCAGAACCATCCGGATTCTACCACGTCTTCGGTGCCTCGCAGCCGCAACAAGGGTGGTGGGGCCTGCGCATCAGGGCCGATGCGCCATACGCACCAGGGCCGCTGCACTACAGCCTATCTCGTGTTTCGCCGCCGAGTGGCGACTCGCTGACACCTGACTACGTGGCTCTCCTGCCGCGGTCCATGCAGGGCCCGCCGTGCGGTCCGTCGGTGGTCCTGGACCCTCCCCGGAAAGGGGCCTGCAACTCCTCGGTCGTCCCGCTGGACATCGTGGTATCCGACGTCGCCAATCTGTACGGTGCCGAGGTGCACCTGTCGTTCGATCCGCAACACCTCGAGGTCGTTGATGCCACGCGTGCCGTTACCAGCGTGATCACCCCAGGACCGTTCCCCGACCCGGGCGAGGGGCGCCGGCTCGTTGCCCAGAACCATGTGGACAACGCTCAGGGCACGATCGACTATGCGGTCACACTGCTGCACCCGGCTCCCGCCGCATTCGGCGACGGCGTACTGGCCCGCGTCCTGTTCCGCGTCAAGCAGGGTGGCATCACGCCGGTTCGGTTCACCGGCGGCAAGCTGGACGAGCGACCCGTGCCGCCGCTCGGTCCGCGTCAGATTCCCGTTCAGGCCCGAGGTGCCTTGGTTGTTGGCCGTGATTGCGTGCCGGGTCAGACTGGACCAGGTCAGATCGACGGCCAGGTTGTACTACAGGGCAGAAACAACCCGGCCGGCGCACGGGTCGTGGCCCCGCCCTGGACGCACCCGCAACTCACCGGGCCTGACGGACGGTATTCGATCGGTCCGTTGCGCTCGGCCGACTACACGGTGGTGATCACCCATACCGGCTACCTCCGGACGGACGCGCGCAAGGTCAGCGTCGCCCCAGGGGGCTCAATCCGCATGCCGCTGGCCGTGCTGCTCGGCGGGGACGTGAATGGTGACGGAAGGATCGCTCTGCTAGACGCGGTGCTCATCTCGGTCGGTTACACCTATCAACGGGGCGAGGTCGAGTACCGGGAGGCCGCCGACATCGACGCCGACGGAGTGATCGATCTGGATGATCTGGTGATGGTCGGTGCCAATTGGGCCTGCACTGTGGACGACACGACGCCCCGCTGCCGGCGCTGGCAAGAGTGAGTGAACGGACCACGCGCCGAGCGCGGAGCCAGCCCACCGGGTCAACTTGATACGGACGATCGCCGCATTTAGTGGCAGGTGCGGCCCAGGCTTTCTCGATAGCGCCGTTTGCGTAATCCGCCTGTGGGATTCAACCGATCCCGCCTTCGGCGCACGACAGTTGGGCTTCTGCACGCCGCAAAGCGAGATTCCCAATTAGCGGGCATGCTCTTTCGGCTTTGCACGGCTTTGACCGTCAGCAGGCCTTGGGCCTCTTCCGGGAACGGAGAGGCCCACTTTTCGGGCTTCCAGGCTTCTCATGGGCCGCTTCGCCTTGCCACGCATGCAGCTGCGCCCGGCCCACGGTGACGCCGCGCTGCTGTCGGCCGAGAGCTACGGCAGCATCCTCGCTGTTCGATGGTCGAGCCTTGTGGGAGGCTCTGGGCCTGCCTGGGTTGACCCAGCAATGGAGCAGGGCTTCAGCATCGAACGGGCTCTGTTCCGCCTTCGGCCAATTGGCTGGGTGATGCCGGAGAGCGGGCTATCGACGGCTCAATGGCAGGGAGCGGAGGCTCACTGGCCAGAGTCAGGGCACGTCAGCTGCCACGAGGCTTGCGGGCCGGGGACGGTCGAATGGCAGGGAGCGGAGGCTCACTGGCCAGAGCCAGGGCACGTCAGCAACCAGGAGGCCTGCGGGCCATGGATGCGCTGTGGCCACAGAAGGAGCGGTTCGCGGTGGCGCTCATCGGCGGCGTCCGACAGCTCTTCAGCCCGCCGTTGTCCCTGGTTTGGTAGGACCTCACCTCGACTTACTCCGACGGCGACGGCGTCTGTCCGCTGGTCGAGTCCGGTTACTCGCCGGACCAACGTGCAGATCGACCCCCGTGAGAGTGGTCTCGTCAAGTAGCGTTCGTCAACGGCCGCCTCTGCTACGGGCTGGACCTTGCGGCCGATTGTGAGCAATGGCGGCTGGCCGGCATCTTTGTGCCGGTGAGCAAGTATGCGTGGCCGTCCACCGCCGGGATCGTCGATGCCTACCGCGAGCTGCGCGCCACGGAGGATGCCTTCCGGGGCGTTACTCCCCACCGCCGCCATGGTCCATGCTTGCCAGCAGCTCCGCCATGCGGCGGATGACCTCAGAGGCGTGGCTGTGCACCGCCGGGATCGTCGATGCCTACCGCGAGCTGCGCGCCACGGAGGATGCCTTCCGGGGCGTTACTCCCCACCGCCGCCATGGTCCATCCCTGCCGCCAGCTCCGCCATGCGGCGGATGCCTTCCGGGGCGTTACTCCCCACCGCCACCACGGTCCGTGCCTGCCGCCAGCTCCGCGATACGGCGGATGCCCTCCGGGTGCTCCAGACGCTCGTGAAGCTGTGGCCGATCCGGCACAGTGCCGAACGGCGCGCCGCCAGCTACGTGTTGTTGTGCGTGCTGGCGTAGCTCCTGGCCAAAGTCATGGAGCATCGTCTGCGGCTAGCCGGTATGGCGATGACGGCCGAGGCAGCACTGCGTCAGCTGAACTCGGTCCAGGCGGTGGAGTACGAGCAGGGCAGCTAGCGCGTCGACCAGATGACCCGGCCGGACCAGACTGCCGGGCGCCTCCTGCGTGACCTCGGTGCCCGGCAGATACCCACACGACTTGCGTCAGAGCGCCTCGCGCGGCCGAGCCCCTCCGGCTGACCCTGGACACCCCCGTGTGACGCCTTGTCGTGAAGGCACCCCCCGCAGAGAGACACTTTTAGCGGGGGTGTGAAAAGCTGGCACGTAGTCCAGATGGCCCAGCCCGACCAGACTACCGGGCACATGCTGCGCGCCCTCTGTGTGAAGCAGGTTCCCGCGCTCCTCGCCCCAGAGCGCCTCTGTCACCAGACGCCTCCTGCGTGCCGTGGGTGTGAAGCAGATCCGCGCACTCCTCGCTTCAGAGCACCTCGAGCGACCGAGTCCCCTCCCGCGTGCCCTCGGTGTGAAGGAGATCCCCGCACTCCTGACCGCAGAGCGCCTCGAGCGACCGAGTCCCCTCCCGCGTGCCCTCGGTGTGAAGCAGATCCCCGCACTCCTGACCGCAGAGCGCCTCGAGCGACTGAGTCCCCTCCAGGCGACCCTCGGTGTGAAGCAGGTGCCCGCGCTCCTCCCCTCAGAGCGCCTCTAGCACCAGACGCCTGCTGCGTCCCGTTGGCGCGAAGCAGATCCCCGCACTCCTCGCCTCAGAGAGCCTGGAGCGACCGAGCCCCTCCAGCTGGCCGTCGAATCCGCCGTTTGACGGCTTGTAGTGAATACGCCCCGCCGAGAGCTCCATCTCCTGGCGGGGGTGTCAAACTCGAGCCAGCAGGAGACACCGGCCCTGGCCCCGACTCGCCCCGCAATGGCTGCCGGCCCAGGCCATCGCCGTTGACCCGTCTGGAACCCGCTTCCCATAGGGCTGGAACCTGCTTCCCATCCAGCTGGAAGCCGCTTCCCATAGGGCTGGAACCTGCTTCCCATCCGGCTGAAACCCGCTTCCCATCTGGCTGTAACCTGCTTCCCATCCGGTTCTGTCCCCGTTCTGTCGTCATTCTGTCGTCATT
>FWPV01004385.1_pt1 | contig 10736 bp, 9 predicted proteins | sample 2228371 | NCBI WGS metagenome assembly FWPV01 (sample SAMEA103939776, study PRJEB20133) | metagenome
CGTCGAGGCCTTCGTAGAGTCGGCGGATTTCGTCGCGCAGCGTCTCGACCGCGGCGACGCGGCGGTCGGCGACCTCCTGCAGGCGGGCGGCAAGCGCGAGCGGAGGGTGGCCGCTAATCCGGCCGAGCGCAGAATCCGATTGGACACGACGCAAGTATAACAGAAGGGCGCGGTTTTCTCCAGGCTGATTGGACAGCCGCCCGGCGGCTGTGCTATAGTGACCCCAGCCACGGGCGGTCACCACGTCATGGCAAGGAGGAGATCCATGAGAAACCCCGGACTCAAGGCAGGTCTGATCGGTGGCCTGGTGTTGGCCATCGTGGATTTGCTCGGCCTGATCCCGGTTGTGGGGTGCATAACCCTGCCCCTGGAGTTGCTCCTGTTCCTCGGGATCGGCGCGCTGGCTGGCTATTGGATGGCGCCGCGCCGGTCCGCTGGCGCAGCCGCCGGGCAAGGGGCCATTGCCGGGCTCATCGCCGGCGCGATCGGTGGCGTTGTTAACGTTCTGCTGGCACCCGTGTCGCTCGCCATCTCCGGGGGGTCCGACGCCATTCTCAGGAGTCTTCCCCCCGAGAGCCTTCAGGCATTGGAGAGCGCCGGGATTGACCCCTACGCTCTGGCGAGCCCGGGCGCTATGGCGGGGCTGACGGCGGTCTGCTGCCTGCCCCTGGCCCTGCTCTTGGGAGCAGGCCTGGGCGCTGTGGGTGGGGCAATCCTGGCAGGCGCCAAGCCGGAGTAGGTTCTTCACGCCGACCGTGTGGCGCCTCAAATCGGATCTCGTGCGCTGCCGCGTGGAGTTCCCGCTGTGCTGGCCCTCTGGCACAACGGGACGCGCCGCACCAGGGGGGCGGCCAGGGTGTGAGAGGCGTTCACTGCGGGACGGCAAGTCCAACCTGATGGGGCCTGCGTTCCGCAAGGGTTCGCCGGACGGGCAGCGATGTCTGCGCGCACGATCATCCATCTGGACCTGGACGCCTTCTTCGTCGCCGTTGAGCGACTGGACAACCCGGCTCTCATCGGACGTCCCGTGATCGTCGGCGGGCGGCCGGAGGTGCGCGGTGTCGTCTCTTCGGCTTCCTACGAGGCGCGGGCCTTCGGCGTCCGCTCGGCGATGCCAACGGCCCAGGCCCTGCGATGCTGTCCCTCCGCGGTGCTGCTGCCCGGCCACCGGGTGCGCTATGTGGAGATGTCGCGCCGGGTGATGGCGCTCCTGGCCGACTACACGCCCTTGCTCGAACAGATCTCCATTGATGAGGCCTTCCTGGATGTGACCGGCACCGAGGCGCACTACGGTCCGCCCGCGCAACTGGCAGTTGCCATCCAGGCGCGCATCGAGCGGGAACTGGGCCTGTCCGCGTCGCTGGGTGTGGCGAGCAACAAGCTCGTCGCCAAGATTGCCAGCGACTACCGGAAACCTCATGGCATCACGATTGTCCCGGCGGGAGGTGAGGCTGCCTTTCTGGCGCCCCTGCCGATCCGCATGCTGTGGGGGGTAGGCCGGGTAACGGCGAGGGACTTGGCGCGGCTGGGCGTTCAGACGATCGGCGATCTCGCGCGCTTGCCGGTCGAGACGCTGCGCGCGCACTTCGGCTCCCAAGGGGAAGCCCTCTGGCACGCAGCCCGCGGCGAGGACGACAGCCCGGTCATCCCGGAACATGAGGCCAGGTCGCTCAGCCGTGAGGAGACCTTTGCTCGCGATATCAGCGACGCCGTCGCTCTGCGCCGGGAACTGCTGCGGCTGAGCGATGCGGTGGCGGCCCGACTCCGTCGGCATAACCTCCAGGCGCGCACGGTGACGCTCAAACTGCGGTACGGCGATTTCACCACGATCACGCGCCAGGCCACGCTGGCCGAACCCGCCGACAGCGGCCCGGCGCTCTATGCCCGGGCATTGGCGCTCTTCGAGGCGGCCTGGGAACGGGGCCGTCCGGTGCGGTTGGTCGGCGTCGGCGCAGCCAACCTGGTGCGGCCGGCGCGCCAACTGCGCCTCTTTGAGCAGGAGAACCTGCGCCAGGCCCAACTCGACGCCGCCTTGGATCGCATCCGGGCGCGCTACGGGGAAGACGCCATCCGGCGGGCCTCGCTTCTGGAATCGCCTGACGAACTGTGGGTTGGCAGAGCTACGCCCGAGGAGTAGCGCGGGGCCCTACTGCAGGAGAGCGTCCAGGCCGGCGACGCTGGTGAGCCGGGAGACAGCCTGCACGAACTCGGCGAGGCTGGCGGTGCGCTGGCGCAGCGCGCGCAACTTGGCGCCGATCGGATCGGTCGCGGCAGGCCCGACCGCGTAGGAGCCGTGAAAGGCGAAATAGGCCTGGTTCAGCTTGCGTATGGCGTAGCCGCGCTGCACCAGGATCTCCCGCCTGGTCTCCATGTACTGCTCGGCCTCGGTGATGCGACCTGCGGCAAGGAGCCGGTCTACCTCCAGCCGGGTTTCCCGCATGAAGGCCCCGAAACGAAACGGATCGGTTTCCGGCTCCCTTCCCCACCACTGCGGCTGCAAGGATGGCGGCCGCGGCCACGGCTCTGGCCCGACCAGATCGGGATAGTAGCGCAGCAAGACCGCCCGCCCCACTTCGTCACCGACGATGGAGGCTACCGTCTCGTTCCTGGTGCGGCTACCGTCTCGTTCATGGTGCGCATGTCGCTGCTGTCGTTGTAGCGCCATCCCAGCGGTCGGAAGACCAGATAGGTGTGGGTCCATTCGTGGGCGATGGTGTTCAACACCCACTCCAGTGATTCATTCTCGATCACCATCGTGGGATAAGAGGAAAACCCGCCGGTCCCCTCGACCAGAGCGCTCACATCCAACCCCGCCTGCACCTGAGACTCGATCTCCTCCATTCGAGGGATGTCCAGTCCCGGATCCAGGTAGAGGCCCTCCAGGACGGCGATACGGTTCCGGGGCGAGACGATCAGGTAGAGCGGGCTCTCGGTGAACTGGAAGCGCACTGGCGGCCACGGGCGACCGGCCATCCCAAGGCCCATCTCTGCGAGTACTGACGCTGTCTGTGCCTCCAGGATGCTCTCTACAGCCGGTCGGCGGCCGGCCTGCTCTGCCCGCAGGGTCTCCAACGCGGCCCGAAGCGGGGCCGCCGCGCTTGCGGGGTCTGCCTGACGCGGGTCGGCGTAGATGCGTTCGATCTCGTCCGTCAGATAGCGAGTACGCTCAACGGCCGCAAAATAGGCCAGGACGAGATCGCGCTGGGCCTCCGGCGTCCATGCGGCCGCGGGGCGAACCACCAGGTCGCGTCCCTTCTGCCCCAGCGCCTGGACCTCCCAGGCGGCCAGGCGGAACCCATCGTTGCCGATGGCCTGGCGCAGGGCCCACGTGATGCGCGCCAGGCCGAGGTAGCCCTCGCTCGGCACAGCCACGAGGATGAACAGACAAACCGCCAGCAGGGCCGCGCGCCGCCGAGCCACGACCCGCCACCGCACCTTGCCTGTGACGCGTGTCCTGGCTTGAGCGTCCCGTCTCGGGACGCGCGTTCTCTCTGCGACCACGCTGCTCATTTCGGGCCTCATTATAGGGTGTCGGCGCGACACGGGCAAGGCAGGCTGCTTACAATGCAGCACCTTTGACCGTCGCTCGCGAGTATGCTATCCTGGTTCCATGAGTCAGCCGTTGCTCTCTCTTTCTGCGCCGCGTCCGGCATGGCCGGGCTCCCTCACCCGCGTCCCGGCCTCGGAGGGGTGGTCTGCCGCGCGGGAGGCTGGCGCAGCGCAGAGGTGGGAGATGGGTCCATCTCAGCGTTGAGGGTCCATGAAGGCGTTATCCCTGCGGATGGATCTGCTGCTTGCGGGCCGTCGTGTGCCGCGCGGCTTCCTCTACAGCATCGCCAGCTTCGGCACCAGCCTGGGCAGCTTCGTCATCTCTACCTACGTGGGCTTCTATTACATCTCCGTGGTGGGCCTGCCGCCGCGCTGGGTGGGCTGGGGGCTCTTCGCCTTCAGTTGGTGGAACGCGTTGAACGATCCGCTGGTGGGATGGCTCTCCGACCGCACGCGCACCCGCTGGGGGCGCCGCGTTCCCTACGTTGCCCTCCTGACGGTGCCCCTGGCCCTGAGCTTTGCAGCGATCTGGTCTCCGCCGATGAGGTCTGCCGATCGGATCGGCCTGTTCGCGTTCATGATGGCCCTCATCACGCTAAACGACTTGCTCTACTCGACCGTGGCGCTCAACGTGACGGCCCTCTTGCCGGAGATGTTCCCCGACCTGGCGGCCCGAGCGCGCGTCAACGGCTGGCGGCAGATCATGGGCCTGGTCGGCATGTTGATCGGTGCCGCCTCGTTCCCGGTCCTGGCGCAGCGTTACGGCTGGTCGGCTGCCGGCATGTTCCTCGGCGCGGCCTTGACGGTGGCTTTCGTCCTGTCGCTGACCGGCATGTATGAGCACCGTGTCTATGCTCAGGCGCGCCAGCCGGCCCTGTGGCCGGCGCTGTTGGGCGCTCTGCGCCATCGGGCATTTCTCGTCACCCTGGGCATCGGCTTCTTCGGGCGCTTTGCGTTGACGACCCTGAACGCAACGATTCCGTTCTACGCCGCGTACGCGCTGGGGCTTGGCTCAAGGGGCGCTTCCTGGCTTCTCGGTTCTGCTCTGGGGGCCGCCCTGGCCACCATGTGGCCCTGGGCGCGTCTGCTGGCGCGCTGGGGCGCACGCCGGACGCTCATGGTGGCCCAACTGCTCACGGCCATCGCTGTGCTGCCCCTGCTTTTCGTCTACAACCTGGTCGGTGCTGTTGCCGTCTGCGTGCTCGCGGGCATCGCCATCGCGGGGCTCCTCATCACGCCCGACGTCATGCTGTCCGATGTCGTGGATGCCGACCACGTGCGCACCGGCCAGCGCCGTGAGGGCGTCTATTTTGGGCTGGCCAACTTGGTCAACCGCTTGCCGAACGTCCTCCAGGCTGCGCTGATCGGCGAGATGCTGACATTTGCCGGGTTCAGCGTTGATCTGGCGGATCAGCCCGCCGCCGTCGCTGCCGGGCTGCGCGTGGTCGTCGGCGTGGTGCCTGCAGTAGCCCTGTCCCTGGCCCTCGTGCTGACCTGGATCTACCCGTTGCACGGTGCCCGCCTGGCGCGTGTCAAGATGGAAGTGGCCGCCCTGCGAGCCATTGCAGAGGCAACGGAATCTACTGGAGAGGTGAGCCGTGTCGCATCGGAGTGAGGGCGGGGCCTCCGAGCCGGCCTATCTGGCGCTCGTGCGGGCCGGCGAATTGCGAAATCGCGTCGCCGAGGCATACCGGCATCTTGAGGCCTGTGATGTCTGCGCCCGCAGGTGCGGCGTGAACCGCCGCGCCGGCGAACTGGGGGTGTGCCACACGGGCGAGCGCGCTCGCGTCAGCAGCTATGGCGCCCATCTAGGCGAGGAGGATCCGCTGCGCGGCTGGCGTGGCTCGGGAACGATCTTCTTCACGCGCTGCAATCTACGCTGCCAGTATTGCCAGAACCACGATATCAGCCAGACGGACGACGGCGATGAGCTCGAGCCGGAGGCCCTGGCGGCCATCATGCTCCGCCTGCAGGGATCAGGTTGTCATAACATAAACCTCGTGTCGCCAAGCCATGTCGTGCCGCAGATCCTGGCGGCGGTGCTGATCGCGGCCGAGGCGGGCCTGCGTCTGCCCCTCGTCTACAACACAGGCGGGTATGACTCGCTCTCCATGCTGGCGCTGCTGGACGGAGTGGTGGACATCTACATGCCCGACATGAAATATGCCGATGCTGCCGTTGCAGAGCGCTACTCGAAGGTCCCGAACTATCCCGAGGTCAATCAGGCTGTCGTGCGCGAGATGCACCGCCAGGTGGGTGACCTGCGGATAGATGAGAACGGCCTGGCGGAGCGCGGCTTGCTTGTCAGGCACCTGGTGCTGCCGGGCGGCCTGGCAGGCACGGACCGGATTGTGCGCTTCCTGGCTGACGAGATCTCGCGGGGCACCTATCTCAACTTGATGGATCAGTACCGCCCGGCCTACCGCGCGTACGAGTACCCCGAGCTGAACCGCCGCATCACGCGCGAGGAATATGAGGCCGCCGTCCGTATGGCGCTGGACGCCGGCCTCTGCCGCCTGGATCAGCGGCCGTTGCGCCTGCTGTGGTACTAGTCGGCCTGGGGTCGCAATCGCGCATCTGCGGGCATACCGGGCCTGAGCAGGCCCTCGGGATTGTCGAGGGCGATCTCCACGGCGAAGACGGTCTTGACGCGCTCCTCTTGGGTCTGCACGTTCTTCGGTGTGAACTCCGCCTCTTCAGCGATGTGAGTCACAACGCCCGCGAAGGTGCGGCCGGGGTATGCGTCCACGCTGATCTCGGCCTGCTGGCCGATGCGCACCAGGCCGATGCGATCGGTCGGCACGTAGATCACAAGCCTGGGCCGGGCCAGGTCAATGATCGTGAAGAGCGCGCGGCCCGGTTGGGCGACCTCGCCGGGGTGGATGGCCTGCTCGGAGACTGTCCCCGTCAGCGGGCTGCGGATAGTACGCTTGTCCAGCAGTGCCCTCAGCAGCGCCTGCCTGGCCTCTGCGTGCGCGACCTGGGCCTGCGCCAGCGCGACCGCCTCGGCCTGCGCTGGCGCCTGGACCTGGGCCAGGGCCGCGCGGGCAACCCTCAGCGCAGCCTCGGCCTGGGCGACTTGCCCCTCGGCTCTGTGGACGGCCGCATCGAGCGCGACAGGGTTCTTGCGGATGGCCAGCAGCGTCGCCAAGACAGCCTGGGCGGTGCGCTCCTGTATCTGGGCGGCTCGCAACCCGGCCTCAGCGGCTACCACCTTCTGGTCGTAGATGGCGCGGCGGGTCTTGTCCTCGTCCGACCCGGGGTTAGTCAGGCTCTCTTGCTGGACCTGGGCAGCTTTGAGCTGCGCGCGCGCCAGATCAACGGCGGCTGCGGCGGTCTTCGCCTGGCCGCGTGCATCGTTGATTCGGGCATCCAGCTCCTGCGGGTTGGCTCGCAAATCCACGGCGCTCTCCAGAGCCACCTGGGCGGCTTGTAAGGAAGCCTCGGCCCGCTTCACCTCCGCTTCTGCCTGGGCCACCTTCTCCGGTTGTGGCGGGCTGGTGACTCGGGCCAGTTCGGCCTGAGCGGCGGCCAGGCCCGCTTGCGCCTGCTCCAGTTGTGCCAGCAACTCCTCGGCGTCCAGCTCGACCAGGACCTGCCCGGCCGTCACCTGGTCTCCCTCCTCGGCCGCGACGCTGACAGCGCGACCGGTAACCTCGCTGCTCACCGTGACTTTCGTCGCTTCGATCGTTCCCGACGCTACGATGGAGGATGGGAAGCCGTCGCTTGCGGCCACGCGGGGTGTCGGCGCGGGCCCGCCCGGCAGCTCGCCGAAGTAGGCGTCAGCCGGCATGCCCGGCCTGAGCGCGCCATCGGAATTCGGCAGGCTGATCTTCACGGCAAAGACCGTGTTGGCGCGCTCGTCCTTGGTTTGCACATTCTTCGGCGTGAACTCCGCTTCATCCGCGATGTGCGTCACCCGGCCTTCGAACGCCCGGCCGGGAAAGGAGTCCACCGTCACAGCCACCGATTGTCCCAGGCTGACCTGGCCCAGTTGTGGCCCGGGGACATACGCGGTAAGAGTGACCTGGCTGAGGTCGGCCAGTCGCACGATCGGAGCACCGGAGGCCGCGACCTCGCCCGCGTGCAGGACCTGAGCAGTAATGGTGCCGGCTTGCGGGGCGGTGACCCTGGTCTGGGCGCGTTTCGCGAGCAGGGCATTGATCGCCGCTTCCGCCTGCGTCACCAGGGCCCGGGCTGCAGCCAGCTGCTCCTCCTGGGCGCCGGCTCTCAGGACATCGGCCGCGGCCTGAGCGGTGCCCACGGCCGCCTGGGCGACTTTGTACGCTGAAGCCGCAGCATCGGCCTGCGCGCGCAGCACCATCGGGTCAGCCCGCTGAGCCCGCAGGTCGGCCAGCCTCTGACGGGCGGCACGCTGCGCCTCGATGGCGGCATTGACACTGGCATGGGCCGCCCACGTTCGCTGGCTCGCCAGGTTCCATTCCAGCCGTGCCTCGCTGAGCTTATCCGCCGGGGCTTCCACATGGATCGTCCCGCCGCCGGGCAGCGGCACGTTGAATCCCTTCTCAAGTTGCCTGACGGTGCGCTCCCAAAGCGCCTGTTCCAGGTCGGCCGCAGTTGCGTTTGCCTGAGCGGCCGCCAGTTGCTCTGTCGCGATCTCCAGCTGGCCCTCCGCCTGCGCGATGGCGACATCCAGGTCTCCGGGGGCGGTAACCAGCGCCCTGGCATCCTCCATCGCGACGCGAGCCGCCTCGCTCGCGGCTTCGGCCTGCCCGACTGCAGCCTCCGCGACGGCGATGTCTGCCTGGGGCACCCCCGCCTCGAGGAGGGCCAGCTGCGCCTCTCGGACCCGCTTCTCTGCCAGAGCCTGCGCCAGCTCCGCATCCAGGAGCGCCGTGTCAAGCTCTGCAATCAGGTCGCCTGCCGATACCCTCCCTCCCTCCGTCACGTGCAGCGCTGCAATGCGTCCCGCGACAGGGCTGGACACCGAGATGACGCGCGCCTCGATCGTGCCGGAGGCAACGAGGGCGCTCTCCATCCCCGTCGGACCCCGGATGATGGACCAGGGATCGTGGGCAACGGCGGATAGCCTGCTGCTGATCTCCGGCAGCGCGCGGCTCGCACCGACAAGTCCTTCCTTGCCGAACGCCAGGATCTGAGACCGAAAGGCGACGGCCCCGGCGAGCAATAGCAGTATTGCGAGAATGGGAGCGACTCTGGCAGCGATTCTCTTCATCCATAACTCCCCGGGATCGCCGCGCGGCAATGGGAAACCTGTTCGGCGATCCTCCATCATCGAATGCGCGCGATAAAGACGTCCTCGAGCGAAGGCGGGATAACCATGGCCTGCGTCACCGTAACGCCCGCGGCGCTCAGCGCCGCCTCGGCCCGCGGCAGCAGTTCTGCCACCCCGTCGGCTACGGCGTGAATGCGCGCGCCGTACAACGCAACTTCGTCGAAGAGGCCGAGCGCCTTCAGCGCCGGCAAGGCCACCTCGGTGGGCCAACACTCGATTTCCAGAACTTGTCCCCTCATCTGGCGGGCCTTGATCTCAGCCGGGCTGCCCTGCGCGACAATCTGGCCCCGGTGGATGAACGCCAGCTCCTGGCACTGCTCGGCCTCGTCCATGTAGTGGGTGGTGACGAAGATCGTCGTACCGCCTTCCGCCAGCAGATACAGGAGCTCCCAGAACCGGCGCCTCGAAACAGGATCCACACCTGCGGTAGGCTCGTCCAGGAACAAGATCTCCGGTTCGTGCAGGATGGCCGCGCCCAGGGCCAGCCGCTGCTTCCAGCCGCCTGCCAGGTTGCGCGTCAGCTCTCGCTCGCGACCCCGCAGCCCGGCCATGTCAAGGACGAACGCCTTGCGCTCGGCCAGTCTCCCGCCGCGGACCCCATACGTGCGGCCGTAGAAGTTGAGGTTTTCCACCACGGTCAGGTCATTGTAGAGGCTGAAACGTTGCGACATATAGCCCGCGCGCTGTCGTATCTGTTCGGTCTCACGAACGCAGTCGAACCCCAGGATGGATGCCCGCCCCGCCGAGGGCTTGAGCAGGCCCAATAGCATCCGGATGGTCGTGGTCTTGCCCGAACCGTTCGGGCCCAGGAAGCCGAAGATCGTGCCGCGCGCCACACAGAAACTGATGTGGTCCACGGCCACGAAGTGGTCAAAGGCCTTCGTGAGGCCCTCTGTGATCACAGCCTGCGGCCGGTCACCTGTCACTGCCCACCTCTCCGTCTGCGGATCAACGAGATGAACGCCTCCTCGACGCGCGGGGCGGTTTGCCGGATAGCGCTCACCGGGACGTGCGCCGACGCCAGCGCGTCCCGAATGACGGGCTCCATGGCCGCCACGTCTGCCACGAAGACGTGCAGCAGGTCGCCATAGGTCTGCACCTCGAGCACACCGGGCAGCGCGCTGATGGCCTGGCGTGCCGGCCCAATCTGCGGCGTCCACACAGCCAGCAGATCACCGGGCACCAGTCGCCTCAGCGCGTCTGGGCTGTCGCAGTGCATCAACTGACCCTCGTAGAGCAACCCGACCCGGCTACAACGCTCCGCCTCGTCCATGTACGGCGTGCTGATCACGATCGTCACGCCCTGGGTATGCAAATTGCCCAGGATGTCCCAGAACTCGCGCCGGCTCACCGGATCCACCCCCGTAGTAGGCTCATCGAGCAGGATCACCTGCGGCGAGTGCACCAGCGCGCAGGCCAGGGCCAACTTCTTCTGCATCCCGCCCGACAGGTTGCCAGCGCGCCGGCGCGTAAACTCCGTCAACCGCGCGAATTCGAGCAGGCTCATGATCCGCCGGCGCCGCTCCGGGCCACGTACGCCAAACACATCGGCGAAGAAGTTGAGGTTCTCGGCCACGCTCAGGTCGCCGTAGAGGCTGAACTTCTGCGGCATGTAACCGATCTCTCTCCGCAGGCACTCGGCCGCGCGACGGGTATCGTGGCCCAGGACGCGCACCACCCCCTCGCTTGGCAGCATCACCGCCGCAAACAGGCGGATGGCTGTGGTCTTCCCTGCGCCGTCCGGGCCGATCAGGCCGAAGACCTCGCCGCGACCGATCTTCATATCCAGCCGGTTGACGGCCGTCACAGACCTGAAGCGGCGCGTCAGGCCTTGAGCCTCAATTACCCAGCTGTTTTGTTCCAGTGGTGTCATTCGAGCCGCTTTCGGAATCGCAGGATCGCCAGCGAGAGGATGATCGTGCCGAACACG
>FWPV01015869.1_pt1 | contig 10734 bp, 13 predicted proteins | sample 2228371 | NCBI WGS metagenome assembly FWPV01 (sample SAMEA103939776, study PRJEB20133) | metagenome
GCCAGCCGGGTGCGGGCCTCGGCCAGCGAGACGCAGGTGACCAGCTCGGCCGGGAGGGCGCCGGCGGTCACCAGCCGGGCGAGCCCGCCGATCCACGTGGACCGGGCGTGGGCCACGGCCAGCAGGACGAACCGTTCGCCGCTCACGGCGCCGACCCTCCCGAGCACACCGGTGCCACCGGTCCGGTGGCCGGATCGACGGCTGCGGCGGTGGTCGCCCGGGCCAGGGTGAGGGCGCCCTCCGCCTGGGCGTGGACCACGGCGAGCGCCTCGGCCGGTCCGGGGAGTCGGAGCACGAGCACCGTGCGGGTGCCGCCGAGGTCCCGCCCGGTGCGCTCGACGGCGGCCACCCGGGCACCGGCCACCAGCACCGTGGTGCAGTCACCGGTGGTGGCCAGCACATCCACCACCGAACCGGCCTCCACCCGTCCGCCGAGCGCCCGCTCAGGGCCGAGGGCCACGGCCACCTCATACCCGCCCGGCCCCGCACCGGCCGGTGCGAGGTGCGCGTCCTGGAGCAGCTCGCCGGGTGACAGGTCGACGGCGGCGACGAAGCCGTCGAGCTGGTCGACCGCCCCGGCCGGGACGGCCCGCCCGGCGACCTCGGGGGTCAGCTCGATCGGGGTCAGGGTCACGACGTCGGCGGTGAGCGGCGCGCCGGCCGGCACCCGGGTGGCGACCACGGCGAACCGGGTGGTCGGTGGCCCGCTGTCACCCCGGGCGACCACGAAGGTCGCCACCGCAGCCACCGCGACGAGCAGGCCGCCCGCCACGGCCCTCCCGCCGGGCAGGGTTCTCGGGGGTCCGGCCACCCGCCTGGTGGCCGGCGTGGCCCGCCCCGCCGGCGAGGCCTCGACGACCCGAACCATCCCGCAACGCCTTTCTGCCGCCACGGCTCCGCCCGCCGTGCCTGACCGTCGGAAGGTACCGAGGGTGGTGAGGTTCGTCACGCTCGAGCACGCACAGTGATTCCAAGGGCCCATTCCCTGGCCGATCCGTGGGAAAGGACACGAGATCCACCGAATCGCCACGACCCGGTCCTAGACTGTCGGCATGTCGACTCCGACGGAAGTGGGTGGCGCCGCCCCGATCGTGTGGCTGAGCACCGCCGACGCCGCCGCCCGGCTGGGCATCACCCCCCGCACCCTCTACCGGTTCATCGACGAAGGGCAGCTCCCGGCGTACCGGTTCGGTCGGGTGATCCGCCTGCAGCAGGCCGAGGTCGATGCGTTCATCGAGCGCAGTCGCATCCAGCCCGGGACCCTCGAGCACCTCTACCCCGAGACGTTGAACTCCACGTCCGACACTGCGTGAAGGGCCACGACCACCGGCCCGGTCACGGCCCCCTGCGGGTCCACCGTGACGGCGTCCCGGCCCACCGCCACCAGCACCCCGGTGACCGGGTGCTCACCGTGCACCGCCACGGTGACCGTCGGCCGGTCCTCCAGGGCGTCGGCCAGCATCCCGCCGAGGGTGACGCCGGAGGCGACCGTGCGGTCGCCGTCGGCCGGCACCGGTCCACCCCCCGGCTCGCTGCGCACGGTGGCGACCGCCCCCAGGGCCACCAGCACCCGGCGCCGGCCGGTGCGCACGGCCACCACGTCGGTGCCCACCAGTTCGACCGTGCCCCGGTGGCGGCGCCCGCCGGTGGTGGCCACCACCACCGTGGCCGCCCGCTCGGCCAGTGCGAGCAGCACCCCGGCCAGGGTGGCGTCGCGTTCGTGCTGCTGGCGAAGCCACCATGCCCGGCGGCGCTCGGCGATCGCCTCGACGGCGCGACGCTCGGCCACCCAGGCGTCCAGCGCCTCCAGCCCGGCGGGGTCCGTCCCGCCCATCACCCGCCGCGCCCCGTCGGTCTGCCCGGCCCCGTCGGTCATCGGCCCGAGGGTACGGAGCGCCTCCCCGTCGTGCGAACCCCCCGTCATGGGTAAAGCTGTCCAGAGATCCCCGATGCCCACCTCCGCCCAGGTCACCGTTCCCGGCAACCACCTCATGGTGGGGCTGCTCGGCCAGCGCGACGAGCTACTGCGGGTCGTCGAGCGCGCCTACCCCGATGTGGCCATCCACGTGCGGGGCAACGAGATCTCCCTCGACGGTGAGGAGGCCGAGCGGGTGGCCCGCCTGTTCGAGGAGCTCGTGGTGCTGGTGCAGAGCGGCCACCGCCTCGACGAGGCCACGGTCAGCCGCACCATCGGCATGATCGAGGCCGACGAGCTGCCCTCGTCGGTGCTGCTCGACGAGGTCGTCCGCAGCGCCAAGGGCCGGCCGGTGCGCCCGATGACGAGCGGGCAGAAGCGCTACGTCGACGCCATCCGCAAGAACATCGTGACGTTCGCCGTCGGCCCGGCCGGGACCGGCAAGAGCTGGCTGGCCGTGGCCATGGCGGTGCAGGCCCTGCAGGCCAAACAGGTGCAGCGGATCATCCTCACCCGCCCTGCGGTCGAAGCCGGCGAACGCCTGGGCTTCCTGCCGGGTGACCTCATGGCCAAGGTCGACCCGTACCTGCGTCCCCTCTACGACGCCCTCTACGACATGATCGGCCCGGAGGGCATGCAGCGGCTGCTGGAGAAGCAGATGGTCGAGGTGGCGCCGCTCGCGTTCATGCGGGGCCGGACACTCAACGCCAGCTTCATCATCCTCGACGAGGCCCAGAACACCACGCCCGAGCAGATGAAGATGTTCCTCACCCGCATCGGGTTCGGCAGCAAGGCGGTGATCACCGGCGACACCACCCAGATCGACGTGCAGGGTGGCCGCAGCGGGCTGGTGGGGCTCGAACGTATCCTCACCGGGATCGACGGGCTGGCGTGGGTGCACCTGAAGAAGGCCGACGTCGTCCGCCATCAGATCGTCGCCGACATCGTGGCCGCCTACGAGCGCCACGAACTCGAGCACCCGACCAAACGGTGAGCCTGCCGTGATCGAACGACCACGACTCGGGGGGCGCCACAAGATCGGTGGCGAAGGCGACATCGAGGTGTTCGCCGCCGACGAGCAGGACGCAGTGGCTGTCGACCCCGAGCGGTGGGCTGCCCTCGCCGCCGCCGTGCTCGCCGACGAAGGGGTGCGGGGCGCCGCCGAACTGAGCCTGCTGTTCGTCAGCGCCGACGACATCGCCGAACTGAACCGCCGGTTCATGGGCGCCGACGGCCCCACCGACGTCCTCGCCTTCCCCATCGACGCCGACGCGGTGGTGGTGGAGGGGCGGGCCAACGACACCACCGGCCCCGACCGCCCGCCACTCGACCCCGACGACTTCCCGCTGCTGCTCGGCGACGTGGTGATCTGCCCGGCGGTCGCCGCAGCGAACGCTCCCACCCACGCCGGCACGCTCGACGACGAGCTCGCCCTGCTCGTGGTGCACGGCGTGCTGCACGTGATGGGCTGGGACCACGCCTCGGCCCACGAGGCCGAGGCCATGCGGGCCCGGGAGCTGGTGCTGCTCGAAGCCCACCACTGGCAGGGCCCGGCCCCGGTGGAGTTCCGTCAGGTCCACGACGACGAGCCGGGGGCCCGCTGATGCCTCCACGATCGGCCACGGCGGTCTACGGGCTGACCTTCGAGGGGCCCGAGCTGGCGATGCTCGTGGCCATCTTCGTCCTGCTGGTGGTCCTGGTGTTCCTCGCCATCGCCGAGACCGCCGTGAACCGAATCTCCCGTCCCAAGGCCGAGGCGCTGGCCGAGACCAACGGCAGGCGGGGACGGGCGCTGCTCACCCTGGTCGAGTCACCCGAGGCGTTCATGAACCCGGTGCTGGTCACCGTGAACATCTTCCAGACCGGCCAGGCCTTCCTCACCTCGTTCCTCGTCACCCGGATCACCGACGTCTGGTGGGCGGGGATCCTCGCGTTCGTGGTGAACGTGGTGGTGGTGTTCGTGTTCACCGAGTCGCTGCCCAAGACCTGGGCGGTGCTGTCGGCGGAGCGGGCCGCCCTGGCCGTGGCCCGCCCCACGCTCGCCCTGGTCCGGTTCCCTCCCCTCCGGGGCCTGAGCCGCGCGCTCATCGGCATGACCAACGTGATCTTCCCGGGCAAGGGCCTGAAGGCGGGCCCGTTCGTGTCGGAGCGGGAGTTCCTCGGCCTGGTCGAGCAGGCCGCGGCGGGCGAGGTGATCGAGCACGAGGAGCGTGAGCTGATCGAGTCGATCATCGAGTTCGGCGACACCGTCGCCCGGGAGGTGATGGTGCACCGCACCGACATGGTCACCGTGCCCGGTGACACCACGGTCAGCGAGGCGCTCGACACCCTGATCCGCGAGGGTTACAGCCGGGCACCGGTGGTGGGCGAGGACATCGACGACATCATCGGCATCGCCTATGCCCGTGACCTGTTCGCCGCCGAGCGGGCCGATGCCGGCAACATGCTGGTGCGTGACTTCATGCGCGAGGCCCGGTTCGTTCCCGAGACCAAGCCGGTGCGCCAGCTCATGCGGGACATGCAGGCCGGCAAGTCCCACATGACGATCCTGGTCGACGAGTACGGCGGTGTCGCCGGGCTGGTGACCCTCGAGGACCTCATCGAGGAGCTCGTGGGCGACATCGTCGACGAGTACGACCGCGAGGCCGCCGAGGTCGAGGAGCTCGGCGAGCAGTCGTTCCGTATCGACGCCGCCCTCGGCATCGACGAGCTCGGCGAGCTGCTCGGCCGGGAGCTCCCCGACGAGGACTGGGACACCGCCGGCGGGTTCGTGTTCGGGCTCCTCGGCCACGTGCCCGAGCCGGGGGAGACCGTCGACTACGAGGGCTGGCGGTTCACCGTGGAGTCGCTCGAGGGCCGCCGCATCACCACCCTGCGCATCGAACCGGTCCCCGTGCCCGACCAGTCCGGGCCCGTCGCCGAGACGGCGCCGGCGCCGGTCAGCGAATCCCGATGAGGTCGGGCTTCGTCACCTTCGTCGGCCGGCCCAACGTCGGGAAGTCCACGCTGCTGAACCGCATCCTCGGCACCAAGGTGTCGATCGTGTCCGACAAGCCGCAGACCACCCGCACCCTCGTGCGTGGTGTGCTCGACCTGCCCGACGCCCAGGTGGTGTTCGTCGACACCCCCGGCATCCACAAACCGGTGACCGCCCTGGGCGAGCGGGTCAACGCCGCCGCCATCACCGCCCTGGACGATGTCGACGTCGTCTGCCTGGTGCTGGATGCCACCATGCCGTTCGGCTCGGGGGACCGGTTCGTGGCCCAGCGGGTACCTCGCGACGCCGTGGTGGTGGTCAACAAGACCGACATCGCCTCGCCAGAGCAGGTGCTCGCCCAGCTCGCCACCGCCTCCGAGCTCGATCTCAGCGCCTACTTCGCGGTGTCGGCGGCGACCGGTGCCGGGGTCCCGGAGCTGGTGGACCACCTGGTGTCACGCCTGCCCGAGGGCCCGGCCTGGTTCCCGCCCGGCACGGTCACCGATCAACCCGAGGCGTTCGTGGTGGCCGAGCTGGTCCGCGAGCAGCTCCTCGCCCTCACCCGGGACGAGCTGCCGTACTCGATCGCCACGCGGGTGACCGAGTGGGGCCAGACCCCGTCGGGTGCCCCGCGGATCCGCTGCGAGATCCTGGTGGAGCGTGACAGCCAGAAGGGGATCGTCATCGGCAAGGGCGGCAGCGTGCTGCGCAAGGTCGGTGAGGCGGTCCGCCGGCAGCTGCCCCCGGGCACCTACCTCGAGCTGTTCGTCAAGGTCGACAAGGACTGGCAGCACCGGCCCGATCGGCTCCAACGGCTCGGCTACTGAGCTTCGCGGTAGCGTCGCAGACCGTGGACCTGGACGGCATCGACCCCTCCCGCATCCCCGTCCACGTCGGCTGCGTCATGGACGGCAACGGGCGGTGGGCCCAGAAGCGCGGCCTGAAGCGCACCGACGGCCACGCAGCCGGCGAGGAGGCGCTGTTCGACACGGTGCACGGCGCCCTGGAGCTGGGCATCCGTTGGCTGACCGTCTACGCCTTCTCCACCGAGAACTGGAAACGGCCGGCCGACGAGGTCCGGTTCCTCATGCGGTTCAACGAGTCGATCCTCGAGCGGCGCCGTGACGAGTTGCACGAGCTCGGGGTGCGTATCCGGTTCGTCGGGCGGCGGGACTGGCGGGTCCCCAAACGCCTCATCCGTCAGCAGGACGAGTCAATCGCACTCACCGCCCGCAACCGGCGCCTCACCCTGACCATCGCGTTCAACTACGGCGGGCGGGCCGAGATCGTCGATGCCGTCAAGGCGATGATCGCCGCCGGCGTCGCCCCCGAGGACGTCTCGGAGAAGACCCTGCGGCGCTACCTGTACGACCCGGAGATGCCCGACCCCGATCTGGTGATCCGCACGTCGGGCGAGTACCGGATCTCGAACTTCCTGCTGTGGGAGCTGGCCTACAGCGAGCTGGTGTTCACCGACACGCTGTGGCCCGACTTCCGGCGGGAGCACCTGGCCGAGGCGGTTCGCGAGTACCAGCGCCGAGACCGCCGGTTCGGGGGACTGGACACGTGACCCGGGGGCCGTCGCCCGGCGGGCTGTACCGGGACGACGCCGTCGTGCTGCGCACCTACAAGCTCGCCGAGTACGACCGGATCGTCGTGCTGTACGGGGCCGAGCACGGCAAGGTCCGGGCCGTGGCCAAAGGGGTGCGCAGACCGTCCAGCCGGATCGGGGCCCGCATCGAGCCGCTCACCCATGTCAGCGTGCAGTGCTACCGGGGTCGGGGCGACCTCGACCGGATCACCCAGGTCGAGACCATCGACGCGTTCGGGTCGATCCGCAACGACCTCGGTCGGCTGGCCAAGGGGATCGCCCTGCTGGAGGCGGTCGACCAGGTCACCCCCGAGCGGGAGCCCGACGCCCACCGGCACCGCATGCTGGTCGGCGCGCTGCGCACCCTGGCCGAGCGCGACCCGGCGTTGCTGGTGCCTGCGTTCCTGCTCAAGCTGCTCGCCGCCGACGGGGTGGGCCCCGAGCTCGACGCGTGCGCGGTGTGCGGCGCCCGGGACGACCTGGTCAGTTTCGAACCGCTCGACGGTGGGGTGCGGTGCCGTGCCGATCGCAGCGGCCTGCCCGTGGGTGCCGAGGCGCTGGCGCTCGCCCGAGCGATCCTGGGTGGTGGGCTGGTGGCGGCCCTCGAGGTGCCGGCGTCGCCGGTCAGCCATCAGGTCGACCTGCTGGCCACCCGGGCCTTCGAGCACCACGCCGAGCGGCGGCTACGGGCCGCCAGCCTGCTCGAGCGGCTGGACTGACCCCGGGTCGTGGGCGCATGATCGGCCGGCGGCGACCGTCACGACGACGTCATCGATCCGACATCTCGCCTGGCTAGACAGGCCACTCGTGCACCTGGAGTCCGACGCCACGGATGGCGCATCCCCATCGGAGGCGTCCGCATGATCCCGATCCGACTGGTGTGCCTCGACCTGGCCGGCACCACGGTGGCCGATGGCGGGGTGGTGGAGCGGTCCTTCGTCGAGGCGCTGCTCGAGACCGGGGTGGAGCCGGGCAGCCCGGAGATGGCCGCAGCCCTGGCCCGCCTGCGGTCGGCCATGGGTCGGTCCAAGCTCGAGGTGTTCCGGGAGCTGTTCGAGGGCGACGACCGCCGGGCGCACGAGGCCAACGCGCACTTCGAGGCCGCCTATCACGCCTCGGTGCGCCGGGGGGAGGTGACCGCCCTGCCCGGCGCGGTCGAGACGGTGACCGCCCTGCGACGGGCGGGGATGCTGGTCTGCTTCACCACCGGGTTCGCGACCGTCACCCGGGACGAGCTGCTCGCGTCGCTCGGCTGGACCGAACTCGCCGACCTCGCCCTCTCACCGGAGGACGCCGGGCGCGGCCGGCCGTTCCCGGACATGATCCTGACCGCGGTGCTGCGCCTGCAGGTGGACGATGTGCGGGCCGTGGCCGTCGCCGGTGACACCGCCAACGACCTGCTGGCCGGCACCCGGGCCGGTGCGTCGGTGGTGGCCGGTGTGCTCACCGGCGCCCACGACCGGGCCGAACTGGAGGCAGCGCCCCACACCCACATCCTGCCCACCGTGGCCGACCTGCTCCCGGTGGTGCTGCGTTCGCAGTGCCATCACTGACCGGGGGTCGACGCCACCGACGGCAGGGTCACCGTCACCTGCAGGCCGCCCAGTGCGCTGCGGGCCAGTGCGGCCTCACCCCCGGACGACCGGGTGAGTTGCGCGACGATCGCCAACCCCAGGCCGCTGCCACCTGGGCGCGCCCCTGCCGGGCGCCAGAAGCGGTCGAAGGCCCGGGCCATCGCCTCGTCATCCATGCCGGGGCCGTCGTCGTCCACCCGCACCACGGTCCGGTCGCCCTCGCCGGTGACGCAGACCACGATCCGCCCGCCGGGGCCGACGGCGTCGAGCGCGTTGGCCAGCAGGTTGTCGAGGATCTGCTCGAGCGCGCCGGCGACGGCGCGGACCTCGGCGGTGCCGGGGGCGTCGAGGACGACGGTGACCTGGCGCTCGTCGGCCAGCGGCGCCCAGGCCTGGGCGCGCTCCCGGGCGACCGCAGCGGCGTCGACCACGACCAGCGCCGGGGTGGCGGCGTCCGCCCGGGCCAGCGCGAGCAGGCCGTCGACCAGCCGGCTCAGCCGGGCCACCTCGTCGAGCGCCGCGTCGAGCTCGCCGGTCGCGGCCGGATCGGTGCTGGTCGCCACGAGGTTCTCGAGCCGGAGCCGCAGCGCCGTCAGCGGGGTGCGCAGCTGGTGTGAGGCGTCGGCGACGAAGCCCTGCTGGGCCCGTACCAGGGTGTCGATGCGATCGGCCATGTCGTCGAAGCGGCGACCCAGCTCCTGCAGCTCGGGAGGTCCCCGGCGCAGGCGGACCCTGGTGCCGAGATCGCCGGCGGCGAGCCGGGAGGCGGCGGCCTGCAGTTCGGCCACCGGTTCGGTGACGCTGCGGGCCAGGACCAGGCCGACCGAGGCCACCGCCACCAGGACCACCCCGGCCAGGGCCACCAGCCGGAACGTGTTCCGCCAGGTTCGGGCGTCGAGCTCGGATGCCGGGTAGGTGATGCGCACCGCGCCGTGCACCCCGCCACTCGACACCACCGGGACTGCGGCGTAGATGAGGTCGGTGCCCAGCGTCTCGGACCGGCGCACCCCGCTGGCCACCCCACCGTCGAGGGCGGCGGCGATCTCGGGACGGGTGGAGAAGTCCCGGGCCGGTCCGGTGGGGTCGCCGCTGTCGGCCACCGTCATCCCGGTGGCGTCCACCACCACCACCCGTCCGCCGACGCGCGCCGCGTAGTCGAGCGCGACCTCGAGCGGCGGGGTCCCGACCCCCTGCTCGAGGGCGTCCTCCACGGCACCGGCCACCACCCGGGCGTCCCGCTCGAGTGCGGCGAGGAACCGGTTCTGCTCCCGGCTCTGATAGGTGAGCGCGAGGGGCACCTCGGTCACGAGCAACACGAACGCGGTGATCGTCAGATAGGTGAGCAGCAGGCGTCGGGTCATGCGCGACGACCGGCGGCTTCCAGCCGGTACCCGACCCCCCGCACGGTGCTGATCACCGCCGCGTCACCGAGCTTGCGGCGCAGGGCGGCCATGTGCACGTCGAGGGTCTTGGTCGGCCCGTACCAGTGAGGGTCCCACACCTCTTCGAGGATCTCCGCCCGGCGGAACACCCGTCCCGGCTCCGATGCGAGCAGGGCGAGCAGGTCGAACTCCTTGGGCGTGAGCTCGATGTCGCGGCCCTCAGCGGTCACCCGGCGGGAGCGGCGGTCGACGACGAGCGGGCCCAGCACCACCCGCTCAGGGTCGTCGCCGGAGGCCACCGCCGGCGGCGCGGTGCGCCGGGCCACGGCGCGGACGCGGGCCACCAGCTCCCGCAGGCCGAACGGCTTCACGAGGTAGTCGTCGGCGCCGAGTTCGAGCAGCAGGACCCGGTCGATCTCCTCGCCCCTGGCGCTGACCACGATGATCGGCACCGACGAGCGGGCCCGCAGGCGCCGGCACACCTCACTGCCGTCGAGATCGGGCAGGCCGAGGTCGAGCAGCACCAGATCGCACGGGTCGGCCTCGAGCGCCCCGGCGCCGGTGCCCACGACGTCGACGGTGAACCCCTCCCGCCGCAGGCCGACCGCCAGCGGGTCGGCGATGCTCGGGTCATCCTCCACCACCAGCAGGCGCACGGCGATCACGGTGCCACACCGTCGCCCCGCCCCCGGCGCATCTTTGCCAAGTCCTAACCGGGCGCTCGGCGAACGCTGGGGAACGCCCCCGTACCGTGCCGGGCATGGAAAAGCGCACCGCCCTCATCGCCGCCGGCGCCATCGCCCTGACCGTCGCCGGCGCGTCCAGTGCCCTCGCCGTCACCCTGTCGGCCGGGGAGCCCGGTTCGGGCACCGGTGACGTGGGCACCTACCGCGCGCCGGCCTCGACGCCGACCACCGTCCCGGTCACCGGGATGACGGTCTACGTGGACGACCAGGGCAACGTCGTCCCGGCACCGGGGAGCACCCCGGCGACCGTGGCCACGGCCGGCAGCGTCCCGTCGTCGGTCGGGTCGGTCCCGTCGTCCACGGCGGGCACGGTCCCGTCGTCCACGCCGGGCACGGTCCCGTCGAGCACGAGGGTGTCGCTCCCGTCCTCGACGCCGGTGACCGTCGACGACCACGGTGGGGACCGGGATCGGGACGACCGGGTCGAACCAGGCGACGACCGGGACGACAAGGACGATCGGGACGACAAGAACCGCGACCGGGACGACGATGACTGAGCCGACCGCTGCGGGCCGCCGGCCGGTCACCCCCCGCCGGCCGGCGGCCCTC
>FWPV01015871.1_pt1 | contig 10734 bp, 6 predicted proteins | sample 2228371 | NCBI WGS metagenome assembly FWPV01 (sample SAMEA103939776, study PRJEB20133) | metagenome
GAGTATGTCAAGGGGTATTTTTAACTATAGGTGACTACAAATGATATTTGGTTTCAAAATAAAGTAGTTAAGTGCTTTTTTGTATAAAATTTGGCTAATTTTTGCCCTTTTGACCTAAATGAGAGGTGAAGTTGGGTTAAGATTCATCAACAAAGCGTTTGAAAACAATAATTATTGTCGTTGTTACATATTTATATTGATTCAATTGTAGAACGACCTTCAAAAAACTGAAAACAATACAAGTTTTTTAAAACGGCATTCGATGTTTTTTACCGAAACCGACAGTCATTCAAATATCAGCGAGTTATGGAAAGGAAGAAAAGTAATCATCTCGGCACCATCGCCACGACCCGCGCCGGTGAACCGCTGCCGCCAACAATGGGCAGGGCGCCGATGAAAATCCATGCCCCTCGTACTGGCAATCGATGCAGATTGGTCAGATTCTCTAAATGCAAGGCGTTGTTGGCGGCTAATATTTTACCAGCGGCGAAATCCCTGGACATGGATCCATCGATGCCTGGGCTGTCGATTCCCACAGCCGATACGCCACGCTGGCACACAAGAAAGGATGTTGCTTGTGGTGAAATAGCGGGAAATTCTTCCCCCCAGTAACGCTGCGGCTGGTGCCAGAAATCGCTCCAGCCGGTGTTGATCATTACACTCACTCCTGCTTCGATGAGGCCATTTTCTTGTTCCCAATCGATGAGAAGCTCGGTGGTCAGGAGCAGTGGAGATGAATCCACCACCCAAGGGCGCACATCCAACTTGATGGCCGGTAAAAACAGGTGCTCAGCCGCTACCACATCCATGGCTGCACTATTTTCGAGAAAATGCCGTGGCGCACCCACATGGGTGCCGGTGTGCTCGCCGATAATCAGACGATTGAGATAGTATCCCTCGGTGGAGCAATCGGTCATCTTTTCAATTCTGGTATCTGGATCTCCCGGCCAGACCGGCATATTTCCATGGATAGGATGTGTCAGATCGATGATGAGAACATCTTCTTTTTTCATTGTCAAACCCTCTCGGTATAAGATACAAGTGTTCTAATTCGATCGAAACATAAATTAGTCGTTATTTTCAACTGTAGCATGGAGAAATGATCATGGCCATATAGTATGGGGCAGCCTCACAGAAAAGTATGTTTAAATAGTCAGCGCAAAATTGATTGTAACCTTGCGATTGAGCATTTTTTCAACTATATTTATCACTGATACTTTGTGCCCCTGCTTCTGTACGAGCCAATAGTGATGTTTTTAATACCATTGAATATAATCATCATTGCGATAAAGAACAAGGATTGGATAGCGATCATTCCGACATGACTCACGCAAAGAAAGAAAACAATCCGTTGATGGCGGTTATTGAGCTGCCGCAGACCACGGAGAGTATCGCGCTCACGCCGATGGAAGCGCATTCAACGATGCTGCAGTCGATGTCCATAAGTAGCGCAGTGCTGCGCATAGCAGCACCGGCAACCGCTTCGTTCTTTGCCATCATGTTATTCAATCTGGTGGATGCCTGGTGGGTGGGTCGCTTGGGTGCTATACCCTTGGCAGGGGTCAGCGGAGCTTCCTTTATTTACTGGGCGTTGGAGGCTTTGGGAACCATGTCAGCCACCGGCATCAGCGCCTTGGTGGCACAATATATCGGCGCGCGACAACCACTACAGGCACAACATGTGGCCGGACAAGGGTTGATGCTGGCCATAGGTTTAGGCCTCCTCTTCGGCGGCCTCACCTATCTGCTACAAGTCCCACTCCTTACCTATATGGGCATGACAGGAGCAGTGGCACAATCTGCACGCCAATATCTATTTTTTATTACCATCGGCTTGGTTTTCCTTTATTCCTCACCAGCTGTGGAAGCGGTTTTTCGTGGCATGGGTGATACCCGCACGCCCTTTAAAATCATCTCCGGCGCTCTGCTGCTGAATGCGATTTTGGATCCTTTTTTCATCTTCGGCATTGGGCCATTTCCGCGGTTGGAGGCTGCCGGAGCTGCCCTGGCTACAGTTCTGTCCCATGGCTTGGCGTTATTGACCTCCCTTTTGGTTCTGCGTCAGCGTAATATTCATTTAATTTTTAGAAAATCAAAGAGACCTATCTTATATTTTCCCATTTTATATCGCATCCTGCGCATCGGCGCGCCCATCGCCTTCAGCGGTATGATGTTCAGCATCACCTATATGTTGTTGACACGCATCATCACCCAATTCGGTCCGGAACCTCTGGCGGCTTTGGGGTTAGGCCACCGTCTGGAGGGCTTGCCCTTTTTCACCGCCCTCGGTTTCTCGGTTGCGGCATCAACCTTAGTGGGACAAAACAAAGGAGCCAATAATCTCATTCGCGCCGAACGAAGCGCCTGGCAGGCATTGCTTTTCGCTGTAATGATACTATTGTTTTTTGCAATAAATTTTTTTATTTTTGCAGAGCCCTTGTATCGATTTTTCATCTCCGATGCTCGGGTGGTAGCTGAGGGACGCGCCTATTTGCGGATCATCGCCATTTTCGAGGTGTTTCTTGCTTGCGAGGTTGTGCTGGAAGGTGCTTTCAGCGGTGCCGGCCATTCGTTGCCGCCAATGTTGGTGTCGGTGCCGGTGACGCTACTTCGCATTCCGCTGGCCATCTTTTTATCACAAACCATGAACTGGGGCAGCAGCGGTATCTGGTGGGCTATTTCCATTACGACGGCCATCAAAGGAATGATCATCAGCCTGTGGTTCAAGTCAGGCACATGGAAGAAAAAAACCATTTAAACGGAGTATAGATGATGAGCATCCAAAAATATCTGATCATCTTGGGAAGCATTGTGTTGACCTTTTATCTGCTCAAGATCGGGCAGAATCTGCTCATACCGCTGGTGTTGGCGGTTTTTATTTGGTACCTGATCAATGTCTTTGCTTTAACGGTGTATAAAATTCGTTTTGGTAAGAAGCACCCGCCTAAGTGGCTTTGTTATCTCACAGCACTTTTGGCCATTTTGGGATTGCTGACGCTGCTGGTCTCGATTATTTCTAAAAATATCGCCGATGTCGTGGCAGCGGCGCCCACCTATCAGAAGAATCTCGAACGTCTCATCGCTCAAGGGTATCAGCTCTTTGGAATGGAGCAGCCGCCCAGCCTGGCACATCTGCTGAAACAATTGGATCTGAGCGCTTTCATCTCACAATCCGCCATGGCATTCACCAGTCTCATTGGTCAAGGCGGGTTGGTGATTCTCTATCTATTATTTCTCTTCGCCGAACAAAAGATCATACCGACCAAATTTACGGCGCTCTTCACCGAACCAAGCCGGCGCGAACAATTCAGCAAAATCATTTCGAAAATCGATGCAGATATTCGCACCTATATCGGCATCAAATCGTTCGTGTCTTTTCTGACGGCTATTTTCAGTTATATGATCATGTTGATCGTCGGATTGGATTTTGCGGAGTTTTGGACTATTTTGATCTTTGTGCTGAATTTTATTCCTAACATTGGTTCGCTCGTCGCTACTATCCTGCCGTCGTTGCTGGCCTTGCTGCAATTCGAGAGTCAAACGCCATTCTTCATCGTTGCCGGCGGCGTCACCTTTGTACAGGCATTCGTCGCCAACGTCATTGAGCCGAGGTTGATGAGCACATCGCTGAACATGAGCCCGCTGGTCATTTTGCTGTCGCTGGCTCTCTGGGGATACATTTGGGGTATCGTCGGCATGTTCCTCTGCATCCCCATCATGGTAATCGCCATGATCATTCTTTCCCACTTCCCGCAGACACGAGCCCTTGCGCTGATGCTTTCGCGCACAGGGAAGATATGAGGGGGGAGATTTAATCATTACCTAAATTGAGCGATTCATCTGGCCGGAATTGGAAGGTGCGCTACTTTTTAAGCACCAATCGCTCAATTTAGACATTAATTAATAACGGCGTATTGGGATACTAAATTTTTTGCATTCAATCGGATGATTTGCCATTTTGCATAAGATGGCGGAATGTTTACGAACATTCATTTAAACTCGGCGAAGAAAAAACCCCCCGCTTTTTTCGCAAAAACGGGGGGTTTTAATTTAGAAGTACTATTACTTGACCAGCGTCATTTTCTTCATATCGACAAAGCGATCGCTTTCGACACGATAGAAATAAATGCCCGTGGGTAGACTGGCGCCATTTATTTCGAATCGATGATATCCCGCTTTCAATTTCCCTTCGTACACCGAGAGTACCTCTTTGCCGAGGATGTCGAAGACTTTAATCTTCACGTCGGTATCCTCTGGTGTTTCGAAGGTGATGGTGGTCGTCGGGTTGAACGGGTTAGGATAGTTCTGCCGCAGGGCATATTGTGTTGGTATGCTTTCTTTGTTTTCGACACTGGTGATCAGTACGATATCGGATAGCATGCGCGGTCGAATTTCATATCCGTTATCCGGCGGTACTTTGGAGGTATATTGATCTACCACGCCGATGAGGTTGACGAATCCGGTCGGTGCCGGGGAGCCGGAAATGCCGACATCCTTGTCGATGAACACATCGATCGTGTGGGTGCCGTCGGTGAACTGTACGGTTGCGTTCTTTCCAGCAGCCGGCCACTTGCTGGGATCCACCAGCCAATAACGGAACACCTGCACCAGCATGCCTTCGATATTCTCCTTCAAATTAGTAGCCTGAATGGGTAGGGGTACCGGCTGAAAAGTCGTTCCCATCACCACAAGGTCCTCTGGTTTTTCGGGGATAATTTCTGTAAGGCCGTAGTATTGATCGATCCTTCCCGTCACCTGCACCACATCCCCGATCTTCAAATCGGCTTTGAAAGCACCGGTATACAGATTGATACCAGCGGTTTCATCTTGCATATAGAATTGTGTGCCGGTAGTGCTGTAATTATTAGAGTTGATGATACCGCAGATGGTAACCGTTTGTCCTTTTAGATCGGGCACAAAATCGCCATCGGCATCGATCTTGACCGCGGCAATGGGGGAGCACAGCGAACAGGTTTCGGCATCTGGCACCACATAGGCGAAGCTATAGTTGGTGATGCCGTTGTTGGTGGTCAGTTCAATGAGTCCATTGGTCAGGCAGCAATACGTGGCCTGTGCCGTGGCGTTGAGATTGGTCTTGTTGTCGTACATGGGCGTTTTCGCTGGCATGATTTGATAGGACGAACACAGATCATCGCCCGGAGCGCCCAGTAATTCAACTACCATGACGCCAGGATTAAAGCCATCGCAAGCGGCGATGAAGCGACGGGTAGTTCCGCTGGTGGTGGCCACCTCAAAATAGGTGCAGGAGGTACCGCCCACTTCTTCACGATCGAATTCCTTCAGAACCGTGCCATCGGTCTTGAGGTAACGTACCATTTTGCCAGGACCCTCGATGAATAAGTAATTGGTGTCCACGGGGCTAATGGCATAGCGGGCAGCACTTTTTTCCGGCAAAGGGATATCTGCGCCGCGGGCAAAGGTGGTACCGTCGGTCGTTTTGATGGTGAAGATTTTGGTGTTATCCGAACCGGAAACATAAACCGTTACCGCATTGCCCGTGCCAGCAACACCCAAGGCATCGCCACAACGGCCCTCCAAAACGCCGTCGAACACCATCACCGGTGCTGCGGCTTCGTTGGCGTAACGGTACAATTTGAAATTGACACCTGCCAATGCCAAATTGCCGACGAAAATCTGGCCATCCTGCGTCACTGCGCACATGTTCACCGCATAGGTGCCACCGGAAATGCCAGTGACATCCAGGTCACGTACCACCTCGCCGGTCTTTGGATCCAGCGCCTTGACGAAGGTACCGCCGACGCGGCTGACGGTGATCAGGTGATTGGTCTTTTTGTTGTAGGCGATGGTGCGCACCTGATCGCGATTAGTCTCTTTATAAAACCAGTCGGTCTTATCGGCTATTTGCCGCCAGATCACCGGCCACATCTCATAAGCACTCACCGACAAGTCCACCTCAAAGAAACCGGCATCGGAATGAAAGGTAACGGCATCATAAAAGGAACCTTCCGCAGTGGGTGCGCAGTGCACATTCACAAATAGCGTATCTCCAACGCCAAGGGTAACAGCCGTATCGACATCGACATCGAAAATGGGCAATTCTGTGGTAATGGCCTCGATGTGCCATGGGGCGGTGCCGACGTTAGTCACCCAGAAGGATTTCTGTTGAGTACTCCGCAGGGGCACGTTGCCGAAATCCATTCCGCGAGTGGAGAAGAGCGGTTCTGCCATGAGAATACCAGCCTCTGGCTCAATATTAGCGAACGAGTAGGCGGAAAGGCCATTGTTAGTGGAGAGTTCGATGACCTGATTATTCCACACTTCGTACACACATTGAGCTGTTGCATTTAGATTGGCATTATTGGAGTAGAAGGCGGTTCTGGCTGGCACCACTTCGTAATACGAACACAAATTGTCGCCGTCTTGACCGAAGAGTTCCACTGCCTGTACGCCTGGCGTCCAGCCATTGGCGATGAATAAGAACTTGCGTTCCACACCGCGCAGGGTCGGTACTTCGAAGTAGCGGGCGGAGACGCCGGATACTTCGGCCGGATCCAGTTCCGCCAGCACGGTACCGTCGCGTTTAATATAGCGCACAGGTTTGCCCGGGGCGGAGATAAAAAAGTAATCCTTGCCTTTAACCGCGCTAATGCCATAACGAGCAGCGCTTTTTTCCGGAAGTGGAATTTCTCCATTGCGAACAAAGGCCTCGGTTTCTGTCGCGGCAAAGATGAAAATCTTGGTATTATCAATCCCAGAAGCATAGACCTCGACGTTTTTACCAATGCCGCTGCAGTCGAGGGCATCACCGACACGGCCTTCCAGCAATCCGTCGAAGACCAGCTCCGGAGCAGCATCTTCGTTGCCCCAGCGGTATAATTTATAGTTCACACCCGACAATGCCAGATTGCCGACAAAAATCTGACCATCGGCGCTGCAGGTCACCATGTTGATGTTATAGGTGCCGCCGCCGATGCCAACGTTGTTGAGGTCTTTGATAAATGCACCTGTGGCTGGATCAAAGACCTTGATGAAAGATCCACCTCTACGCGAAGCCACAATCAAGTGTTTGGTGACGGGGTTGTATGCCACCGAACGCACCTCGTTGTTGGTGCCGTGCCAGGCCGCGGTATCGGCTTTGCTGCGCCAGTTCAACGTCCATACGGCATAAGAATTCAATGGGAACATGGAAATGCTGTTGTTGGTGGCCAGTAGGAAAATACGATTGCTATCGGGATCGACATAGACGTCGCCGACGCCGTTAGTATTCGGGTTAGTTCCCAACCCGGCGAACACCGCATTCACCCTTGTTTCCGGTGAGTTGGCGAGCTGCACCAATCTTCCCATGGCCGAAGGTTGGTTACCGTCGAAAACACCGAGGTACCAATGGCCAAAATAGGCAAATTGATCGATGGCGCACGAGGCCGTAGAGATAATACTGGTTGGTATTTCTTTCAATTTGGCGCCGTCGGTATTGTAGAGCGTCGTTACACCGCCTGGAAATTTAAGCCAATAGCTATCGGCATCCACCGGAAAAATATCCGTGGCACGGCCATTAGGAATAACTTTTTCGATATTAAAGTTAATCCCGTCTTGCGTACCGAGAATGACTACTTTGGAAGCGGCATTGTTGCCGGTGATGTAGATTTTGGTGTTGACGCCCTGACCGCGAACAGCAAAAGCATCACCAAAACGGGTAGCGCCTTCCACAGTATAGTCGGCAGCCAAAGTGGGTAAGGAGGTTTCATCTTGCCAGCGATATATTTTGAACCCATTACCAGTGTTGAGATTGCAGGCATAGATGACGCCATCCTCGGCTACCGCTACCTTGTTGAGATGGTAGGTACCGCCGGAGACACCGGTCATGTCCATCTGCGCCAGGCTGTCGCCTGTAGCCGCATCCAGCACCACGATGCGATGACCACCGGTGCGAGTAGCCACAAGCAAGTGATTTGTTGTTTTGTTGAGATCAAAGCTACGGGTCATATGATCGTTTTTGATGAAATTTTGACCGGCTTTGTCCCACGTGATTTTCCACGTCGCTGTTTTGGTGGTATCGACTGCAGCGTAGCCGATTGCCACAGACAAGACGACGATGGAGAATAGTACCATGAGCTTCTTCATACACATCCTCCTATTATATGTGATGAGTCTTGCACCGCAAAACGGTGCGGTTGATTGATTAAAATGCGATTATCTACAAATAAAATCCTTTAGGGTGAGTGCCAGTGTCCTTTCCCTCGAGGCGCTCAACAGAACCTTAATGCATGCAATCATTGTTACTTTCTCGTCACTAACCCATAGAGTAGCCATCTTTTGTCATTTATTAGGAAAAAATTATCTCCTCATATGTTCATTTAAACCTGTCATTCCAGCAAAATAAGCTTAATGCTTCGACATTCATCTCCCCTTTGCAGTCGACAAAAATAGACGCCAGAATGCAATTCGCCTCGATGAAGAGTAAGGGTGTATTGCCCAGCGCGTTGAAAACCATGCTGTAGAACTCTCACCTCGCGTCCGAGCACATCATACAATCGCAAAGAGACGAATCCATCGCGGTTGAGGATATAGACCAGATTCGTGCTCGGATTGAAAGGATTGGGATAATTTTGCAGCAATTTAAAAGTATCTACCAGCTGACTATTCTCCGCAACTTTAACTGCGGTGGGCACACCCAAATTGCGACGGCTGCGGATCAGCATCACCGCATCGGCAAAAAGCAACTTGCCGCTGCCGATATTGGCATTGGATAAGCGGACGATCTTTTGTCCTGAACCTTTGCCATAATAAAAGTCACCCACTTTGAACCACCTGGCAGTACCCGGCAAATTTTGATCCACCAGCACCGTATCTGCGCGCTTGTGGCTATAAATCACATAGGGCGCTCTTTGGGTAGCGTTCCAGTGGTAAATATTGAAAACATACAATTCATACCACCCTTGCTGAGGAACATCTGCAAAATATTCGATCCATCGATCGCCATCCTGTCGGCAGTAGAGGTTGCCGCCCTTGAAACCGGGGATGCCACTATACGCTGTCCATCCGCTGGATCTGACCACTGTCGAATCATCTTCATTGATGATGATGGCCGGCTGTCGCCAATCCTGCGGGCGATCCGGCACCGCTGCAGGCGTCTGGTAAACCGTCTGCTTGAGCTCTGGCAGATCATCGGCCAAGGTGTGGTAATACCAAATGACATGTCCACGTAACCCATGATTGCGCGTGCTCTGGATCATGGCGATAATTTCATTGGTGGGCACCAAATAGTTATTGGCAATCGAGCAAATGCCGGGATAAAACTTGTTCAGATCAGTGATGTACGACATCTGCCGCTGCAGCTCGGGCACATAAGCGGCATTACTCGGCCAATAGAGTTGCGTCGATACAAAATCCAGATATCCTTGATTGATCCACGGCCGCCAATCCTGACAAAAATTCTGATAGCCATAATTGTATTGGATCGGCGCATTACTCACAAAGAGATCAGGATTTACCGCTTTAATGGAATCGTAAAATGCGGCGACGAACTCTGTCAATTTTTGTGCGCGCCAGCGCATCCATTCCGAATCGGCCACATAGGTCGGTGGAGCAGCGCCGTTGTGATCGGCTTTGTAGGCTGCCACGGTGGCCGGATCATAACCGCAGTCCAGTTCTGGATAGCGTACACGATCCAACTCGATGCCATCGACATCGAAATGGTCTGCCACCTCCTGACACAAATCGATGAGGAACTGCTGCGCTTGCGGATGGACGTGGCTGAGCCATTTCCAGCGGTATTCGCCATTGAACAACACCGAACCATCGCGACGTTGGGCGAACCACTCTGGACGCGCCTGATAGAGATCGTCGTTTTTATCATGGCAGGCGCTGAATCCATATTCAAACCATGCCTCCACATGCAAACCAACGCGATGGCCTTCGGCGATCATATCCGCTAATACATCCCTACCTTCCGGCAGGTTCGGGTCGGTCCATTTGCCAGTTAGATCATAAAAAACCTTGCTGCGGAAATAGGGATATCCATAGCGCCAGACGTCCACATAGACGGTGTTGAGGTTGTGCGCCGCAATATCCTCCATCATCTTGGCAATGTCTTCTTTGGAGGGCACCGATTGAAAATTGCCGCCCCAAGCGATCCAGACGCCGCGCAATTCCGGTTGCGCCGTTAGTGAGACGGATATGAGAAAGAATAAAATTGCAATGAACTTTTTCAATATAGATTCACCTTGTAGAAAACATCCAATGTTGAGCTTTTTTAATGAAATCCTAAAGGATAAATTCCCATGGAATTGAATGTCGGACTCTGCTACTGGTGCCCGATATTTTTTGCCATTAGGGTGAATGACTCATAACGCCTCATGAGCGAGCAAGAATGCCTGCGCTTTAACCGGAAAACAGATTTTCAAAATAAAGTAATTGTGTGAAAACCTCTAAAAATTTGTCATGTCGAGGAGCGCCAGCGACGAGACATCTTGTAATGCCATTATTGCAATTAATTATTACCTAAATTAAGCGATTGTTGTTCAAGAGGTTACTTTGCAAAAGTCGAGAACCCTCGCAAAATTATGGTAATCGCTCAGTTTAGGTATTAATATTATAAATAGTTGATAGCAAACAAAATTTGTGACCTTTTTACCTTTAGGTAAGATTCATAGCATAATACCTTTTGACCAGTAAAAGATTCTCGACTCCTTCGACAGACCATCGCACGCCGACATCGGCACGGCGATTTATTTCTCTCATTTGTCGTTCTAA
>FWPV01015872.1_pt1 | contig 10733 bp, 8 predicted proteins | sample 2228371 | NCBI WGS metagenome assembly FWPV01 (sample SAMEA103939776, study PRJEB20133) | metagenome
TACAGCGCCCCCTTGCCTGCTGTCACTTTTCCATCGATCACTGCCGGGGCCGGCAGCACAATCGATCCGGCCACGATGGTGACGGCAAACTCGCGGGCCAGGCTCGCAAAGGCTGCCTGGTACATGCGCGCCATTTGGCCGGCCTTGAGCCGGAACAAGGCGGCCGTGGCGCGGTCTGGTTCCCGGGCGCGCAGTAGCTCGACCAGGAATGGACCCAGGTGGCGCAGCGCCAGCGGCCGCATCGCCTCCGCGATCGTGGCGGCTGAATAGACACCCGGATGCTCATTGGCTGCCACCAGCCAGGAGCCGAGGTGCTCCGGCAGGACGGCGACTGTCCGCTCGCCGATCCAACCCTGCTCACGCGCTCGTTGGAGATAGGCGCGGACCCGGGCAGTGAAGGCGGCTGTGCTGGCATAATCGCCCCGGCGCATCCACGGCTGGATGCCCAGCAGGTTTCCTCGCCCTGAGTCCTGCCCGCAGCCGAATATTTCTTGCAGGTTGAGGTCATCCATCGCTGTCTACCCTGGAGGGCCGGTCGAGGTCGCCCCGGCCGCTTATGGGCGCGGCCCGTAATCGGTGGGTCGCAAGACCAGGCTGGTCAGCTTCACCACTAACGCTCCATCTTTTTCGCTGGCGGCTTTGCCTTCGATCCACTGCGGGTCGGCGCGGAAAGCTTCCCAGGCGGCATCTTTGCTGGCTTCATCCGCGAAGCGCATCAGGTAGACCAGGTCGCCGCTTTCCGGCGTGGGCGGGCTGGGCGTCCAGAAGCCGACCACTTCCATGCCGTGCCGGGCGAATATATCCAGCGTTAAGGTCTGAAAGCGCCGGTGCAGCGCATCGATTTTTCCGGGTGCAGCCCAGTAGGTCCGCAGTTCGTAGATCATTTTCTGTGCTCCTTGTTTGTCCGACTGTTATCCTGCCTGTCCAGGTGTTCATAGGTTTGGCCAGGCCCGGTTGACTTCCATCGCCACCAGGCCAGGCGCGCAGCAACCTCTGGCATGCTTCCAACGGGCCGCCTTTGAAGTTTTATCACCGGCGAATGGCGCGCGCTCAGGCCGCTCGCTTTTTCGCCTCGCCTCTCCGCACCCCGATCATCATCACCAGCGCCAACGCCATGAACACCGGGCCTACCAGCATGACCCGGCTGTAGTCGTTCCCGGTCAGGGCGATGATCCAGCCGTTGATGTTCGGGCCGGCGATGGCAGCCAGGGTGGAGAAGAGGTAGTACAGCCCGGTGTAGGTGCCGATGCGCAGGTCGTCGGTCATGTCGACCACCATCGGCAGCGAGTTGACGTTGATCAGCGCCCAGGAAGCCCCGGCAAACATCAGGATCAGCCCGATGACCGGCACCACGCCCAGCACGGGCAGGCGGGTGATCTGGATCAGGAGAGTCTCGGCCGGCAGCAGGTACATCGCCAGCATGAAGGACGCCATCAGCACCACCCCGGTCATAATCGTCCGCCGCCGCCCGAGCCGCGCGCCGATATATCCGGCCGGGAGGGCGAAGATGACGAAGATCAGCGAGAGCTGGCCCAGCAGCCGCGCGCCATCCTCGCCGGGCAGCCCCAGGTGGTTCTGGGCATAAAGGGTGAAGAAGGCTTCGATGGCATTGTAGGCCACGAACCAGAAGAAAATCGCCAGCAGGATGCGCAGGGCGCTCTTTTCGTTCTCGCGCACCACGGAGAGGAAGGCTTTCCACAGGTTAGGCCGTTCTGTGGTAGTCGATTCGTACTCCTTCGGTTCTTTAATGAAGATAAACACCAGCAGCGCCGCCAGGATAACCAGCGCCGAACCCATCCAGAAGGGATAGGCCTGGTTCATGGCGTACAGGCGCGACCCGCCCAGGGTGGCGATAATGGCGCCCACCCCGCCCATGAAGTTGATGATCCCATTGGCCTGCGAGCGGAAAGGCGATGGGGTGATATCCGGCATGAGCGCCACAACCGGCGTGCGCCAGAACGCCATCGAGAGCAGCAGGGTGGAGGTGCAGGCCACAAACAGCGGCAGCACGCTCGCCAGCGGGATGATGCCGAACGCCAGCGCGCCGATTGGGATGAAGGGCATGCGCCGCCCGATCGGCGTGCGCAGCCGGTCAGACCAGGCCCCCACCGGCGGCTGGATGAACAGCGCGGCGATGTTATCGAGGGTCATAAAGAACCCGATCCAGCGCGGGTCCAGGCCGAAGCGGTTGGCCAGGAACAGCGGCACGAAGGTGTTGTACACCATCCAGATGACGGAGACGCCAAAGAAACCAAAGCCGAGCAGGAAGGTCTTGCCATAGTTTAGGCGCATATTATTCCCTTTTGACGGTGTGATTGAAATCTATTGTAGATCGACAGGGATGAAATGTAAATCTTTCCAGCCATGCAAATAGGCCAGCCCGCCGGCCATCGGTTCCAGGATGCTGGTCAGGCTGCCAGGGCTGGCGGTGGAATGCGCGGCCCTGCTCGTTTCGTGACACCTATTTATTCCTCTAGATGCTCGGGTGGGATCTCCCCACGTTTGACCCGCTCCAGGAAAGCTTTATCCTTATCACTAAGTTCATCCGTTTTAAGCAGGTCAGGGCGGCGGCGCAGCGTGCGCAGCAGGGACTGCTCCCTGCGCCAGCGGGCGATTTCAGCGTGGTTGCCCGAAAGCAGCACCGGCGGCACGCCCCAGCCGCGGAACTCAGCCGGGCGCGTGTAATGTGGATACTCCAGCAGCCCGGTGGCGTGCGAATCGTCCGTCGCTCCGTCTGGGTCGCCCAGCACGCCGGGCAGCAGCCGGCTGACCGCGTCGATGACGATCAAGGCGGGCAATTCTCCGCCGGTCAGCACGAAATCGCCGATAGAAATCTCGTCCGTCACCAGGTGGGCGCGCACCCGTTCGTCGATCCCCTCGTAGCGGCCGCACAACAACGCCAGGCGCGGGAGCCCGGCCAGTTCCTCGGCCACCCGTTGGGTAAAGAGGCGGCCCTGCGGGGTGAGCAGGATCACCGGCGCTGCCGGCGGAGAGCCAAGCACGCCTTCTACCGCTGCGAAGATAGGCTGAACCTTCATGACCATCCCGCCGCCGCCCCCATACGGCGGCTCGTCCGTCACGTGGTGTTTGTCGGATGTCCAGGCGCGGATGTCGTGCACATCCACCTGCACCAGCCCGCGCTCGCGCGCCCGCTGAAGGATGCTTTCTTCAAGATAAGGGGTCACCAGGCCGGGAAAAAGCGTAAAGACATCGAAGTGCATGGCAGAATTTTAACATAGTTCAAGCAGCTTCTTTTATGGTATATTGAGAATATGTATTTACGTGGAAGTAAATGGAGCATGTCGGGCCGGCGGAGGCGCAGCAGCCCGCTGCGGGTGATCGTCCTGGTTCTGCTGGTGGCCGGCGCGCTCTATATCAATCAGGTGGTAGTTCCGGCCACGCCGCCTCTCTTCATACCGACTGCCACGCCTACCCGATCGCCCGAGTCTTTCCTCAAAGATGCCCAGGACCTGATCGGCGAAGGCCGGATTAACCAGGCCATCGAAGCGTACAAGATGGCTACCAAGGCCGACCCGCGCAACCCGGCCATCTATGTCACCCTGGCCCGCTGGCAGGTCCTTTATGGCGATTATCAGGGCGCATTAGAGAACGTGGAAAATGCCCTGCTGCTCAATCCTAACCACGCCCTGGCTCATGCTGTGCGCGGCTGGATCCTGGGAAAACAGAATGATTTCCTGGCCGGCGAGGGCGAGATTAAGACCTCTCTAGGCCTCGACCCGAACAGCGCGCTGGCCTATGCCTACCTGGCAGAACTGTACCTGGATAGAATCAAGGCCAACCAGGACGATCTGAACACCCTGGATAAAGCCATTGAAGCCTCAAAAACTGCTCTTGATCTAGACTCCAGCCTGTTGGAGGTGCGCCGGGCGCGCGGCCTGGTGCTGCAAAGCACCACCAACCATGAGGAGGCGATCAAAGAATTCGAGGCGGCCATCGCAATGAACCAGAACCTGGCCGACCTGTACATATCCCTGGGCGTCAGCTACCGCCTGACTCAGCAGGCTGACCGCGCGGTGGAAACATTCCTGCGCGCCATTGCCCTGCGTCCGGATGACGCCGAGCCTTACGCTGAACTGGCCGCCACATATTTCAATGCCGGTGAATATGCCAAGGGCATCCAGTATGCGGAAGAAGCCGTGAAGCGCAGGCCTGAGAGCGCCTTCCTGCAGGGCCTGCTCGGCACGCTTTACTTCAGGAATCTCCAATATACCGATGCAATACCATACCTGCGCCTGGCCATGCGGGGTGGGTTCACCGAAGAAGGCGTCCAGGTCCAGCCGATGGAACTCAACCGGCAGGATGCTGCCTCGGTAGCTTATTTTTCGCGTTTTGGCATCGCCCTGGCCAATGTTGGGCAGTGCGGCGAGGCGCTCCAGGTCGCGCAGGAGCTGCGCCAGAAGGTACCTGATGACGAGAATGCGGCCTACAACGCCCAGGTGATGATCGATACCTGCCGTGAGTGGGCCGAGAATATGCCCACGGCCGATGCGGAAGCCGGACCCGCGGTCACCGAGACCCCGGCGCCTTGAGCAGATAAAGCGCCCAGGAGAAAGCATGTCCCGCAGACGTTATCTGTTCCGCCGCGAGCGGCAATGGTATTCCAGCCCACTGTATATTTTTACCCTGGTGGCCCTGATTCTCAGCGGCCTATTCGTTACCCAGGGTTACCGCCGCCAGGAAATTCAGCCGCTCTTCCAGCCTACGCCCACCCCAACCCGCATTGCCGGGTCGTATGCCCGCGAGGCCGAGGCCCACTTCCAGGCCGGTAACCTGGATGCTGCGATTGCTTCTTACCAGCAGGCCATCGGCATTGATCCGCAGAACGGCCGCCTGTATGCTGAACTTGCCCGCATCCTGACCTATTCGACCGAGTCGCAGACCACTGCTCGTGAGAAAGAGGAACGCTTCAAGCAGGCCTATGAAGCTGCCCAGAAGGCGGTTGAACTGGCCCCGGAAGACAGCACTGCTTATGCCGTGCTGGCTTTTACGCTCAACTGGTATTCCGGCTTTACCACGTATATTCTGAGCGACAGCAAAACAGGCAATAATTTGATGGCCGATGCCGAGCAAGCGGTCACCCGCGCCACTACCCTGGATGAAACGAACACCCTGGCCCAGGTTTATTTTGCCGAAATCATGGTTGACGTCCAGCGTTGGGACCAGGCCCAATCGGCCATTGAAAACGCCCTCCAACGCGCGCCTGATCTTTGGGAAGCGCACCGGGTGAAGGGGTTGTTCCTTGAAAACCAGGGCTATTACCTGGAAGCAATCAAGTCGTTTGAAGAAGCGGTGAAACTGGCCCCGAACATGACTTTCCTGTATATCAAGCTCGGCCAGTCTTACCGTAACATGGGGCTGAAGACGAACAGCATCGAATATTACAACAGGGCGATCGACTATTTCGCCATGGCGGCTGACCGCAACGAAGAACTGGGCATCCAGGATCCGCTGCCTTACCTGGGCATCGGGCGCGCTTATGGCCAGTTGGGCGAGTTCTTCAGCGCTTCGCTAAACATGAACAAGGCCCTTCAATATAATCCCTACAGCCCGGATGTCTATGCCCAGCTTGGCATGGTTTACCGCCAGGCGCGCAACTACGAGGATGCAATCAGCGCGCTTAAGTGCGCCGTCCGCGGCTGCACCGCCCAGGAAACCTGCGACTTGCGCGGCTGCAACCCTGAGACCGACCCGGCGATCGAAGTCGAGGGGATGGATCTGTCTGGCTCCACCGTCGTCTATTACTACACGTATGCCTCGCTCCTGGCCGGTATGTATCTGCCGCGCCACCCGGAACGCTCGCTTTACTGTGCTGAATCGCTGGACATTATCCAGGAAATTTCTAACTCGCCTTTCAGCAGTGACGTGACCATCATGGAAATCCTGGCCCCCAGCGAAGCCATCTGCAAGGCTGCTCAGAGCAGCGCAGCGCTTCCCACCGCGACGCCTCAGCCGACGCCTACCGGTGATTTGGCAACTGACGGCGGCGGCTGATTATCAGAATTCTATAAGAATTTTATTTTCCCCCCTTGACTTATGATTCAATCTCAATTAATATTGGGGGCGTGTTTAGCACTCGAACTGTGAGAGTGCTAAAAGGGAATAAATAAACAATCCTAACCTTATTGCAGGAGGAATTGATATGGCACTCAACCTCAAACCTTTAGGCAGTCGTGTCGTGGTTGAGCCGATTGAGCAGGAAGATGTCACCGCGAGTGGTATTGTTCTGCCCGAAACGGCCAAGGAAAAGCCCCAGCGGGGTAAAGTTCTCTCAGTTGGCCCTGGCGACCGTGATGAGAGCGGTAAGCGTATTCAGATGGATGTAACGGTCGGTGACACGGTGTTGTTTGCCAAGTACGCCGGGACAGAGATCAAGCTGGATGGCAAGAAGCTCTTGATCCTGCGCGAAAGCGATCTGCTCGCAATTGTTGAAGGTTAATCCCCCACAGATATTAAGGAGAAATTGAACAATGCCAGCCAAACAACTTGTTTTTGCTGAAGATGCACGCCGCAGACTCAAGAACGGCGTTGATATTGTCGCGAATGCGGTTGCGACTACCCTTGGTCCCAAGGGCCGCAACGTTGCTCTCGATCGCAAGTTTGGTTCCCCCACCATCACCCATGATGGCGTGACGGTTGCCAAGGAAATCGAGCTTGAGGATCCCTTTGAGAATATGGGCGCCCAACTGCTGAAGGAAGCTGCCACCAAGACCAACGATATCGCTGGCGACGGCACCACCACCTCCACCGTGCTGGCCCACGCGATTGTGACCGAAGGCCTCAAGAACCTGGCTGCCGGCGCCAATGCCATGCTGCTCAAGCGCGGTATCGAGACCGCCTCGAAAATCGTGGCGCGCGCCATTTCTGACCAGGCCACCGAAGTGACCACCAAGGAAGAGATCGCCAACGTCGCCACCATTTCGGCCCAGGACCGCACCATCGGTGAACTGATCGCTGAAGTGATGGATAAAGTTGGTAAAGATGGCGTCATCACCGTTGAGGAATCGCGCGGCCTCGAGTTCGAAACCGAATACGTTGAAGGTATGCAGTTCGACCGCGGCTATATTTCGCCCTACTTCGTCACCGATGCCGAGCACATGGAAGCGGTCATCAACGAGCCCTATATTCTGATCCACGATAAGAAGATCTCCGCGGCCCAGGACATCGTCCCCCTGCTCGAGAAGTTGGTCCAGATCGGAAAGCGCGAGCTGGTGATCATCGCTGAAGATATCGATGGCGAAGCCCTGGCCACCCTGGTGCTCAACAAGCTGCGCGGCATGCTCAACGTCCTGGCCGTCAAAGCCCCGGGCTTTGGTGATCGCCGCAAGGCCATGCTGGGTGACATCGCTACCCTGACCGGCGCCCAGGTGATTTCTGAGGAAACCGGCCGCAAGCTCGAAAGTTGTGGCCGACAAAGACAACACCACGATTGTCGGCGGCCGCGGTGACGAGCACGCCATCAAGGGCCGCATTGACCAGATCCGCGTTGAGATTGAGAAGACCACCTCCGATTATGATCGCGAGAAGCTCCAGGAGCGGCTGGCCAAGCTGTCCGGCGGGGTTGCCATCATCCGCGTTGGCGCTGCGACCGAGACCGAGCTGAAAGAGAAGAAGCACCGGGTTGAAGATGCTCTCTCCGCGACCCGCGCGGCCGTTGAAGAAGGCATCGTCCCTGGCGGCGGTGTGGCCCTGATCAATGCCATGAAATCCCTGGACGGCGTCAAATTGGAAGATGAAGACGAGCAGATTGGCGTCAACATCGTCCGCCGCGCCCTCGAGGTTCCCATGCGCAAGATCGCTGAGAACGCCGGCAAGGACGGCTCTGTGATCGTCGAGAATGTCCGCCAGGCCCAGAAGCGCGAGAACAGCCTGCTGATCGGCTACGATGTGATGGACAGCGAGTACAAGAACATGCTCGAGGGTGGCGTGATCGATCCTGCCAAGGTTACCCGCGGCGCGCTCGAAAATGCCGCTTCGATTGCCTCGATGATCCTCACCACCGAAGCGCTGATCACTGAACTGCCCGAAAAAGAGGCCCCCAAGGCCCCTCCGATGCCCGAGTACTAGACCGATAAACATGTGATAAAAAGACCGTCCCGCCACGTGCCGGGGCGGTCTTTTTTTACTTGCCTGAGGTTTGGAACAGGAATGAACTTCCATCCAGGCGCGCGGTGGCAAAAGCCTGGAAGCTGCCCGCGCGGCGCGTGCCGGCCACCAGCACCTCCGCGCCGTTTGGCAGCGTAACACCTTCCATGCTTTTCAGCGGCTGCACGACCCAGACCTGTTCGCTGCCCAGGCAGACATACGCCAGGAGAGGATAATCTCGCTCGCCGGTATAGCGGAGAATGCCAGCTTCCAGTTCTTCGCTGGCGATTGCGCGCGGATAAAGCGCGACTCCGCGCAGGATTTCACTGCCCGGCTGTTCGAGCATCGCCTGCAGAACATTCAACTCTGGCGTGGTTAATTGTGCCTCGGCCAGCCGCAGCAGCTCGGCCCTGGCCTGGCCGGGTTCAATTTCCCCATAACGAACCGGGATCAGCGCCTCTTGCAGAGGCAGCAGACCACCTGCAAGCAGCAAGAGGCTGGCTACCAAAGCTGTTTTTCGCCAACCTGGCTGACCGGCCGGCCGGGCAGGTACGGCCAGGGCGGGCCGGGTCCAAAAAACGATCCGCGTTTCAACGTTCCAGCCCAACTGTCCCAGCAGCGCCGCGGCCAGCCAGGCCAGCCCGACCATTGCGTAGAAGTATCCTACCCAATCGACCGGCAAGATAAATCGCTGGCCAGAAAACCCGCCCAGCGCGCTGCTCAGGTTGTAGGCGCCGAAGAACAGGGCCGGCAGCAGCCCTGCCCAACGCGCTTTCTGCCACAGCGCCGCAGCGCCCAGCGCAAGCAGGGCCAGGTTGGCCAGCAGCCAGGCCGCGTCCGGCAGGCGGGCAGCGCCCCTGGGGGCCAACCAGAACAGGCTTTGCAGGTCTGCAACGCGCGTCCAACCCGATTTGCTCCCCAGCCCGCTGGGCATAACCAGGACGGCGCTGGTGGCGTTGTGCGCAAAGTGATGGAGGGTCAATACAATAGCTTTCCCCGGTTCACCGCCCGGCAGGGTGGGTATTGGCCCGGCCGGGTGCTCTTCCTTTGTCACAGGCGTGTAGGCGTATGAGACAGTCCGCTCGAAGTAGCCCGGCTTTTCCAGCGCCAGGGTGCCACTGACGGCCCAATTGCGCAGCGCCAGCGGGGCGGTACTCAAACAAACGCCCAGAATAACCAGCCCGGACGCAGCCAGCCCATTTCGCCAGCGTTTTCCGTACCATAGAAACAGAAAACCTGCCAGGACGGGCAGCAAGACGACCGTTTGCAGGCGGATCTGGATCAGCAGCCCGACGATCCCGCCCGCCAGCAGGGCCAGGTGAGGCCTTTGGCCCGGCCCGCGCTGCGCGGAAAAGCGCAGCCAGGCAGCCAGCACCACCAGCAGCGCGCTGATCCCCAGCGCGGTAGGCAGCTCGGACAGCATCATTTTCGAGTTGGAGAGGGTGGTCAGGGATGCGACGGTGAGCTGGTTGTACTCGCGCAGGATGGCGGCCAGCCCGGCCAGCACGCCGGCCAACCGGCTGTGCAGGCTCCACCCCAGCAGGTACAGCGCAACCGGAAACAGCCCCAGCAGCAGTGTTTGCAGCAGGATCACGCGGTTGTAATCCTGGCCGGCGGCAGCGTGCAGGAGAGTCAGGAGGGCCACGTAGAACGGCTTATAATGCACTTCGCCGCGCGACCATGCCGCCCCTAGCAGGGTGCCCTGGGCGGCGACATCGTACGAGAGCGCATCGCTGTTCGGGTAAATTTCGTTATTGGGTGGAAAAGGCTTCGGCGAAAACCAGCTGCTGGTAACCGGCATACTGCTCCACAGGATGACCGCTGCCAGCCAGATGGCGAATACCAGGACAACATCCATTGCCCTGGACGCCCAGCCCGTGAACCACGCCCGGCTGCCGACAGCCAGCCCGGCCAGAAGCACCAGCAGCGTGCTGTAGAACAGGTAAAGGATCTGCTGGTGCGCCAGCGGGACGCCATACTCGTACCAGCCATTGCTCACCGGATCCAGGCCCAGGCGGGTCAGCAGGATAATCCCACCGGCCAGGATCAACCCTGCCCAGGCCAGGCCGGCAGTGCGAGCGAAGCGCCTGTCTGGCCCGGCGCGTTTCTTGACTTCCAGCATTGCTGCCAGTAAGATTTGCAGACTTGCCAGCCCCAGGAAAACCCCCACCGGCAGCAGCCGATTGAAAATTGCCCGAACCGCGGTATGCTCGATAGAGGCCAGCGCCAGGAGTGCCCCGTGATCCAATACCAGCAGGCCCAGGCTTCCTGCTGCCAGGATGGATGCAAAGTCCGCGCGACGTGCGATCGTTTTCCACCACGGGCGCTGCACCCTGCGCAGCAGGTCGAGCCCCAGCGCGCCCGCCAGCCCGGTCAGCAGGTAGATGATCACCGCCAGGGCCCAACGCACCGGCGAATAGCCAAGCAAAAAGGTCGTATCCGGGTCAGCCGGCTGGGTGAAGATCCAGGTTAGCGCAAAGACCCCTTCGAGGACAATCAGGCCCAGGCAGGCCAGGCTGAGGGTGCGGGTGCGATTTGACTGGGTATCGCCAGGAGGCATGGGCACATTATAGCTGATCTTGGCGTGGATTTTCCAGGATACGAGGATCCCTGGCCCGGGTGAGCCAAAA
>FWPV01015873.1_pt1 | contig 10733 bp, 7 predicted proteins | sample 2228371 | NCBI WGS metagenome assembly FWPV01 (sample SAMEA103939776, study PRJEB20133) | metagenome
ATTTGCGGCCGATGTAGGGATGGTAAGCCGATGCCCTACGAGCGGAGCGCGCCGGAGCACGACGAGGTTAACAGCCTGAAGGTTCATTTCCTGGCGGCTTTGAACCACGAAATCCGCACGCCGCTGGCTAGCATCCTCGGTTTGTTGGACTTATTGAACGAGACCGAGCTCACGCCGGAGCAGCGCGAGTTCGTGGACGCTACGCGGGAGAGCGCCGAGGCGCTGTATCAGACCCTGAACTCAATCCTGGAGTACTCCGCCCTGGCAGCCAACAGCGTGTACCTGGATGAAAACGAATTTCCTCTTCGCGAGGCGTTGCGGCAAGGGGCGGAGCGGTTCCGTGCTCTGGCGGAGCAGAAAGGGCTCCGGTTCCGGGTGATCGTGGACGACAGCGTTCCGGAGGTGGCTGTCGGGGATTCCCTTCGTTTACAACAACTTCTGGGTCAACTGGTAAGCAATGCGGTGAAGTTCACCCACGAGGGTTCGGTGACGGTGGACGCCATGGCGGAGACAACTGCCGATGGGCGGACACAAGTCACGGTCAATGTGATGGACACCGGAATCGGCATCCCGCCCGAAAAACGGCAGGCGATTTTCGAGAGCTTCGCGCAGATGGAAAGCGGGCTCTCCCGGAGTTACCCGGGGCTGGGGTTGGGTCTGTCTTTGGCGCTAAAACTGGCGCAATTGCTGGGCGGTACACTAACCTTCGAAAGCACGCCGGGCGAGGGAAGCCGCTTTTATTTTAGCGTCACGCTGCCCGTGGCGGCGCCGGCGGCGCCCATGGAACCTCTGCCGGAAAGCGCACGCTATAGAGTGCTGGTGGTCGAGGACAACAAAGTGGCGAGGGAAGTGGTGCAGCACGTTTTGCGCCGGCGCCCGTATGAAGTTCGATTCGCCGAGACTGGCGAGAGGGCGCTTGAAGAGGTATCCCACACGACGTTCGATCTCATTCTGATGGATTTGCAGATGCCCGGGATGGACGGCATCGAAACAGCGCGGCAAATCCGGAGACGCCCGGAATATCGGGACGTGCCCATCGTGGCGCTGACAGCCAACAACTCGGCTGAACATCACGAATTATGCCGGGAGCAAGGGATGCAAGGCTTTCTGGTGAAACCGGCGCAGGCGGATGAGATCCTCCGCGCGCTGGACACGATTCTCGTCAAATCCGTCCGGAGCCGAACTGCCGCCACTGAAGCTCAAACTGTGACGTCTTGACAGCCACAGCGGCTGCGTATCCGGGTAGGGTTTCAATGTCGGCGATCGTCCACGGCTCAATTCCCACCATCTCAGGATAAACGCAGAACTGTTCCAATCCCATCCCTAAGCCGCCGCCTACCCCTTTGACATAGGCTTCTTTGCGCACCCAAATCCGGAAGAAGAGTTCAAGCCGCAGGGGCGCCTCAAGCGCTTCCAACGCCGCCCGCTCGGCGGGGTGAAAGAAACGCGAAGCTATGGCGAGGGGATCGATCCGCGCCTGGATAGCCTCGACGTCCACGCCCACTTCGAACCCTTGCGCGATGGCGACGATCGTCAGGTTGGCGGTGTGGGACAGATTGAAGAAAATGTCGCTCGCTTCGAGATAGGGTTTGCCCTTATCGGTGCGGCGCAAGCGGATTTCATCGGGCTCTAAATGAGCGTACCGGGAGAGCAGGACGAGAAGCGCGTGACCACTTGCCCTCCAATCTCCCTCGAACTGGTAGAGATGAACGGCGGGGATGCTCATGCAGACAAATCCGCGGCGAGCGCTTTCAAAAATTCCTCTTCGGCGGTTTGGTGGAAGAAATGTCCGCCGGGGAACATCCGTAGCCGGAAGGAGGCAGTAGTCTGTTCGCGCCACGCCTCGAGGTGGTCGCGGGTGATGTTGGGGTCAGATTCGCCACCGTAGGCGCGGATCGGGCAGTTGAGGGGCGGTTCGTCCTGATAGACGTAATGGCGGTAGAGGGAGGCGTCCGCTTTCAAGGCGGGCAGAATCAGGCGCATAAGCTCGCGGTTTTCAAGAATCTCCCGCGGGACGCCTTGGAGGCGTCGAAGCTCGCTGAGGAATTCTTCGTCCGAAGGCGCCGGAGGCGGCGTCCAACCGCGCCGGAATTGAGGGGCGCGGGCGGCGGACACAAACAACCCTGCCGGTTGGGGCAATCCGGACCGGCGCAAGGCGCGCGCCAGCTCGAACGCCACGGCGGCGCCCATGCTGTGTCCGAAGAAAGCGAAGGGGACATCCAAATGGCTGCTCAAAGCGGCGCAAAGGGCGGCGACCAAGTCCTCCATGCGGCGGAAGGGCGTCTCGCCCGCCCGGCTCTCCCGTCCCGGAAGCCTGGCCGGGCACACGGCGATGTCGTGGGGCAGCGCGTCTGACCATCCATGGAATGTGGCGATGCCGCCGCCGGCATGCGGAAAGCAGAACAACCGCAGCCGCGCCGGGCGCGCGAGCGCCGCCGGAGCGAACCAATGTCCCTCGGCGGAAGCTTCGGCTTTTTTCTTCAAGCGCAGGGCGAGCAGACGGCGCTTTTCGGGCGACAACGACTCGAGCAGGGAAAGCCGGGAAGCGCCCACCTCCACTGCCGCGGGCGCCTTGCGCGGCTTTTCCAGAGTTTGCCTGAGCAATGCCTCGAACGGCAGGATATTCAGGTTTTCGACGTAGCGGTGGGCGGCTTCGCGGGAGCGGGAGGCGATGTCTTCGTAATGCGCGGGATCTGTCAGGAGCGCCTGCAAGGCTTGCGCCCACGGCTCGATGTCTTGTTCGGGCACTTCCGCCACGGGCACCATCTGCTCATCGAGCTTGGGGCGGTAATGCTCGATGGGGCGGACGGGGAGGAGGTAGGGCACGCCCATTTTGGCTTCCGGGATGCCGCCGACGTCCGAAGCAATCACCGGTATGCCCCTCAGCATGGCTTCGACAATGATGCGGGAGCGGGCTTCCGCCCACAGCGAAGGCACAAGCAGGACGCGCGTGCGGGCGAGCAGGTCGTCGATTCGATCGACCGGGGGCAGGATGGTGATGTTGGGATGCGCCCGCAGGGCTGCGAGGTCGGATTCATTGGTGCCCCACGTAGGGACGGCGGCGAAGCGGACTTCGGGGAAGCGGGCGGCGAGCGCAGTGAAAATGGTGATGCCCTTCACCGCACAGGGGTTCACGAGCGTCACGAACTCGTTGTCCAAGCTGCCCAAGCGGGGGTACGGACCCGGCTCCATCAGCGAGATGGGCACGTGCACGGCTTCCATTTCGCCCCACTGGCGCATGTAAGCGGCGACGTATTCGCTGACGCCGACGGCGGCGTCCACCTGCCGGAGAACGGCGGTTTTCTTCGGGCTAGGAAAGGCGCAATCGGGACCGAACGGAAGGGCGAGCGTGGCGCGGGACAAGAAAACGACGCGGGCGTTTTTCGCTTTGAGGGCGGCTTCCAACAACAGTTGAGCCGGGTCGTCGGTGGATGCGAGGATGACATCGGGTTCGAAAGCCTCGATTTGGAGGCTGAAGTACGCCCGCAAATTCGCGTGGCTGGTCACGACGCGGACGGCGACGCCGTTGAGCGAGAAAGCTGCGACGCCGGGTTCAGGTTCTGTGGTCTCGATTTGACGCCGCTTCAACTCTTCGACGTAGCGGCGGTGTTCTTCGGGTCCGTAGGACGCGGTTCGCGCGACCACCAGACAGGAATGCCCGCGCGCGGCGAGGGCTTCGACGAGCAGGCGGTTGGAACGGTCGCCTCCGCCGTGCGCCGGGTAGTAGGGCGAATTTTGAGCCAGCAAAATGCGCAAGGGTTTCGGGGCGAGGGAGGCAAGGTATCGTTCGAGCGCCTCCGGATCCACGGAGGCGACGAACCTTTCGGCGGCGGCGCGGGAGGCTTCGGACTCCCGCCGGTATGCCTCCTCGTCGCTGGACAGGATTTCGATGGCTTCGAGCCAAGGCTCAGGGTCTTGGGGAGGGACCACCGGGCGCGGCATGCCGTGTTCGTCGAAGATGTTTTCGTATTCCGTGATTTCGCGGACGGGGATTACATAGCCGGTTCCTTCTTTGGCTTCCTTGAGCCCTCCGGAGTCGCTTGAAATGACCGGGATGCCGCGGAGCATCGCTTCCATGACGATGAGGCCAAAGCCTTCGAGCCACAGCGAGGGCATGAGCAGGATGCTCGAGCGGCGCAGGAAGTCTTCGATGTCGCGGCAGTGGGGGAGAAACTCGACGTTGGGGAGAGCGGCGAGGGCGGCGCGGTCGGCCGCCGTGGTTCCCCATCCGGGAAGGACTCCGAAGCGGCGGTGGGGAGCGCGGCGCGCAATTTCCAGAAAAAGCGATATGCCCTTGACGGCGCAGGGATTGATCATGGTGATCAGCCCTTCGCCGAAGCGGGCGAGGTTGGGATAGGGTCCGGGCGGATAGATTGGGGGGTGGATGACGGCAGGCTCGACGCCGAGGTGTTCGCGAATGTAGGAAGCCATATGCCGCCCGATAGCGACGATGCCGGCGCAACGGCGGATGAGCTCCGCGCCGCGGGCGTCGCGGCTCCAACTGGCGGGACCGAAGGGAAACCATTGGGGCGTGTGGGCGAGGTAGATCACGCGTCCGGGGGCGCACTGCATAGCCTCGCGGAGGAGCACTTGCCCCAAGTCTTCGGTCGAGACGAGCACCCAATCGGGGTGGAACTCACGGATTTGTTCGCGCAGCACTTCGAGGCGGCGGGAGGGTTCGAGAACGGAGAAGATTTCGATGCCGCCGGGAGCGGCGCCCTCCTGCTCAAGCTGCTCGGTCCGCCCGCGCTGACCTTCCGGGATGGCGCCGCCCACGACGCGGCAGGAGTGACCTGCTTGAACCAAGGTTCGCAGCCAAGCGAGGTTGGAGCGCGTGGCGCCGCCCCGGGGCGGCAAGTGCGAAGCGGTGGAAGTAAGCAGGATTCTCATGACGCCTGCTGGTCGCCGCTCTGCTCGGCTTCGAGGAGCGCCCGGACCTCTTCGTCGGAGAGTCCCTCCAATTCGCGCAACAGGTCCTCGTACTCGGATTCGCCGGCTTCGCGGATTTGCTCGAGCTCGATGGCTTTGGCGAGTTCGGCGACGGTGAAGTCGCCCGAGTAGATGATGTCGAGCGTCAAGTCGACGTCGTAGGCTTGGCGGACGGCGGACAGGAGCTGTACGGCGAGCAGGGAGTGCCCGCCGAGGTCGAAGAAGTTGTCGTGCACGCCCACTGCCGGGCGGTTCAAGAGGTCCGCCCACAAGGCGGCAAGCTGCCGCTCGAGGTCCGTGCGCGGAGGCGCCGAGACAGCGGTGGCGGGCGCGTGGCTGCGCTGGGCGGCGCGCTGGGCTTCGAGCACCGCCCGCGGCGAGGTCAAGGTCTGAGGCAGCTCAGCCAGAGGATAACGGCGGTTGGCGCCGTCACGTTTGGGGGCGGATTCCCGGGGGACCGGTTGCGGGGACGCTTCGGAAGGCTTGAACTTGAGCGCGGCGAGCTCGGCGGCGCGGAAACGGTACAGAATGGCGCCTTCGGCTGCGTCGCGGCTCACTCTGGGGATCGATTCCAGGAACGAGCGGGCGGGCAGGTTCCGCGGACCCTCGACGAACGGGGCGAGAACATCTTCGAAGCCTTGCCCGGCGGCGCGTTTTCCCACTTCTGCCATCATGCGGTGCTCGACCCCTTTGCCGAGGGCGCGGCAGCTTAGCAGGAAGGTATCCAAGGTCAGGGCAGATTCTCCCGTGCGGGTGAGCATGACGCCCACCAAGCCGTAGTCGCCGAAGCGGTCGCGCAAGCGGACGGTGAGGCATTCGGAGCCCTCTGCGGCGAGAAACTCGCGGATTTCCGTTTCTGAGCGGCGGCGCAGGGAAACATTCATCTGATTCGTGCGCCACGTGAGCTGAGAGACGCGGGCGAGATCCGCTTCCCGCGCCGGCTGGATTTCGATTTCCAGATTCAGCGCGGCGAGAAACTCCTCCAAGCTGGAGGACTGCCTTTCCAAGCGGCTGCGCTCCACCCGCCCGGCGTACATCTCGGTGCGGCGGCGATCCTCCGCGGTGACGTGCAGCCGGTCGAAAGCCCACTGCTGGTGGAGAAACTCCGGGATGCGGGAAACGTCGTCGGGGAGCGTGAGGCAGAGCACCTCCGGGCATTCGGCGCTGACCTGCGCCGTTTCGGCGGGGTTGTCGTCCACGAAGATGAACGTGTCCAAGCCGAGGTCCAGCTCTTGGGCGAGAGAACGGATGTTGTCAGACTTGGGCAACCAGTTGATGCGGGTGGAGACGAAGTGCTCCCAGCGGAGGGGCATGGCGGGGTGGAGCCGGAAGACTTCGCGGACGTCCTCCTCGATATTCTTGCTGACTAAGCAAAGGAGCATGCCGCGCTGCTGCTGGTCGAGCATGAATTCCTGCAAACGGCGGTGATGGGGGTCGAGGATGACGCCGCCGGGACCATCTTCGGCGCAGACGCCGGTCCAGAGTGTTTCGTCGCAGTCCAAGGCGATGACTTTGAAAGGCGAGCCTCGGAGCGCATGCACTTTGCGTGCGATCATCAGCCCGAGAGCGGCGAACATCTCCGGCGTATAAGGGATGTGGCCAAGCTCGAAAGCGTGGGAGTCGTAATAATCTTCCACCGGGTAGAGCGTTTGCAGCTCCTCGCTGGTGACGACATGGACGGAGGCGAGAGGAGCAGCGCGCCCGGCAAGCATCGCTTCCACTTCTTGCGCCTCGAAGCCGGGCGAACCCGGGCACAGGAAAATGAGCGAGGGCGAAGGGAAGCGGGAGAGGCGTTCGAACTCGGCGGCGAACTTTGCGGCGTGATGCTCCAAATCGGAGCTCCAATCTTCGAGTCGGATCAGGAAGATGTTGACGCCGCCGGAATTGCCCGCGATGAGACTGGAGGGGTCCAAGAGTTGCTGGAACACTTGGTTATAGGGCGCGAAACGGATTTCGAAATCGAGCCCAGCTTCGCGCAGACAGAGCGCCAGCGGGTCAAGGACAGGTTCGGCGGTGAACGTGGCGCTAATGGCGAGCACGGGGGCCATGCGAATCTTAAAGTAACGATTATGACATCACCGCAGAGCATTCGCGGCTCTTCCCGGCATCCGGTGGTTGAACTGCTGCGGGGCAACCGCAACTACCGCTGGATGTGGACGGGGCAGTTGGTGAGCGAAGTGGGGGCGTACTTTAACAACATCGCCGTCTTCAGCCTGGTAGTGCAGACCACAGGCTCCGGGCTGGCGCTTAGCGCGGTGATGCTGGCGCGGGCGGTTCCGGCGATGCTGGCGGGACCCGTGGCGGGAGTGCTGCTGGACCGGCTGGACAGGCGGCGGGTCATGGTGGCGAGCGATTTGTTCCGGGCGGCGGCGGCGCTGCTGTTCGTGCTGTCGCTCGCGCCGGGCAGGGAGTGGCTCGTTTTTCCGTTCAGCATCGCGTTGATGTTCGCATCGCCTTTTTTTACGAGCGGGCGGGCGTCCATCTTGCCGGCGGTGGCGGGCAAAGAGCACATCCATACGGCTAACTCGCTCACTCAGGTAACGGAGTGGACTACTCAGACGGTGGGCACGCTGGCGGGCGGCTTCGCCGCGGCGGCGTTCGGATACCGCTGGGCGTTCGTATTGAACGCGGCGTCTTTTCTGTTTTCGGCTTTTGCGATTTCGCGGATGCGGTCGCCCAAAGGGCATTTCCGCGCGGAAAGGGGAGCGCATCATCAAGCCGCGCATCCGGCGGCGGAGTATGTCGACGGGTTGCGTTACATTCGCAGCCAGCCGCTGGTGTTTGGCATTTGCATGCTGACGGTGGGATGGGCGACCGGCGGCGGCGCGGCGCAGATTCTGTTCACGCTCTTCGGAGAGCTGGTGTTTCAACGGGGCGCGAGGGGCATCGGCAGCGTCTGGGGATTCGCCGGCATGGGATTGCTTGCGGGCGGGCTGATCGCTCACCAAATCGGCAAGCGGCTGACCTTCGCCGGGTACAAGCGCACGGTGTCGGTGGCGTATCTGGCGCACGGTGCGGCGTTTGTGGCGTTTAGTCAAGCTCCCGCGTATTCGATGGCGCTGATGTGGATTGCGCTGTCGAGGGTGGGGCAAGCGGTTTCAAGCGTGCTGAACTACTCGCGCCTGATGAGGTATACCGAGGACCGCTACCGCGGCAGAGTGTTTTCGACGCTGGAGACTTTGCGGTGGAGCGTCATGATGCTATCGATGGGCGCCGCGGGCGTGGCGTCGGCGCGCTTTAGCCCGCGCGAGATTGGGGCGGTGGCGGGCGTGCTGGGCGGGCTCACCGGACTGTTCTGGCTTTGGGCTGACGTGAGAGGGAAGCTCCCGGAGCCGGAAACGGATACTCATCCGGAGTCACGATGATCTCGGTGGTGAACACCAGAGGGTACTTGCCCCGTCCTTCGTAGGTGAGTTCGAAAAAGAACGCCGTCCAACCTTTCGGCGGTTTCGGGATGCTGACGGAGTATTGACCGGCGTCGCCTTCGACCGGCGTGCTTTTCCACGCCTTGCCGATGGTTTCCACGCGGAAATCGCGCGCATCGGGATTGGTGGCTTGCCAGAGAAGTACCTTGGAAGGCTTGTCGATGGTGCGCAGGTAGAGCCAGCCGTGTTCGCGGTTGGAGCGCCAGTAAAAGCGCGGGCGAGGAGTGTTGGAAGTGACCGCTTGAAACCATGCCAGGAGGTTCAAGAGCGTTTCGGGGGATTCGAGTCCGTGGTCGGTGTTGGGAACGTAGCGGAGGTACTTCTCGCCCGGCAATTCCTGGAAGTAGAACTGCGCGGAATCCGGAAGAAAGAACTGGTCTCCGGTCGAATTGATCAGGTACTTGGGCAGGCTCATGCGCTCGCGGTATTCGTACGGGTCCTCGATGGCCATCAGTTCGGGAAACTTCGGCTGATTGAGCCAGGCGGCGAGCCCGGCTTCTTCGTAGTCGCGGATGGCGGGCGCCCAGAATCCGTAAGCGCGCCAGTGGTGGGTGAACGAGGCGGGGATATTGAGCAGGTCGATGACCATGGGCGCGATGGCGACGACGCGCGGGTCGACAGCGGCTGTGCTCCACGTGGTCCATCCGCGTTTCGACCCTCCGGTGATGATGAACTGATTGACCGCGATCTTCCCGCCTTCCTCGGAGGCGAGGAAAGCGGTGACGGCGTCCATGGCGCGCACGACGCTTTTGGTCATGGGGAGGCGGAGCGGCCATTTCTCGTCGCCGGTTTCGAGGTACTTCTTCCAGGAATACGCGATGATGGCGTCTTCGCTGCGGGTGCGGGATTCGCCGCTAAAGCGGAGCGGCTGGTTGGGCACTTGCTGGAGGTCAACCACGATGGCTCCGGCTTCGATCGCCGCCAAAAGGAGAGCCAAGTCGGGAGCGGCGGTGAAGGAAGGCGGATTCGAGCCGCCGTTGATGAGCAGGAGCGCGGTGTGCGTGTTCAGATTTTCCGGGCGGATGATGGTGAGGCGGTGGCGCCACTCCGGGCGGTCGACTTCTTCAGGGGTGAGCCAGGTTTGCGATGTCAATTCGAGCATATAAACGGCGACTCCTTGGACGCGGAGCGCGCCTGCCAAAGAATACTTGAATGACGGATCGGCTTTCTCTACATAGCGGTCCAGGGCGGTGTAATCAGCCCCGATCCCCCAGGCGCAGCTCAGCAAGAAGGCGAATGCGAATCGAATCCCCATAGCTTCATTATGGCGCTACAATTTGGCCGGACAGCGGAAGAGCTACCGGCGGGGCGCGCTGCGCCGCCAAACGGCCGCCAGCAAGCTGGCGATGACCGAGTGCGACAGGCTGGAGATGGCGCTCGGAATGGCGAACAGCGGGCTCGAGAAGTTCTGCCGGGCCAAGACCACGCCCAGACCGGAATTCTGCATGCCGACTTCGATCGAGATCGTTCTAGACGCCGTGACGCCGGCGCCCGACAGGCGGCTGGCAAGATAGCCCAGCAGGAACCCTGCGGCGTGCAGCGACCAAACGGCGGCGAGCAGGCGCCAACCGGCGGCTAGAATCTCGTTCCTTCCGGCGCCGATGACGCTCGCCACGATCAAAGTGATGAGGATGACGGCGGCAAGCGGCGCGGCGGGCAGAATGGCGCGGGTGAGGCGGGGCGAGTACCGGTGCAGCAGGACGCCTGCCGCCACTGGAAGAATGACCACCTCGAGAGTGCTCAGGAGCAAGCCGCCCGCGGGCACCGCTATGCGGCTAGAGGCGAGCAAGGCGGTCAGCGTGGGGGTCATGATTACGGCTAACAGCGTTGATATCGCTGTCATCGTGACAGAAAGCGGCACATCCGCGCGGGCGAGGAAGGTGATCACGTTGGAGGCGGTGCCGCCGGGACAGCACGCCACCAGGATCAGTCCAACCGCAAAGGGCTGGGGCAGTCCGTAGAGCGAGGCGAGCGCCCATCCGAGCGCCGGCATCACGGTGTACTGGAGAGCGACGCCACGCAGGACCAAGCCAGGAAAGTGCGCCACGCGTTTAAAGTCTTCGACGGTCAGCGTCACTCCCATGCCGAGCATGATCAAGCCCAACCCGGCGGGGATTAGCGGTCCGCTAAACCAAGTGAAGAGGGGCGGGTGATACAGGGACGCTCCGCTCGCCAGCACCACCCATAGTGGAAACAGCGCCGTCAAGCGGGCCAAGAACCGCGCGAACGCATTACCTTCTTTCGGCGCAACCTCCACGCCGGACGAAGAACTGCCCATGCACTTAGAATCGCACTAGCGTCCCCATGAGTGGGGACGCCGCAAGCTAAAGCTCGCACCACAACCACCACACCCTGTGGCGCAAGCACTCGTGCTTGCAG
>FWPV01015874.1_pt1 | contig 10731 bp, 9 predicted proteins | sample 2228371 | NCBI WGS metagenome assembly FWPV01 (sample SAMEA103939776, study PRJEB20133) | metagenome
TAAAAAAATCGCTGATAATAAAAATATTCCTTATCTATGCGTGGAAAAACAGATTGATTTAATTAATGTTTTAAAAGAATTATTTCCAAAGGCTGAAGTAAAACCATAATTGTCGGAATTTATATTTATACTAACCGCGATTTTCGGTTTAGGCTGGTGTATATTTATCATCCTTTTGATAGTAGGGCTAAAAAGGTTGAAACTATTGGAAGGGACTGCCAGCCCAACCGTAAGCATTTTGGTCGCGGCTCGAAATGAAGGTTTAACCATTGGTTCCTGTCTGGATGCCTTGACCCGTCAAAATTACCCCCCTGAACTTTATGAAATTATTATAATAGACGATAATTCCACAGATAACACCGCACAGGTAGTCGCTTCTTATATCACAAAACATCCGAATATCCGGTTAGTTCAATCGGGTGAACCTTTAAACGAGAACCACACCCACCTAAAAATTGATAAGCAAGAACAATACTATATAGAACAAGTTATTAAAGTAAATGATGAGTCTTTATCGCCTAAGAAACGAGCGATTTTAACCGGGATAATGTCCAGTAAAGGTGAACTAATACTGACCACAGATGCGGACTGCATACCGCCCGGAGGTTGGGTAAAATCTATGGCTAACCAATTTGCTCTTAACATTTCCGCGGTAGTGGGCTATTCACCGATTACCAAAATTCGAACCGACGAAAATCGGAATAATTCTGGATTAGAAAGTAATAGTGCACCTAAATTTTTATCAAAACTAACCTTAGCAGTATCGCGTTTTGACGCCTTTGTTAACGGGATAGTATCCGCAGGCACAATCGGTATAGGAATTCCAACAACTGCGACGGGGAGGAATTTTGCTTATCGGCGTAAATACTTTTGGGAAGTCGGCGGATTTGGCAAACAAGGTGTGGGTGTTTCGGGTGATGACGATTTGTTATTACAAAGGATAGCATCATCCAAAGGGAAGGTTATTTTTTCCTTAGACCCAAATTCTTTCGTTCCTTCATTAGGGCAACCCACGCTGTTTAAATGGTGGCAAATGAAGCGCAGGCATCTATCAGCGGGCAAGCGATATAATACTAAGATGATTATAACTTCAAGCATTCTTTATAGTTTTAATTTAGGGCTGACGATTTGTTTTATTCTTTGCCTTGTAGGAAGTTTTAATTGGCTAAATTTATTATCTCTTTGGTTAGTTAAAGCCTTTTTTGACGGCTTGGCACTTAAAATCGGGGCTATAATTCTAAGAGAACAAAGTTGGAGGTTATGCTGGCTTTTTGGTGAATTTTTAAGTATCTTTGCAATTACACTTTTAGTTCCTGCCTCGTTAATTGGAAAAATTGATTGGCGTGGAAGAAAATTGAAGAGTTGATTTTTATTGAAACAATTAAATATATTTATTAAAAACAACAATTAGGAGATATCATTATGCGAAAATACCGATTTTTTACTCTGTTCGTTACTTTGATTTGGGCGACTTTAGTTTTAGCAGAACCGATTGAGTTAGCCTACGATTCAGGCAACAGGGCAGGTCATTTTGACCAGGCTATGGCGGGCGATATCGAAGCGGTGCGTTTTACATCCGCGCATCCTTGTAGTTTGCTTTCCTTCCGTTTTTATGCGACTAGAACAGGGGTGATGGAGTGGCATATTTGGGATGATAATGGAGGAAATTTACCCGATACTGATAACGACCTTATCCCCCCCAGGCGCGTGGAGGTGCAAAATGCGAATAATTGGGTTACGGTCAATCTTTCTGATGAGGGTTTGCGTATAGAGAAACCGGGGCATTTTCATATCGGATATGTAAAGTTAAGTGCTGACCCGGATTTGTATGTAGATGGAGGTCGCAATTTTGAACAGCGAAGCACGCTTCGTATTAATGATACTTGGTATGTTTCAGGGGATGGTGCGGGCAATTTCTTATTGCGGGCTACGGTTAGTTACTATAATGTGCGTAATCAGTTTACATTTGTGAATGTCAATCAAGAAGCCCACTGTCGGACTTTCAGTAAATGCGCTTGGGGTGATTATGATAATGATGGTTGGGACGATTTATTATGCGATGGTAGATATCTGTTGCGCAACTGCCAAGGGCAATTCTTTGAGGATGTTTCTATCCCAGCGAGAATCGCTGCCAATAATCCAGGGGGTGGTGGAACTTGGGGCGATTTCAATAACGACGGCTGGCTCGATTTCTATGCTACCAATCATAACCTTGAAGGTGAAGACCGCTTATATATGAATAACCGAGACGGAACCTTTTCATTTGTAAATGATGAACTTGAGATTCATAATGGCTATAATCCCACTGAAGCAGCGGGATGGGGTGATGCAGATAACGACGGCTTTTTAGAACTATATGTCGCCAACTCTGAACGATGGATAGATGACCAACATCAAGAGTATTGGCCTGATAAATTCTATTACTATTCGCCTGATTTCAATATATTTTTAGATTTCACCCAACAGACGGGTATCGCTGGATTTAGATACTATGGACGCGGGGTCGCTTGGTGCGATTTCGATTTAGATGGTGATATGGACATATATATCTCTAATTATAGATTATTCCCGAATTTTCTTTTAGTTAATCAAGGTAATCTATATTTTAGAGATGAAGCGTCAGGACGAGGTGTTCAAGGGGTTCCCGTTCAAGGCTACTTTGGACATACTATCGGCTCTGCTTGGGGGGACTATGATAATGATGGCGATTTCGATTTATTCGTCGGTAATTTAGCGCATCCGAGATTTTTGTGGTTCAGCGATAAATGTATGTTATATAGAAATAACGGAGCACCAAATTGGAATTTTACCGATGTGCGCGAGAATGCCAGTATCAAATATGATGAAACGGCTTCAAGTCCGGCTTGGGGAGATTATAACAACGATGGGTGGTTAGACCTATTTATAACCTCAGTATACGATGGCCGGCAGCCTTATCTTTACCGCAATTGCCGAGATGGAACCTTTGAAAATGTCAACTACGAAGCCGGCTTTCACCAGCGATGCTATAACTCTTGGGGGGTGGCGTGGTGCGATTTTGATAAAGATGGGCGACTTGATTTAGCGGTTGGAGGTCCTAATGGCGGTTTATTTAGGAATATTGACGAAGAAAGAGAAATAGGCAAGTTTATTCAAGTCCAATTGGTCGGGACACGCTCAAACCGATTCGCCTTCGGAGCGAGGGTTAATTTGCACTATGGCGACCTACATATGACTCGCCAAGTTGAAGGTGGAACTGGAACTGGCGGATGCCAAAATATGCTAACTCAGCACTTCGGATTAGGTGGCAGTTTATATTCATATGATTATATGGAGGCTGATTCCCTTATCATCACTTGGTTAAGTGGAACCGTAGACCGTTATTATCGAATTCCGGCTAACCGACGGTATATCGCTACAGAAGGGGTTGGTTTAACCCTTTCAGTTCCAACGGATAAATCACAACCACCGATTAACTTCACCTTCAATCAACCCTATCCTAATCCTTTTAATAGTAAGTTAAACATTGAATTCGCCATTGATAGAGCCGATAAAGTTAAGGTGGATATTTTCAATTTGGATGGAAGGTTAGTATGTAGACTTATGAATGATGAACACCCCGCTGGGACAGTAAAATTAGTTTGGGACGCTGACCGGCAAACTTCGGGAAATTATTTGGTCCAGATTTCTCATAGACAGGGTATATCAAGTAGGATAGTAACTTTAATTAAATAGGATAATTTGTCTTTATATCTCTTACTTCATATAGAACCATCAGCGGTATGTAATCTTTCTTGTCCCGGGTGCCCGACTGCAATTGGGGTAGGCGAGGGAGTTATGAGTTTGGGTGATTTTAAGCGGATTTTAACGATTATCCCCCGCACAGTGCGGTTGTTAAACCTTTGGCATCGTGGCGAGCCTTTATGCGCTCCTGAATTTCCTGAGATGATTGAAGCGGCGACTAAAAGAGGCTTATGGACCCAAACCTATTCCAACGGCACCTTATTAGGTAAAGGTGATATCGCTAAACGGTTAGTGAAAGCCCAATTGAAGCGCATCACTTTATCGGTCGATGGGGCAACGGAAGAATCTTATCAAGAATATCGGGTTGGCGGAAAACTCGCATCAGTGCTGGAAGGAATGGCTTTGCTTTATGAGGAACGCAAGAGGGCTAAATCTCGTTATCCTAAAATCATAGTTGAGTGTCTGTTGCGTCGCCATATCGTAGACCAAATACCTGAAGTCAAACGATTGGCTAAGCAATTTGGAGCCGATGAAGTTAAGTTTAAAACTTATCGGATATCTAATTTACAAGATATAGAAACTGCGCTTGCAGAGCTGCCCTCAGACCCTGCCCTATGGCGCTATGACCTAATCGACGGGCAGTTGAAGATGCGAAGAAAATACAATCGTTGTCGCCGATTATATTATTCAGCAGTTATCGCTAATAACGGGGAAGTTTTTCCTTGCTGCTTCTATACTAAAAAAGTGGGATTTGGAAATATTTTAAAAACATTTAGTTATGATACTGAGACGATGCGTTCTAATTATAATAGTTGGAGTGAGATTGTGAAAGGACCGCTAAGGGAATTTAGGAATATTGCCCATTCGGACCGTCGCGACGAGATACCGATGTGTCGTAATTGCACGGAAGGCTTAAAGCAATTATATATTGATATTTAGAAATTATAGCGGTTTTTTATTTGACATAACTTCATAACCTTTACATCAGCGATTTTGCTTAGTATATTGTAAAATTAGACATTTCAGCAAATAAAGAGAGCATTTTTATGCGTGTTGGAATAAACATAAATCCAATTGCAAGACTAAGGGGGGGTAGCCCGTCAGGTGAGCCGGACCCGGTTCTAGCCGCAGCAATAGCCCAGAATGCGGGAGCCCAAATCGTTATAGTCGGATGGCTTCCTAATAATGGATTTATAACCGACCGCGATGTCAGGTTAATTCGTGAACTCATCCACATTGACCTATTGATAATGACGCCTTTATCCACATCCTACATCGATGAGATAGCCAAGATTCATCCTCAAGGCGTCATATTAGTTGATACTGGTTGGGATGGGGTTCGTGAAATTCGTCCTTTACAGCCGGATGTTGAGACTAACGAGATTACCGATATCGTGGCGGCGTTCCGCGCCGCGGGAGTTGAAGCCACTATTTTTATTGAGCCTAATTCAGCACAAGTCAAATCAGTGGCTAAATGCGGTGTAACCGGGGTGGTATTTGATTGCGGACCTTATGCTTTGACCAAAACCAATGAAGATATCCAAATTGCAATTGATGCGCTGCTGGATGCTACAATGGTATATTCCAAATTTGGTATCTACACCTCCGTTTCGCATCTTTTGGATTATCAAAATATTCGCCCTATAGCGGCTATGAACTATATTGAAGAGATCTATATCGGTCAAGCCGTAGCTGCACGCGCTATGTTTGTAGGACTGGACCGCGCAGTCCGCGAGATGGTTGAGGTCATACATTTTAGCCGGACTGAACGATAAATATGATTATAGCCAAGCAGAAAATACCTATTTTATTAATTTTATTAACTTTACTATTCGGTTGTGAAGGCGACCCCGGAACCCCGGGAGTTAGCCGTTTAGGCAACGACCTATTTCCACCCACCGCTGAGATTATTTTACCCATCGCTGAGAGGCCAATCTTCGAGCGTGTATTCGTAGAGTTGAAAGTTATTGACGATGATAGCGTCAGCAATGTGTTATTTTTATGTGATGGAAGAATAGATTTGGTCAATTTTACACCAATAGTTCCGAATTACCAATATATATGGCATTGCGCGGGGTTAACCGAAGGGCTTCACATCTTGCAAGTTGCTGCGTATGACCGAATAGGGCGGGTAGGTTTATCCGCGGGGATGGTATTAAGGAAGGAGAGCATCATTCAAATGCCCGCAATGGATACTCTTAAGTATTTCGCTATAAGTGAGGAAAGAAATCTATTAGATTGGAAATTGCCACCGGATAGCCTGTCTCGGATAACTGGCTATGCGGTTCGCTTCAGCCCTGACCGCCCATGTAAGTTGCGGCGAGTTTATACCCGTATTAAAAGAAAAGTCGCTTGGGAATCGGGAACCTTGTGGTTGGAGGTATACAATTGCACTGATGGCAAGCCGGATAGCCTAAGAAGCCGAAAAATTATCACTTACCGCTCAATGGGAGACCCCAATGATTTTGTAAACTGGGATATGAAAAGTTATGGAGAAAACGGGTTAGCGATGAATGGTGAATTCTTTGTGGCGGTCGTTCCGCCCACTGAGAATGTCCGTGGCGACACCTTAGCAATACAGAGCGATGAAGGGCTGTGGAATAATGGACACGGCTATGCGCGGATAGATAACAATTGGCAAGAATTCTATGGTGCTCGCTTCAGAATATTGAATCCTTTAATCTATGTCGTTGTCTCATATTAAAACTATGCATTTATTAATACTATATTTACTAATTAGCATATTCCTAAATGGGTGTCGGGGACCTGCTGGACCTGCGGGTGTCAACGCCGAAGGGGTGGACATTCAACCGCCTACTATCGAAATAAAAGAGCCTTGGCCACTGTCAAAGGTATATGACCGTTTAACCCTTTCAGCGGCAGCGGTTGATAATGTTGAAATTAGCCGAGTGGTGTTCACCTTTGACGGGTCTTCTGTTGCAGGAAGAAAATCTTTAATAGTCCTAAGTTCACCATATCAAGTGGAGGTGGATTCGGCAAATTTGACGCGGGGTTGGCATTTCATAGGCGCACGGGCTTATGATGTAGCGGGGAATTGCGCTGATGCCCCGCCACGCCCGGTGTGGATAAGTTTTTCCCGCGACCTTTCTGATACTACCGTTTCCACCTACTATCATAACAGCATTTCATCTATGATTTGGCGAGTCCCAGATACTGTTCGAACTGAAGCCTTATGGGTGCGGATGACACCTGCTAAGGTTTGTAGCCTAAGAGCCATTACTGTATGGTTAGGCGGGATATTCTCCGACACTGCTGAAGTCAAAGTAGGGCTTTGGGACGGAACCACCATCCCAAACAGCGAAAGGTTGATTTCTAAAAAGCCGGGTTCCGAAGTGGCAGGAAATTCACTTCAACCGCAAACCTTTCTTTTTAGTGGGCGAGCGACTCGCATCAGTAACGATTTCTTTGTCGTTATAAGTATAGTCAAACAATCTTACGGAGATACCCTATATATTGCGGCTGATGATGGCGCACCTTTCTGGGGACGCAGTGGTTCCCGAGATGATGCTGGTTGGCATACCCTGCGCGAACGATTTGGAAAGCACAACAATTTAATAGTAAATGCCGAATTATATTATGCTCGAGTGGATAGTGGGTAAATTATATAAAATTATCAACTTAATCATTGTGGGTGGATTTTTATGGTTAGCGTTGGGTTGGATATTTGGTTGTAAAGGACCGCAAGGACCTTCAGGCAGCGATGCGGTTCTCACCGACACTATACCGCCTTGGATTGAATGGATTACCCCAGCATCTGGGGACACGGTGGATAGCCTGTTATTACTGTCCGTGCGGGCCGGGGACGACCAAGCCGTTGCCCGCCTGGTATTTTCTATAGCCGGATTCGATTTTGCTCCCGACTCCACGATAGGTAACAAATACTACTTGACTTGGTTCGCTAAACACTATCCCGAAGGACCTTACCCCTTAGTAGCGCGGGTCTGGGATGCTACTCGTAATACGGCTATCACCCCAATGATATTAGTTTATGTAAATCACAATTGAGTGTATTTCATTAATTTATATAGGTTTATCGTTGAAAGAGGAAATTAATAATTTAAAAATCAAATTTGAAGCGGATTGCAACCGAGTTGATAGCATCCAAGCAGTGGAACAGCTTAGAGTTGCCTATTTAGGTCGTAAAGGCGCTATTTCAACCTTTTTTGACCGAATGAAGGAGATTCCCATTTCAGAGCGACGCGAATATGGGGCTTTGCTCAATGAGTTGAAAGCCGAGTTTACCGAAAAAATAGAGGATTTAACCCAAAAATTTGCGGCTGAAATCCAATGTGAAAGCGAAATCGACCCGACTCTACCCGGTATCACCGGCTTTCGCGGCGGGCTTCACCCCTTAACGCAAGTTTATGAAGAGGTGGTGGATATTTTTCGTGGACTGGGCTTCACAGTCGAGGATGGTCCTGAGTGCGAAACGGCGTTCTATAATTTTGACGCGCTTAACACCCCACCTAATCACCCATCTCGGGAGTGGACTGACACCTTTTACCTAAATGTGCCCGGCGATACCTGGCTACTCAGAACCCACACTTCGCCAGTCCAAATTAGGGTGATGCAAAAGAAGAAGCCCCCTATCCGCATCATCGCACCCGGCAGGACTTATCGCAACGACAAGCCCGACGCTACCCATTCGCCAGCCTTTATGCAGGTGGAAGGGCTTTATGTCGACCGAGGCGTTACCTTTGCTGACCTCAAAGGCACAGTACTGGCGTTCTATAAAGCCTTATATGGCGAAGAGGTAAATATCCGCTTGCGTCCATCGTTCTTCCCCTTCACCGAGCCCTCCGCAGAGGTGGATGTATCCTGCTTCTTTTGCAAAGGTGTAGGTTGCCGGATATGTAAAAGCAGTGGCTGGATTGAAATGGCAGGTGCTGGGATGGTGCACCCCAATGTGCTTAAAGTGTGCGATATTGACCCTGAGGTTTATTCCGGCTGGGCGTTCGGGATGGGGCTGGAGCGCATCGCCTTGTTCAAATTCGGGGTCGATGACATTAGGCTATTTTACGAAAACGACCTGCGTTTCTTAATGCAGTTTTAAACCATAAATAAGTGTATCTCGAAATATTAGCAATCAATTTGAATGTTTAGTCTCTCCAACTTATATTTATACCTGCTTATGCGGGAACAGAAGTCTAAAAATGTTTATTATTAAGGGTGGTCAAATGTTTAAGTTATTAAAAATCACGCTACTGGCTTTTTGTTTTATATTATTTGAGACGAAAGGCGTTTTATCGGCGGTAATTGTCGATCCATTTGGAATGGCATTTTCTGTTGAAGAGAATGGTCAAGCCGAGTCCGAGTTGATGCTTATAAACGATTACAACTTTGCTGTAGAATTTGCGCTTAAATATAGATTGATAATTGATGATGACAGGATGGGTGCAGGTCCTCGGCGCGACAATCCGGGCGATATAATCCGACGCTACCAGTTGCCTTTAGCCTATTATACGACCATCGGACTGGCTTGGGATGATGACCAAGGGTGGATGTGGGGTTTGGAGTGGACTAACCGACGGCTTTTAGCATTTAATCCTGCTAATGGTCAAGTCCCAGTGAATATCGCCCTAAATAACGGGATGGTGGGTTTATTTTTGAGTGAAGGTGTGCTTTACGCTGGTGGTTATAGTGCCAGCCCCAATTCAATTTTCCGCTTTGATACTCAAGGTCGAGCGTTGGGAGAATTGCGCATCAACCGCAACCTAACCGATACCCACATCGGTGGCGACGACCGCTATATCTTTACAGTGGCTTATCAGCGTGGTGGTGGGCAGGGTGATGTCCATGTGTTCGACCGGCAAGATAATATGCGTGAAATTGCGGTGATTGACTGCCGAGAAGGCATTGGTGTGGATGTATGGGGTTTGGAAATCATCCGGGCACACCACAATGGCTGGCTTTGGCTATGTAATCGCGATCGAATGTTCCAGTATGAAGTTGACAATCAATGGCGAGCTAGGCTGATTCAGCAATTCCCGACCGTAGCCGCGAATGCCGGCGGCAGTCATTGCGGCCTCGCCCACGATGGTGAAAACCTCTGGCGTGGTGTCTATGGGGTCAACGACAATAACTGGTATGTCATTGACGACGGCGTGCGTGAATTCCATATGCTAACCTTCAGTGCCGAGAACGGCATCATACCTGCTGATAGTTCAACCACTATAACTATATCCCTCGATGCAGAAGGTTATGAAGCCGGTGTTTATAATGTCCTATTGACCATTGAACTTAAGAATGCTGAAAACAGGCAAAATGTGTTAGACCCCAACCTCATTCAGATGTCGGTCGTCATATCAGTTGCTTCGCCGGTGGTAAATATCGCAGGAACAATAACTAATGCCGCAAATCGCGGTCCGATTGCTGGTGCGACTGCTCGGTTAGACCGTTTTTCAATAGAGAGTAAGTCCGATGCCGAGGGCTACTATGAACTTCCTAACCTCCCCTTAGGCGAATACCGAATAACTTATTCAGCCCAAGACTTTTTACCTCTTACCGAACATATAAATTTAGACGAAGCGGGTGAAGTGGAACTTAATGTCTCCCTCTTGCACGCTACCTGCACACCTAATCCAGAGGAACTCTATATGCAACTTGAGCCGAATAGCCAGACCGATATGAACTTCACCATCACTAACAACGGCAATGGACCGCTGACCTATCGGGTTGAACGGCGATGCAAACGCCCCGCCTTGGGCACTGCGACGAAACTATGCGGTGGGCAACCTGCTCAACGACGACCGCATTGAAGGGGTAGCCTTTGACGGCGAAAACTTCTATCTCTCTGGTGCAGCGGGCGCCGAACCCAATGCCATCTATGTGGTCAGCAGGGAAGGCGAGCGGGTTAGGCAGTTCGTCCAACCGGGGCAATCTCAATACGGGATGAAGGATTTGGAATGGGACGGCGAACTTCTGTGGGGTTCGGGCGAGCAAAGAGTCTTTGGCTTTGATAGAGAAGGCAATGTTGAGGTTCAATTC
>FWPV01015877.1_pt1 | contig 10730 bp, 13 predicted proteins | sample 2228371 | NCBI WGS metagenome assembly FWPV01 (sample SAMEA103939776, study PRJEB20133) | metagenome
CCTCCCCTACAACCCCTCCCCCAACCCCGACAGCAGCTTTTGACTGCGCCAAAAACTAAACATTAGGGATATCATCCCACCATCGACTCTGGCCTGGAGTTCTTCAACAGCCTGCTAGAAGCCGTCGGGCTTGGTCTGCCGCTGACGCCACTACCGGGAATCCCTGCCGATTCTTTGCGGAATACTGTTCTCGGGGGGGGGCAGGGAACGGTGCCCCCGGCGCCCTCGCCGACAGACACGTTTTCAACACCCGGCTAGCGGCTCAGCAGCCAGGCCACCCAGTTAAAGTTCAGGGTGGCCGGCAGTTCGGGGTGCTGGAAATACTTCACCGCCCGCCTTGTCTGCCGCCATCCTGCCTGGGCATAGGGGGGCCAGAGCACGGTTTCATCGCTTTCCCGGAAGCCGGAGAGGAGCAGGCGGCCTTGTTGACCGGCCAGCCGCCGCAGTTCCTCGCCCTTGACCGCCAACACCTCGGCCGGCAAATTGGCGGCCACGAGGTCCGCCCACCCGGCCAGGCACTCCGTAGATCCCTGCACCACGGCCACGGCCCCGTCCAGGGCATGCCGGCGGGCATTGGCCCTGGTCGCCCGCACCGCCGCGTCAGCCAGGTCAACGCCGATCACCCGGGGAACTCCCAGCAAGGCTGCGGCCAGGCAGAGGACGCCGCTGCCACAGCCGATCTCCACCAGGCGGGCAACCTCCCGGACCGTTAAGGCAGAGACCAGTAGGTCCAGGCAGAGCCGGGTCGTCGGATGCCCCAAGGGAAAGGCCCCGGCGGCATCCAGGGCGTAAACTCGCGCTCCGGACTCCATGTCCCCCCGGGGTTCCCGGTCCGCCAGGATGATTCCTGACGTCAGCTGATACCACCAGCCCTGCAACGGCAAGGCGTCTGCTGCGGCCACTGTTCCCCCTCAGGTCAGTGGCAGCCGGTCAGGCGACGAACAGGATCCCGGCATAGCCCACAAAACTGGCATCCGGGCGGATGTCATAGCTGGTATAGTAGTCCACCAGGACCGCTTTCCGGGCACCCTGTTCTTGGGCGGCGCTGATGGCCGCAGCGCTGGCCCCGGCGCTACAGGAACTCTGATCCCGGGCCGCAGCCTGCAACACCCCGGCAGCATCCAGCTCCAACACCCGATCCACATAGGTGCGGTCGTTCACTTCCTTCACCCAACGCACTGCCTGGGGGCCATGGCCTTTGGGGGCCCAGCCGTAGTTGGGGCCATAGTGCGTCAGATCCGAGGACCCGAAGGCCAGTAGGGACAGGTTTAGTTCCCGGGCCGTCTGGGCCACTGCCCGGCCCAACTCCATGGCCTGCCGGGAATGGGGAGCCCGCACTGCCAGCACCTTGGCGTGGGGAAAGAAGTGTTTCACCATGGGGAGCTGGATCTCCATGGTGTTATCGCCGGGATATTCGGGATTGCAGGCAATCTTCCGTTTCAGGGGCTCGTACATCTCCGTGGCCAGGGTGACGGCTCCCAAGGGGGTCTCCCAGGCCTCGTCCTCCACCAGCAACGGGGGGGAGTTGCCGCCCAGATGGCCGCCGAAGATGCAGACAACCTGCGGCTGAGTGGCCTGGGCCGCCAGGAAGAACACCCGGGCTGCCAATCGGCCGGAAAAAAACCACCCCGCGTGGGGCAGCACCCCGCCGTAGACTGTGGTGCCGGCAGGCAGAGGGGTTACACCGGCGACAAATGCCGCCAACTCCCGACGGCACTGCTCGGCCGAACCGGGATACCAGCCGATGGGGAGGGTGCGGGGTCGGATCTGCATGGCAACCTCCACAGGACTCCGGGAGCTGTCCCCCAGGTCTCAGTCGATGTGTAGGTGTTTGATGAGAAACTCTTCCAGCTTGTCATCCACCTCCAGGAAGATGGGGGTGTATTCCTCTTCCTTGGGGAAGACCTTCTTGATCCTTAGACGGTGAGTTTCGCCATGAATCGTGACCAGATACTCCGGCTTGGCTTCGCCGCCGGCCACAAAGGTGACCTCAATCTCTTCGGTCATGTCGCCGATGGTAATGAACAGGGTCTGCTTGTTGCCCCGCAGCGGCCCGATGGCCTCCAGCCGGGCAGCCACTTCCTCGCCCTTCAGGGTCAGGCTCAAGCCCCGGGGCATGGCAGCGGCCGGCTGCACGGCCGGCACCGTCGGGACCTTGGGCTGCGGCGGTTTGGCCGCCGGTGGCGCCGTCTGCCGCCTCTCCCGCTGCTGGAAATAATACACCGCCTCATCCGGAAAGAGGGAATAGGTCAGAATGTCCTCTTCCTGGGTGATCCCCGGCGGTTGCTGCAACCGCCCTTCCCAGGGATGGTTGCGCTCCTTTTCCCGCAGCGACAGGGCCAGGTGCCGTAAGGTCTCATCGGTAATGGAATACAGGCTGCCGTAACGCCCCCGGATCAGGTCCTGCATGTCATCGGTGAGCTGGGCATACCGCTGTCCCGTAAAGAGATTGGTCAGGGCCTGGTCACCGACGATTTCCAGCACCCTGCCTTTCAGGGGCGGGAAACCCAGATCCTTCCACACCCGGTGGGCTTCTTTGAAGGCGGCCTGCTGCCGATCCCGGGCTTGGCGGCTGCGCAGCTCCTCCCGCAGGTAGTCCCGCAATAAACCAGGCAACTGCCCTTCGACGCCCGTTTCTTCGATCTTGCGCCGGGCCGTTTCCTGATAACGGTGCGCGGCTTTCAGCTCCTGAAGATACTCACCCACGGCCGCCAAAGCAGCCGGATCAATCCGGGGTTCAAAAGGCCCCCGTTCCGCCGCCTGGAGGAGGTTTTCCACCGCCGGCGGGCAGTCGGACCAGACCAGCGGCGCCATCACCGTGTCCACCCGCTCAGCTCCCGCCTGTACCCCCACCAGATAGGCCTCCACCGCCGTCCTCTGGCTGTCGTGCAGATGCAGGCGCAACGGCCGTTGGTAATTCCATTTGAAGGTCGTGGCCAGGGAAGCCACCTGGGCCGGGGTCATGGTCCCCAGGGAGTCATTGATGCAGATGGAGTCGGCGCCGACATTGATCAGGTCCTCGGCCAACCGCAGGTAGTCCTCCTGGGTGATGCCGGGGGTGGGGGAATACAGGACCGTGGCCTCCACCTCTTTGCGCAGTTCCTTGGCCATCACAATGGCCGGCCGCATGTTGGCCAGATCATTGAGCTGGTCGTAAATCCGGAAGATATCCATCCCCAGGTTGGCCGCTTTGGCCAGGAACTTACGCACCACCTCTTTTTGGTAAGGCTTGAAGCCCACCAACATCTGGCCCCGGACCACCATCTGTAAGGGCGTGTGGCGGATGGCCCGGCGCAGCCGTTTCAACCGCTCCCAAGGATCCTCCGCCCCTGTGGTCAGGGCATGGTAAAACGTCGCCCCTCCCCAACAATCAATGGAGTAAAATCCCACCCGGTCCAGCAGCGTCCCCAAACGGCTCACTTCCTCGCCATGCATCCGTTTCAGGACAAAATCTTCCAGGCCATCCCGCAGGGAGGCATCGGTGACCGAGAAGGGCAATCTCATCTCTGACCTTCCGTATAGAAATAATTCATCTCAAAAAACAGGGCCGCTGCCGCCAAGTAGTAAATATCAAAGGGTTCTTGGACGTCTTCGTAGGTGAGCTCCTGGATTTTCCTCTCCATGTATTCGGTGGTATACCGCCCGGAACGGAATTCCTCGTCTTGCAGCAGTTTCTTATAGAGGGGGATGGTGGTCTTGACCCCCCGGATAATGTATTCGTCCAAAGCCCGGGCCATCCGGTTCACCGCCTCTTCCCAGGTAAGGCCCCAGGAGCAGAGTTTCGTTAGCAAAGGGTCAAAATAGGGCGGCACTTCATACCCCCCGAAGACGCAGCCGTCAATGCGGATGCCGATGCCGCCGGGGGACTGATACTTGGTAATCTTGCCGGGAGAGGGGAAGAAATTGTTCCGCGGGTCTTCGGCGTTGATACGGCATTGAATAGCATGCCCCCAGAATTTCACCTCCTCCTGGCGGAAGCGCAAAGGCTCTCCCGCAGCCAGGCGGATCTGTTCCTGAACAATGTCAATGCCCGTAATGATCTCAGTAATAGTATGCTCCACCTGGATCCGGGTGTTCATCTCCAGGAAATAAAAGTTCAGGTCCGGGTCCACCAGGAACTCCACCGTGCCCACCGTATGGTAATCTATCTGCCGGGCCGCGGCGATGGCGATGTCCCCCATGGCTTGACGCTTCTCAGGGGTCAGCACCAGGGAGGGGGCGATTTCAATCAGTTTCTGGTGCCGGCGTTGGATGGAGCAGTCCCGCTCCCCCAGATGGATGACCCGGCCATAGCGGTCGGCCATGATCTGGATTTCAATGTGTTTGGGCTGCACGATGAACTTTTCCAGGTAGACCGCCTCATCCCCGAAGGCCTTCTTGGCTTCGGCCCGGGCGATGGTCAGGCCTTGGCGCAGCTGTTCATCGCTATGCACCAGACGCATGCCCTTGCCGCCGCCCCCTGCTTTGGCCTTAATCATCACCGGATAACCGATCCGGTGGGCCCACTCCAGGGCCACCGCCTCGTCGTCGACCACCGGAGAGCCCGGAACCAGGGGCACACCTGCCTCCAGCATGACCTCCCGGGCCCGGATTTTATTTCCCATGGCTCGGATAGCTGTGGAAGTCGGGCCGATGAAGGCGATGCCGGCCTCTTCACAGGCATGGGCAAACCGCCAATTCTCAGAGATGAACCCATAACCCGGGTGGATGGCATCAGCCCCGGCCCACTGGGCCACCCTGATGATCTGCTCATAATCCAGGTAACCGGCAATGGGCCCGGGTTTCACCAAAATCGCTTCATCGGCCTTGCTGATGTGGAGCGCATTGGCATCCTGCTCGGTGTAAATGCTCACCGTTTTCAGACCCAGCTCTTTACAGGCACGAATGATGCGGATGGCTATCTCCCCGCGATTGGCGACCAACACTTTTTTGTACATGGTATGGGCCCTCTGACCGGCTTTTCTGTCATCATTTAAATATATCGGGCGGCTTATTGTCAAGGTCTAAGCCCCCGGGGGATCCTGGGACAGGCCGACCGCCGGCGGCGTCGAGGAAACCCGCCAGGCGGTGGAAAAACTCCCGGCCCTTGTTGACGGGGGGGGGAAATCCTCCTTTCCGTCTGCGGCGCCGCCAAAAGCTAAACATTAGGGATATCCTCCCACCATTGACTCTGGCCGGGAGTTTTTCAACAGCCTGCTAGTCGGCCGGCCGCAGAACTCCGGCCTCAAGTGGGCACGGCTTTGGGTAGGGCGAAGGAGAAGACCGCCCCCCGCTCCGGCAGGTTCTCCACCCACAGGCGGCCCTGGTGGGCATCGATGATGCGTTTGACGATGGCTAAGCCCAGTCCCAGGCCGCTCTCCTGCCCCTTATTCTTGCCCCGGTAGAGCAGATCAAAGAGATGGGGCAGATCTTTGGGGTCAATGCCGCTACCCTGGTCTTTGACCAAGACGATCACCTCTTCCATCCGGTCCCGCACCTCCACGGTCACCCGGCTGCCGGGGGGGGAATATTTCACCGCATTCTCCACCAAATTGCCCAGGGCCCGTTGAAAGAGGACCGGATCCGCCTGCAGGATGACGATCTCCTGGGGGAAATCGGCCACCAGGAGCACCTCTTTGGCCTCGGCCTGGGGCTGATACCGTTTGATCACCTCCAGACACTCTTTTTCCACCTGCATGGCGCTGGGCAGGGGCTTAAGGATATGCAGGTCCAGGCGGACAAAATCCAGAAAATTGGTGATCAGTTTTTCCAGGCGGAGGATCTCCTGAAAAATGGTCTGCAGGATGGCGCTCTGCCCCTCGCTGAGCGGCCCGCTTTTCCCCTGCAGGAGACGGTTCAACAGGCCGGCGACGCCCACCACCGGACCCTTCAGGTCGTGGGCAAACATCCCGGCCAGCTGCCGGCGTTCGTGCTCCATGGCTTTCAGCTGGCCGATATCCCGGAAGGTCTCCACGCCGCCCAAAAAATTGCCGTCATCATCCCGCAGCACGCTGGCAGTGAGCACGACATCGATCTTCTGACCATGCCGGTTCGTGAGATACGCCTCCCGGGAGATCGGCTCGCCGCCGTTCATGGCATGGCGCAAGGGGCACTCCCGGCCGCACATGCTGCTGTGCAGGACCTCACCACAGAAGCGTCCCAGGGCTTCTGACCGGCTGTAACCGGTCAGCTGTTCCGCCGCCCGGTTCAGGTCGGTAATCTGCATCTGTTCATCGACGGTAATCACCCCATCAGCCATACTCTGGATGATGAAGTGGGACCAATCCGCGGCTTTCATGGATTTGGTTCTGCTGCCCATGGAAATTCCTGCCCCTCCAGCTTGAAGGTCGGCGGTCCCCTGCTGAGGTCAGGTGCCGGAGGTTATTTCCCCTGCCAGACCGGTTGGCGCTTTTCCAGGAAGGCAGCCACCCCTTCCTTGGCATCCTGAGAGGTGCACAGGCGGGCGAAAACTTCACTGCTGTAGGTGAAGCGCTGGGGAAAGGGCATATCCTGCATCTGGTAGTAAAATTTTTTTCCCATGGCCACCGCCAGCGGACTTTTGGACAGGAGTTTCCGGGCAAAGGCTAAGGTCTCCGCCTCCAGTTGGTCCGCCGGTACCACCCGATTGACGATCCCCAGCCGGTGGGCTTCCGCCGCATCGATGAGATCGCCGCATAAAAGCATCTCCAGGACCTTTTTCTTGCCTAAGTGGCTGATGGGGATGACCGGGCCGGTGCACAACAGTCCCACGTTGATGGCGGTGGTACCGATCTTGGTGCCTTCGGCGACGATGGCGAAATCCGCCGCAAAGACCAGACCGGCGCCGTTGGCCACGGCATACCCTTGCACCATGGCAATCACCGGCTTGGCCATCCCGGCGACGGTCAGGTGCATCTCATCCATGAGGGAGATCCACTCTTGATATTCCGTGGGGGTTTTGCCGGCAAATTCGCTGATGTCAATGCCGGTGGAAAAGGCCCGGCCAGCCCCCTTGACGATGACCACCCGGACCGCGGGGTCATGGTCCAACTCCAGCAAGCCATTGTTCAGCTCCCGGGCCAACTGACTGCTGAAGGTGTTCATCTTCTCCGGCCGGTTCAGGGTGAGCAAGCCCAACTGGTCCTGCCGCTCCACGAGAATGGTATCATACTGCATGGCACTCTCCTTCTGACTCATGACGGTCTTCGGCGGTTGCCCGGAGGGGCTTACCATCGAACGGTCTCTCCTGTCCAGCGTAAATCAGAAACCTACCCTTGTCCATCATTTTTTGCCGGGAGAACCGCGGCCTGAGCCGAAGGAGAGGGCAGCCCCACCCTGACCGGGAGTTGGCGTTGCGCCTCGCTCCTGACACCTTGCTGACCATGGCTGCCAACGGCAAGGGGCCGGTGAGCACCGTCACCAGCCCCTTGCGGCAGCACCGCCTGTCATTCATCCATTAGCAGGTTGTTGAAAAACTCCCTACCATAGTCGATGGTGGGAGGATATCCCTCATTTTTAGCTTTTGGCGCAGCCAAAAGCGGCCGTTGGGGTTGGGGGAGGGGTTGTAGGGGGGGCAGGGGGCTGTGCCCCCTGGCCCCCTCCCCTACAGACGCTCCCCTACAGACGCTTTTTCAACACCCTATTAGGAGCCCGGTTCCAGTTCCGCCAGACGCTTCTGGATGGCCGCCAGCTCCTCCTGGAGATAGGCGGCCTGCTGCTTGAGGGCGCTGGCTTCATCGACAGGTGCCGCCGGGCCGGTGGCATACGGCCCGGCCGCTGGGCCATAGCCCCAGGCGCCCCAGCCCCAACGGGGGCGGTTCCAGCCTCCCCAGGCACCGCGCCATCCCCGGCTGCCCATAGGGCCCCAAAAACCCCGCCGGCCAGCGCCGCAGGGACCCATACCCCTGCCGATGGGGCCGGTTCCCCAAGGTCCAGTTCCATCCATCCGTGGCATAGCTTGCCCTCCTCATATATATGCTGTTAATGCAAGTCAGGTGACATCGGCTGTGACACTGACAGCCAATCACCTGGGTGATCCAAACTGCTCTTAAGATCTGCGCTCTGCCCTAATCTCTGGCCTCACTGCCGCATCATGGCGGCCCCGCATTGGGGGCACTGCTTCGTGGAGCAGGGCACCCCTGGTTCATGATCCACCGTGGCTCCGCAGACCGGGCAGACGCAGCGGGCATTGGGGGTGACACAGGCACCGCCCCCGCGGCCACCACCCTGTCTCTGGCCTCCACCTCCGCCCTGGCCCCGGCCGCCGCCCGGGCCGCCCCCGCCACCTGGTCCTTGGCCGCCGCAGCTACCCTGGCCCCGGCCACCGCCCTGGCCGCCGCAGCCACCTTGACCCCGGCCGGCACCGCCGCCCTGACCGCGGCCACCTCGTTTCTGCACCTGCATCATGGTGTGCTCCTTTCTCGGGAAAAGTTTCCGGCGGCAACTCCAGGCAGCCCCACGGTCTGGCAGCAGCCGGCCAATCAGTTATGAACTTATGTTTATTATAAGGGGGCGGCGCACGGCTGTCAAGGGGGTGGGAAGGGGGCAGGTGGCAGAACCCCTTGGCTTCTTCCCCTATCAGGCTGTTGAAACACTCCCTGCCCTAAGTGATGGTGAGAGGATATCCCTCATGTTCAGCTTTTGACGCAGTCAAAAGCTGCTGTCGGGGTTTGGGGAGGGATTGTCGGGGAGGGGGCAGGGGGCTGTGCTCCCTGGCCCCCTCCCCTATGAATACATTTTCACTACCCTGCTAGCGGCGCTGCCGGAGGGCATCTTGGCGGCGCTGATAGAGATCCAGGAGCAAGGGCGGGGTCAGATGGATGAGGAGCCGTCGCAGGCGTTGCGGCCACTCCAGGCCAAGGTCGCGGCCCTGCTGCCAGGCTGACAGCCGGGACAGGAGCCGGTCCCGCAGCCCGGCGGGCAGCGGGCTCCGCTACCCGATGCCGGCCACCGTGTGGGGAAAGTCAGCCGGACCTACAGCCACCACGACCTGGTCGGCAAAGGGCTGGAGCAGACTCCGGAGGCCGTCGGGGGTAAAGCGCCAATAATCATGGGGATGATCATGGATGGGAAAGTCCAGGACAGAAGACAACAGCAAGAAGCCGCCGGGATGGAGAATGCGGTGCATTTCGGCCACAGCCCGGCGGGGATATTCCACGTGTTCCAGGGTGTCTAGGCAGAGAACCGTGCCCACCGTGGCATCGGGCAGGTCGATGGCATGGAGGTCCAGGAGGACGTCCACGCCTGGACCAGGCCGGATATCTGCCCCCACATACTGCTTGCCGGGAAACAAGAGGCGCAGGTCTGCATAGCCCTCCTGCCCCTCCACCTGGAGGGCGCCGAATTCATAGATGGGCTCCGGCAGCGGTAGGGTGTCGGCCACCAGACGTACCAGGTCTTTAATGAGGTCACGCATGTAGTTTGTCAGCCTCTGGCAGGTTGCCGGCCGGTGCCGCTGAGGGCACGGACGCCGTGGCAGGGAGGCCATGGTCCGCCGCCGGCTAGCAGGGTGTTGAAAAAGTGTTCGTATGGGAGGGGGCAGGGGGCTGTGCCCCCTGGCCCCCTCCCCTACAACCCCTCCCACAACCCCAATGGCCGCTTTTGGCTGAGCCAAAAGCTAAACATGAGGGATATCCTCCCACCATCAATCATGGCAGGGAGTTGTTCAACAGCCTTCTAGAAGGTGATAATCGTATAGCCCTCCTGGAGATACCGGCCGAGACTGGGGTGACCGGACATATCCTCCAGAAGGGGCAGGCCCTGGGCTTGCACCGCCTCTAAAGCCCCCAACTTGGCGGAGCAGGCCTTGCAGACCCCCTCGATGAGCCCCGCCCCTTTGACCTTGTCATAGAGGCCGTGAAAGGTGTGTTCGGGCTGGTGCAGTTCCCCCGGCAGTTTGACGGCCATACCCTCAATGATAATCTTGGCGGTCATGCCCTTTTGCTGCATATCCAAGGCGTTCAACAGGACGTGGACAAAGCACATGGCTTCTCCCTGAAAGGCAACCAACAAGACCTTGCTCATCTTCAGCACCTCCCCTGCGCTATTTTCGACATCTGTGCCCCTACTCGTTTTTTCTATGGCGACCAGCCTCAGGGGGCCTGGAGATCCAGCCCCACCCAGGTATAACTCAGGTCTGGGGGGAGTTCCGGCTCCCAACGCTCCAGGGTGAGGCGACGGCGCAGCCGCCACCCCCGGGAGAGATAGAAATCGGTGAGTCCCTTCTCCCCAGTATCCTTGCCACCGGCCAGGATCAGGCGGCCCTGAGGGGCCAAGAGTCGGGCGAACTCCTGTTGTTTGGCCACCTGCACCGCCAGCGGCAGGTTGGCGATGATCAGGGGGAACGGCAGCCCCATGGCTTCGGTGGAGCCCTGCAGCCAGTGGGTCTGCCCCTGCACCCCGGCCTGCCGGGCATTCTCCCGGGACACCCGCACCGCCGCGGCACTCAGGTCGCAGCCCACCACCCGGGGAATGCCCAACAAGGCCCCGGCGATGGCCAGCACCCCGGAACCGCAGCCCACGTCCAGCAGCGCCGCAAATGGCCGCTCCCGGCAAGCCGCAATGAGGAGGTCCAGACTTAGCCGGGTGCTGGGATGGCCCAGGGGAAAGGTCTTGCTCTGGCGCAGGCGGACGAGCCGGCAGCCCGGCCGCGGCCAGCAGGGGTGCCAGAGTGAGGCAAGGCCGATCTGAGGCGTTAAGGATACGTACATGCCCGCCCCGGAATGGGAGCTGACCGCTAGCAGGGCGTTGAAAACGTGCTCCTAGGGGAGGGA